>SAMEA3663036__coassemble_724_pt1 | contig 14135 bp, 12 predicted proteins | sample SAMEA3663036__metabat2_high_PE_014 | metagenome-assembled genome bin SAMEA3663036 (sample SAMEA3663036) | pig gut metagenome | biome: pig gut; feature: pig-associated habitat; material: faeces | place: France | collected 2012
AATTCACGCTCATACTATCATGATGAATAGTGTTCAAGCTCTTTACTGCAATTGATATTGCCATTGAGATTGCTTGCGGATTTTAGGTTCATAATAAATAGTGAAATTTCGTACTGCAAAATTATAATATTTCCACAAAAAAAGTCCCTCATTTCAAAAAAAACTTTCCCGAGAGAAAAAATTAAATCATTTCGGACAAAAATCTTCCTTTAAAAGCCTATTCAACGGATAAAACAGGCGATTGGTTGAATTTTTTTGCCTATTAAATAAGAATATATTACCTTTGCAAACGAATTAGACGAGCATATTACGTTTACACGAAAAAACAGGAAAAGAAATGGAAAGAATAAAACGACATAAGGAGACAATACTCATCATAGCCATCTGGTTGTTGGTGTTTTTGTCCACTCCAGCATACATGTATTATGTGCATTTAGCCATCGGAAACCAATTCGAATGGGAGTCGTTGAAGACGCTATGGATCTTTGATGCTGGTTTCTGTCTGCTCTTTCTTGTGCACCATTACATCCTCGTTCCACGGTTCATGCTGAAGAAACGAATAAAAGTCTATCTCCTTTCTACAGCCATCTGCCTCGGAGTCTTCATAGCATTAGTGATGCATACAGAGAACAGACACCACCCCAGACAGCAGGAAAGGGAAAAGACATATGAAAGTGTCAGGAAACCCAAACGCGAACAAAAACAAGAGAATGCCACCTGGAAGCCAATCCTCCTCCCACCACCCATCATGGCACGCTTGACGATTGCCGTGCTCATGCTTGGAGTAGACCTTGGAATAGTGGCGTGGTGGAGAGAGCAGAAAATGCGTCAGCGACTCCTCCTCCTTGAGAAACAGAACCTCAAGCAAGAACTCGAGCAGCTCCGCTACCAGATAAACCCACATTTCCTCATGAACACGCTGAACAATATCCACGTTCTCGTTGATATTGATAAGGAGCGTGCGCAAAGGGCAATTATCGACCTCTCAGGACTCATGCGCTACGCTCTCTATAACAGTCATGATTATATGGCCCCGCTCGCAGAAGAGCTTCGCTTCATTAAACAGTATATCTCTCTCATGCGATTACGCTACTCAGAGAAAGTCGATATCTCCTGCTCGCTGCCAGACACACTGCCAGCCTCTATAGGCATTCCTCCTCTGCTCCTTGTTACGTTTATAGAGAACGCCTTTAAGCACGGTGTCAGCTACAAACAAAGCTCTTATGTCTATATTCGCCTCTCTCTCGACGAAGAGCAGCAGAAAATTCACTTCCAGTGTATAAACAGTCGCATTCCCGACTCTCCTTCTACAAAGAAAGAACAACAAGGCATTGGTCTCGCAAACGTAAGGAAACGACTCGAGCTCATATATCCAGGAAACTATTCCCTCACCATCAATGGCAGCACTCCAACCTCTTTCAGCGTAGACCTCACCATCAGCACGTGGTCACAGTAGAGTGGGAGCCTCGAGACTCCTTTTCTCTCACATGCTGATTCAGCTTCACCAAACAATACAATCATCATCACAAAAAAAGAAGAAATTGCACAATTGTTTATGATTAAAGTACTCCTTATAGACGACGAGCCCCTTGCTCTTCAGCAAATGAAGCAGATGGCGGAGAAGATACCGTATTTCGAGATTGCAGGTATCTGCGAGAGTGCATTCGTCTTTCGAGATGCTTGTGCTCTTCCAAAAGCTGCATGCTGAGGGGCACACCATTATCTTCGTGACTCACAATCCAGAGATTGCGGAATATTCCTCTCGGAACATAAACCTTCGAGATGGGAAGGTGCGTGAGGACACTATAAACCCAAACATCAAATCGGCGGCAGAGGCTCTTGCTGCCTTACCACAACCTGCTGACGACTAAACGCTTTTGCAGGGAATTGCTTATGAGATTATTGTCGCATTTTCTCTCTCTCTACTTATTTTACACGCTCTAAAGCATTCCCTGCATTCCTTTTGTTTGATAAAGGGTAGGTGTGCAGAATTAAAAAAAAACAAATTTATATGAACATACTCAATCTTATAAAAGTGTCACTGAACGCTGTTGCTAACAATAAAATGCGCTCGTTTTTGAGCATGCTTGGTATCATTATTGGTGTGGCGGCGGTTATAGCGATGATGAGCATCGGACAGGGCTCAAAGGAGAACATCCGGAAGGAACTTGCTTCTATGGGAACAAACATGCTTACAATACGTCCTGGAGCTGACAACGGACCCGGTGGAGTGCGCCAAGACCCTTCTGCCATGCAGACGCTGAAGGTTGCCGACTACAAGCGTATACATGCTGAGAGGAAATTAGTGAAGTACGTATCGCCAGAGGTAACTGCTTCTGGACAGGCTGTCTACGGAAACAAGAACACCACAACAACTGTCTATGGAGAGTCACCAGAATATCTTGATATAAAGCTATGGAAGATAGAGAAGGGCATGTGCTTCACGGAGGAGGATGTGAGAAAATCGGCAAAGGTGTGTGTGGTTGGAAAGACGGTTGTTGACGAACTCTTCGGAGAGGGTGCTGATGTTGTTGGTCGCACTTTGCGTTTCAAGTCTATTCCGCTCCGTATTGTTGGTGTGCTGAAATCAAAGGGCTATAACAATTGGGGTATGGATCAAGACAATGTTATCATTGCGCCTTACACCTGCGTAATGAAGCGCATCGCCTCACAGAACTATTTCTCCTCCATAAACTGCTCTGCTCTAACAGAGGAACTCTCTGACGCTGCTATCGATGAAATATCTGCCGTGCTCCGTCAGAACCATAAAATCAAAGACACCTCAGGGGACGCTGATGACTTCACCATTCGCTCTCAGGCAGAGATGATGCAGACGATGTCGTCAACAATGGATTCCGTGACTCTCATTCTTGGCATTGCTGCTGGTTTCTCTCTCCTCATCGCTGGTATTGGAATCATGAACATCATGCTTGTGAGCGTCACTGAGCGCACAAAGGAAATCGGATTGCGTATGGCAGTAGGTGCAACTGGCTTCGTGATTAGCGTGCAGTTCCTCATAGAGTCTATCCTCATATCTGTAACGGGTGGACTCTTCGGAGTGCTCTTGGGGTCATCGTCTCGAACACGATTCTTCCTTTCATGGGAATGCCGTCGTCTGTTCCTTCATGGTCTATCATTCTTTCTTTCTGTGTCTGTGTCTTTATTGGCATAGTGTTCGGATATATTCCTGCTCGAAAGGCTGCAAACATGGACCCAATAGAAGCCATCAGACATGAATAAAAACAGTAGGAGGAAGAAGTTTATAGGGTGCCTTCCACAAAAAACGCCCTCTAAACTTCTTAAAAACTGTTAACATTTTGCAATCCTATTGTTTTTTTCTTGTATAACTGAGAAAAAATATATACTTTTGCAACTGAAAACAATATTATAAACATAAAAATGTAAGAAAACAAATGAAAAATCTTTCTGGTCGATACTTTTACTTCTTTTATTACTTTACAGGGAACTGTGAAGCGGGAAGTTGTGTATAGATATCAACTTAATAGTTAGAAAAGGATTTTTCAGAACAAAAATATTTAAGCCCCGCTTCCAGATTGCTGAGAAGCGGGGCTTTTAAGTGAAAAAAGGCATCTATAGAATGAAACGAATAGCAATTCAGGGCTTTGAGGGAAGCTTTCACGACATCACTGCCCACAGGTATTTCTCAGGAGAGCAGCTCCAGGTTGTTTGCTGTGCAACTTTCGAAGAGGTGTTCCAGCAAATGAAGGCAGACCCAACTATGATTGGTCTCACGGCAATTGAAAACACCATCGCAGGGTCTCTCCTCCACAACTATGAACTCCTTCGAAACAGCGGAATGACAATCGTCGGAGAATATAAAACGCACATCAGCCACTGCTTCTGCTGTCTGCCAGAGCAAAACATAGCCGACATACACGAGGTGCACTCCCATCCCGTTGCTCTTATGCAGTGTCGAGAATACCTTTCACAACATCCTTCTGTGAAGCTTGTGGAAGATGAAGACACGGCTGGCTCTGCAAAATGGATAGCAGAGAACGAACTGAAGAACGTTGCTGCCATCTGCCACGTTGATGCGGCAAAGATGTACGGCATGCAGATTCTCGATGAAAGCATCGAAGACAATAAGCATAACTACACTCGCTTCCTCGTGCTCTCTGATCCAAGAAAGGCTGATATGCTTCGACCTATTAACCAAACCGACAAAGCTTCACTCGTGTTCTCACTGCCTCACGAAGAGGGTTCGCTATCGCAGGTGCTCTCCATTCTCAGCTTCTATAAGATGCAGCTAACAAAAATACAGTCGCTACCAATAATCGGATGCGAATGGCAATACCTCTTCTACGTAGACGTCACCTATGATGACCTCATCAGATACCGACAGGCAATAGACGCTATTACACCCCTCACAAAGGAGCTTACCATTCTTGGTGAATACAAAGCGGTATAACCTCTTAACTCCTCAAAAAGAAAACAAACCAGCAGAAAAGAAACTCACATGGTAAAACCAGCAGATAGACTAAGCTTAGTACAAGAGTACTACTTCAGTAGAAAACTAAAGGAGGTGGCGCAGATGAATGCGGAGGGAAAGGATGTTATCTCTCTCGCAATTGGCTCTCCAGACATGCCTCCGTCAGAGAAAACAATTGAGAAACTCTGTGAGGTGGCTCACGAGCCGTCAGCACACGGCTATCAGCCTACGATCGGCATTCCGGAACTTCGTAAGGCAATGGCGCAATACTATAAAAGGTGGTTCAATGTAGACCTTGACGCAGCAACAGAGATACAACCGCTCATAGGCTCAAAAGAGGGCATCCTGCACATCACGCTCGCTCTCTGTAACCCAGGAGACGAGGTGCTCATACCAAACCCTGGCTATCCCACCTACACATCGCTCTCGAAACTCCTCGGACAGAAGATCGTCTATTACAACCTCCTCGAACAGAACGCATGGCAACCAGATTGGAACCAGTTGGAAGCTCTTGACACATCGCGTGTAAAGCTCATGTGGACAAACTATCCGAATATGCCTACTGGAGGTGATGCCATGGCAGAGACCTACGAGCATCTCGTGGCATTCGCAAAGGAGAGGAACATAGTCATCGTAAACGACAATCCTTACTCCTTTATCATAAACTCTCATCCACGCTCCATTCTTCAAGTGCCAGGGGCAAAGGAGTGCTGCATAGAACTGAACTCCATGTCAAAGAGTCATAATATGCCAGGATGGAGAGTAGGACTTTGCGCGTCAAACAAGGAGTTTATCTCTTGGATTCTGAAGGTGAAGTCAAACATCGACTCTGGAACATTCCGCGGACTGCAGCTCGCAGCGGCAGAGGCATATGGAAACAGTGACGAATGGCACCACAACGCCAACTTTACAACCTACAAGCGACGTAGGGAGATTGCAGAGGAAATCATGACAACCCTCGGATGCTCCTTCGACCCTAATCAGGTGGGAATGTTCTTGTGGGGACGAATACCTGACTGCTATGAGAATTGTGAACATCTAACAGAGAAGGTGCTTCATGAGGCTCGCGTGTTCATAACTCCAGGATTCATCTTTGGCTCTAACGGAAACCGCTATGTGCGCATCTCTCTCTGCGCAAAAGATGAAAATATGAGAATAGCACTTGAACGCATTCGTGAGGTATTCTCTCGTTAATATCTCTTTTCCCACAAAATGAGAAAATGGTCTTTATATAGAAAAATACAAACATAAAAAAATATTCAACTATGGAACTTGAACTTAAACCAATCACTCTCCCGAGTGATAACGATAGAATGTTCGTAATCGCTGGACCATGTTCGGCAGAGAGCGAAGAACAGATAATGTGTACAGCACGTGAACTGGCTTCAAAGGGATGCCATAACTTCCGAGCTGGAGTATGGAAACCACGTACAAAACCGGGTGGCTTCGAAGGGCATGGTGAACCTGCTCTTCAGTGGATGAAGCAGGTAAAGGAAGAAACCCATATGAAAGTGGGCACTGAGGTGGCTACTCCAGAACATGTGGAACTTGCAATGAAGTACGGAATGGATATCCTTTGGATTGGTGCACGCACTTCTGCAAACCCATTCGCCATGCAGGCACTCGCTGATGCTATGAAGGGCGTTGAGGTCCCTGTTTTGGTGAAGAACCCAGTGAACCCTGACCTTGAACTGTGGATAGGTGCTCTTGAGCGTCTGAACACAGCGGGAATAAAGAATCTCGGTGTCATACACCGTGGTTTCTCTTCTTACGACAAGACTATCTATCGCAACCTTCCAATGTGGCAGATTCCTATTGAACTGCGCAGACGTATTCCGGAGCTTCCTATCATCTGCGACCCTTCCCATATGGGTGGGCGCCGTGAACTCGTGGCTCCTCTCTGTCAGCAGGCACTCGACCTTGGATTCGATGGTTTGATGGTGGAAAGCCATTGCGATCCAGACAGGGCTTGGAGCGATGCAAAGCAGCAGGTGACTCCTGATGTTCTCGACTATATCCTCTCTATCCTTCAGGTGCGCGAGGTGAAGGAAAACGTGGAGGGAATAAACACTCTACGAAAGCAGATAGACGGGCTCGACAACGAGTTGATAAACCTTCTCTCTAAGCGTATGAGGGTATGCCGAGAAATTGGTCAGTATAAGAAAGACCATAACATGACTGTCCTCCAGACAGGGCGATACAACGAGATTCTCGACAAGCGTGGTGCGCAGGGTGCGCTCTGCGGAATGAGTGCTGATTTCGTGAAGAATATCTTCGAACATATACACGAGGAGTCTGTGCGTCAGCAGATAGAGGTTATCAATAGTTAATCGTCTAAAAGGAAATGAAGATATTAGTTCTTGGAGCAGGTAAGATGGGGTCGTTCTTCATCGACCTGCTCAGTTTTGACCATGAGGTGGCGGTATACGAGCGAGACCCGAAGCGACTCCGCTTTACCTACAACTGCTTGCGATTCACGTCGTTCGAGGAAATTCGCAACTTTCAACCAGAGCTGGTTATCAATGCCGTTACAGTGAAGTACACCATTCCTGCATTCCAGGAGGTAATTCCATTCCTTCCAAAAAGCTGTCTGCTTTCAGATATCAGTTCGGTGAAAACGGGACTGAAGGATTTCTATGACTCTATGGGCTTCCGCTATGTCTCTACGCACCCAATGTTCGGACCTACTTTTGCAAACCTCAGTCAGCTCTCTGAGGAGAACGCAATCATCATCAACGAGGGTGATTACATGGGGCGTTGTTTCTTCAAAGATCTATACAGTCGGCTTGGTTTGAATATCTACGAATATTCTTTCGAAGAGCACGACAGAACAGTGGCTTATTCACTCTCTATACCTTTCGTCTCTACCTTCACATTTGCAGCTGTCATGGAGCATCAAGATGCGCCGGGAACAACCTTTAAGCGACACATGCGCATAGCAAAGGGTGTGCTCAATGAAGACGACTATCTTCTTCAGGAGATTCTCTTCAACCCCTACACCTACGACAACGTTGCAAATATCCGTCGTGAGCTGAAAACCCTAATGGAGGTTATTGACCATAAGGATGCGGAAGGCATGAAAGCCTTCCTTGCCAAGATTCGTGCAAACGTTCAGCGAGATATTCAAGAGATAAAATAGAGGATGCAAGAGGAAGCAAGAGGATGCAAGAGGAAGTGAGAGGAAGCAAGAGGAAGTGTTGCAAGATCTTAAATTTAAAAAATCCTCTTTCTTCCTTTTCCTCTAAAATCCTCTTGCTTCCTCTCTTTTTTTAAAAAAAGAAACAGCGGTGCTGGACGGCACCGCTGTTAAAGAAAATTTTTAAAGTCCGAGGTCTTTCTTTATTGCCTCAACTTTTTCATTAGCGATTTCGTTTGCTTTCTCGAAGTCGGCAGCTCCAGAGAATGGAGCAGGTACCTCACAGTAGAACTTGATCTTTGGCTCTGTTCCTGAAGGGCGAACAGAAATTTTCAGTCCTTCTTCTGTGTACCACTGCAGAACGTTTGCTGTTGCAGGCATAGAGAAGTCCTTCTCAACACCGTTTTCAACCATCTTCAGAGTCTTGTAGTCCTTAGAAACAACAACTGGACTGCCAGCAAGGGTCTTTGGAGGATTAGAGCGGAAGTTTTCCATCATCTGCTTAATCTCGTCGGCACCTGATTTGCCTGGCTTCACAACATTTATTGTGGTCTCCTTCTGGTAGCCGTATTCTGTGTAGATATCCATGAGGAGGTCGTAGAGTGTCTTACCCTGGTCTTTAGCCCATGCTGCAATCTCACAGATGAGACAGATAGATGCAGGAGCGTCCTTGTCGCGAACCTTGTCGTATGGGAGGTATCCAAAAGATTCCTCACCGCCACCAATGTACTTTCTCTTGCCCTCAAGCTCACGAATGCGGTAAGCAATCCATTTGAAGCCAGTGTACTCATCGAAAATCTCTACACCGTTCTTACGTGCTATCTTCGCAATAAGCTCAGAGGTAACGATTGTCTTAACCATGAAGTCGGTTGGGTTCAGCTGACCAAGAGCTTTCTTGTTCTTAATGGTGTACCAATAGAACATCATAGCAGTCTGGTTACCGTTAAGGATCTGCCAGTCGCCCTTGTCGTTACGGCAAACAATGGCAAGGCGGTCAGCGTCTGGGTCGGTAGCAACCACAAGGTCTGCGTTGAGCTTTGTGCCAAGCTTCATGCCGAGTGTCATAGCCTCTGCATTCTCTGGGTTAGGAGAAACGACTGTTGGGAAGTTTCCGTCGATAACCATCTGCTCTGGAACAACATTAATGTTCTGGAAGCCCCATGAGCGGAGGCAGAGTGGTACGAGCACACGTCCTGTGCCGTGCATAGCAGAGTAAACGATGTTCAGGTCTTTCTGGCGGAGAATAACGTCTTGATCTACCATGCCTTCCTTAACTGCCTGCATGTAGTCGTAGTCCATCTCACCACCGATGATCTGAATAAGGTCTGGGTTAGCCTCGAACTTCACATCGTTGATAGTAACCTTTTTTACCTCATCGATAATGCCAGTGTCATGAGGAGAGAGCACCTGTGAACCGTCGTCCCAGTATGCCTTGTAGCCGTTGTACTCTTTTGGGTTGTGGCTTGCAGTGACGTTTACACCACACTGAGCATCTAATTGGCGGATGGCGAAAGAAATCTCTGGGGTAGGGCGGAGGCTTTCAAAGAGGTATGCCTTTATACCGTTGGCAGAGAAGATAGCAGCTACAGTCTCTGCGTACTCACGACCGTTGTTGCGGCAGTCGTGACCAACAACAGCAGCGAGGTCTGTACGGCCAGGGAATGCTTTCTTCACATAGTTGGCGAAGCCTTGTGTTGCCATGCCCACAATATACTTGTTCATTCTGTTCGTACCTACACCCATGATACCGCGCAGACCGCCTGTACCAAACTCTAAGGCCTGATAGAATGCCTCGATGAGGTCTGTTGGGTCTGGGTTGTCAAGCATTGCTTGTACTTCCTTGCGGGTTTCTTCATCGAAAGCAGGAGAGAGCCACTCCTGTGCTGTTGCCCGACACTGAGCAATCAATTCTGTATTGTTTTCCATTCTTTGTTGGTTTAATTTAGTTATGGTATTAATGACTTTTTTTTTCGATTAAATATTCTCCTTTCAGCAACAAAATTAAAAAAAAAAATCCATTCGTCAAAATTTTTTCAGAGAAAACTTTCATTTTAACCGATTATTTGCTAATTTTGCAGTATGAAAACGGAATTAATACAAATAGGAAAGACAGTGAATAAACATTTTGTGGCTGTCATAAACGATTATTGTGAGCGCATTTTACACTACATGCCATTCACCGTCACCACAATCCCTGACTTAAAAAACACCAAGTCACTCTCTGAGGCGCAGCAGAAAGAACGAGAGGGGGAACTAATCCTTAAAGCACTACAGCCATCAGACACCGTTGTGCTCCTCGACGAGCGTGGTACCGAGTTTCGCTCCATTGAATTTGCTTCATGGTTAGAGCGACAGCAACATACGGCTCGCCGTTTGGTCTTCGTGATAGGAGGTCCCTATGGGTTCTCCTCCGCTGTCTATTCCCGTGCCGACCAAATGCTTTCCCTTTCAAAAATGACGTTCTCCCACCAAATGATTCGCATGACTTTCTGCGAGCAGATATATCGTGCCTGCACAATCATCAGGGGAGAGCCTTACCATCACGAATAGAGTGTGCCTATGCCTCAGGCTTCACCATTGATTTTTTCTTCTTATTATAGTCCCTTGCAAATTGCTTAATGAAAAGGATGATGTTGTTGTTGATTTGCAGTTCATTGAGAGTAAAATACATCATAGGCAATCGCTTTTTAGTTTTTGAGTGATTTTGAAAAAATGCAGAAAAGAACATTCACTTGTTCATCTCTGTTTAAAAAACGCCCAAATTTACATTTTATTGTGCAAAAAGGCAAAAAAACTTTTTTTAATTAGAGGAGGCAAGAGGAAGTGAGAGGAAGCAAGAGGAAGTTAGAGGAGGTAAGAGGAAGTGAGAGGAAGTGAGAGGAAGCAAGAGGAGGTTAGAGAAAATCAAAAAGCGGCAAGAAGAAATTTCTTCTCACCGCCAAATGAACTTTATGAATTATGAAAGAGAAACTTTCCTTACTGGTGCTGGTCACGGAGCAGGTCATTGACCGTCTTCACTGGATTGAACGTTCCGAGTGGAACCTCAACAAATACAGTGTTCCAATCAGACATGGCACCGTTCCAGAGTCCAGGTAGTTCCAATGCGAGGAGTTCCTTTCCGCTCTTAGATTTTGAAGAGATGAAGCCTGTCTTTCTGTCAACAAATTCAGGAAGGTTGAAAGGCTGTCCCTTATAGTCCTTCACTGCGCACACAAGATCCACTGGATTGAAGTGTGTTCCCTCTGTGAAGTATTTCATGTATATCTCGTTTTTCTTGTCTATCTGAGAAGACTCAAGAATCTGCAGAGAGTATGTGCCATCTTCATTGTATGCCAAGAACGGACCACCGCCAGGCTCACCAACGTTCTTTACAACGCCAGCAATACGCATTGGTCTGTTCAGTTTCTTGCGAAGATAGATCACGAGGTCTGCATCTTCAAGTTCTTTGATATCTGACTTTCGGCAGCATAGATCGTCTTGTACGAACTTGATAATCTCTAAGAGATCCTCGTGTGTGTAGGTGCCTGCATCGAGGAGCTCAAGATAGCTGAATGCCTTCTTCTGAAGCTTCACAAGCACACCAGCGATTACCTGCTTCCATTCTACGGTCTCTTCCTTCAAGCGGTCTGGAACAACGTTATCAATGTTCTTCACAAAAATAACGTCAGCATCAATCTCGTTGAGATTCTCAATGAGCGCACCATGACCACCAGGACGGAACAACAGACTGCCATCCTCGTTTCTGAATGGTGTTCCGTCAGGATTTGCTGCTACTGTGTCTGTTGATGGCTTCTGCTCAGAGAAAGAGATATTATATTTAATGTTAAATTCTCCAGCATACTTATCTGCCTTCTCCGCAACCTTGTTCTTGAAGAAGTCGAGGTGCTCATGTGATACTGTGAAGTGAACGTTTGCCTCACCATTCGATGCAGCATACAAAGCGCCCTCTACAAGGTGTTCCTCCATAGGTGTGCGAGCACCGTCAGCATAGTTGTGGAATAAGAGCATTCCCTTTGGTAACTGACCATAGTTAAGACCGTCCTTTGCAAGCATACCCTTCGCAACGGTCTTGTATTTACCCTCAGCAAGGAGTTCCTTCACGCCCTTGCCTTCCTGATCCTTAAGAAGAGTGTCGAGAGCGTCATAGAAAGCGAATTTTTCGATGTTATCGAAGTATTTCTTCTCGAAGTCGGTGGTAGGAACATCGTAGTCGGCATCAGTGAAAGAGAAGATGTCTTTGAACATTCTGGAAGCAGCACCAGAAGCAGGTACGAATTTTACAATCTTCTTGCCCTCTGCCTTATATTCTTCCCATTCCTTTACATATGCCTTCACCTCATCTGCAGAAGGGGCTACAATACCCTTGCCGATGGCTGCTGGACCTTCCAATTTCAGGAAAGGAAAGCCGGTCTTAAATTCTGCGAGTTGCTGTTCGAGCTTTTCTACTGTAATGCCTTTTGCAGCGAGTTGCTGCAGGTCTTTTTCTGATAGTGCCATATTATTTATTTAGGTTTAAAGTTTTAGTTCTGGTGAGAGAAAAGAAAATAGAACATATCTATAACTCTCATCGTGGAAAGGTTTTCATTGATTCGGTTACAAAGTTAAGAATTTTTTTTCACAGTGCACAAAAAAAACGCACAATTTTCGAAAAAAAGCATGATTTTTTCACGTTTATGCAACATTGTTTGAAGAAAATCGCTCTGTTTCCCCTTTTTTAACGAAGAAAACATGGACATCCCGAATTTTTTTACTACCTTTGCGTCAACTTTCAAAACTTAATATTTTTATATTTTTGTTCTATGAAATACTCAGGTCATATCGTCAACATCCTCAACCGTAATATCTTTGATGGAGAGGTGATTGTAGAGGGTGGAAAAATAAACAGCGTACATGCTTCTGCTGCTGTTCCAGAGAACGCACCGTATATTATGCCCGGATTCATCGATTCTCATGTGCACATTGAGAGCAGTATGATGTTGCCCTCTGCATTAGCCAAGGTTGTGGTGAAGTCGGGCACCATAGGTGTTGTCTCCGATCCTCATGAGATTGCTAATGTTCTTGGTGTCGACGGTGTTGACTATATGATAGAGAACGGAAAGACGTGCAAGTTCAATTTCTGCTTCGGAGCACCATCGTGTGTACCATCGTGTAGCACAGATATAGAAACCTCTGGTGCTGTGATAAACAGCACGCAGATTGCAGAGATGCTGAAACGTCCAGAGATTGGCTATCTCTCGGAGATGATGAACTTCCCTGGTGTATTCTCTTCTGACCCAGAGGTGATGGCAAAGATACAAGCTGCGAAGGATTGCGGAAAACCTATTGATGGACATGCTCCTGGACTCCTTGGCGACGACCGCCGCCGCTATGCCTCTGCTGGTATCTCCACCGATCATGAGTGTAGCAGCATAGAAGAGGCGCGTGACTGCATTCTCTCTGGCATGAAAGTGCTTATTCGTGAGGGCTCTGCAGCTCGCAACTACGATGCGCTTATTCATGTGCTCCGTGAGTATCCTGATAGCGTGATGTTCTGCACAGACGATTGCCATCCTGATGACCTCGTTCGTGGACATATCAACACTATTGTTGCAGAGGCTTTGGCAGACGGCTATGACCTTTGGGATGTGCTCCGTGCTGCTTCGCTCAACCCACAGCTCCACTACAATCTCGATTGGGGACTCCTCCGTGAGGGTGACCCAGCTAACTTCATCCTCGTAGACAACCTGTCTCACGACTTCAAAGTCCTTACCACCGTGATTAACGGTGAAGAGGTGTATTCAATAAACAACACCACCCCTGAAACCTCAAACCCAAAATCCTCAAAAGATACCCCAGCAATCAACTCTGCCCCTGCAGAAACATACCCAAACCATTTCCTTGCGAAGCCTATCTCTGCCAGTGATATCGCTACTGTCATCAATGCTGGGGACACTATCCACGTTATACGTGCCTTTGACGGTAGCCTCTTGACGGAGAAGGAGTCTTTAACCGTCCTTGATGACGTTACTTCCACAAATGAATGGCTCTCTTCTGACATCCAAAAGATCGTTGTTTACAATAGGTATACTGAAGGTGCGAAACCAGTTGTTGCTTACATCCGAGGCTTTGGAATCACCAATGGTGCTATCGCAGGCTCTGTCGCTCACGACTGCCATAACATTGTGGCAATAGGCTCTTCCGATGAATACCTCCTACGTGCCATAAACAGAATCGTAGAGATGAAGGGTGGACAAGTGGCTATCTGCGAAGACGAGCAGACAGAAATCCCTCTCCCAGTAGCAGGAATACTCTCTCCTCTCGATGCTGAGGAGATTGCACACCGTACGCTTTATCTTCACGAAACGGCTCGCCGTGCTGGTTGTACGTTCAATTCTCCGTTCATAACCATGGCATTCATGTCTCTGCCTGTAATCCCAAAACTGAAGCTCACCGATCGTGGTCTCTTTGACTGCTCTTCATGGCAGTTCTTAGAGAAATAATTCATCAAGATATTCCTAAGTAGGTGAACAAAATTAGTTTTATAATGCGGGTGTTATTCTCATGTGTGTA
>SAMEA3663036__coassemble_749_pt1 | contig 13699 bp, 9 predicted proteins | sample SAMEA3663036__metabat2_high_PE_014 | metagenome-assembled genome bin SAMEA3663036 (sample SAMEA3663036) | pig gut metagenome | biome: pig gut; feature: pig-associated habitat; material: faeces | place: France | collected 2012
CAAGTGACAACAGTCGAGTAGGAGTCGCTACACTCCTTTATGTCACATACTGATAATGCATCACCAATCAATACAATCATTATAAATATAATTTTGCACACCTACTTAAGAAAAAAAGAATATAAACCCCTAAATACTTTTCAAATTTTGAAAAACAACAATCTATAAATGGTTATATACAAGAAGGTTATATTCGTTCTCTTAATTCTTTCTTTCTACTTTATAAAAGGAAATGCACAAGATGAGAAGGCATGGGTAAGAAACGATTCAAAACCGCATAACGTCACCAACGGACTTAACGGAAGGCATATCAGCCTTTGGGCAAGTCACGGAAGATACTACGATGCAAAGAAAGGGGTATGGAAGTGGCAACGCCCATGTCTCTACGGAACAACAGAAGATTTGTTCTCTCAGACATTCGTGGTGCCTTTTCTCATTCCGATGTTAGAGAATGCTGGGGCATATGTTTATACTCCAAGAGAACGCGACTGGCAGAGACAGGAGGTGATTGTAGATAATGGAAATGGTGAAAACATCGAAGGAAAGGGGAAAGGAAAATCTGTTTTCGGATATTTTGAGGAAAACGGAGAACAGAGATGGGCAACGGCACCTCGCCGAGGATTTGCTCCAACGACTGCTCCTTACCAGGATTTCGACCGCCCTTTCTCTTCTGGAACAGCAAGAATTGTGGAAACCACTTTGGAGGGAGAGGCAACTGCTGCCTACTATCGTCCAAGAATAAGAAAATCAGGTGATTATGCCGTCTACATCTCCTACCAAACAGTAGAGGGTTCTGTTGACGATGCGGAATATACTGTTGTTCATGGAGGAAGGAAGACACGCTTTCTCGTGAACCAGAGAATGGGCTCTGGAACATGGGTATACCTCGGCACATTCCATTTTGAGAAAGGCTTTCCTACAGAGAACTGCGTGATTGTTAGGAACAAAAGTGCCAAGAAGGGTTTTGTTACCACAGATGCCGTGAAGTTCGGTGGAGGTATGGGAAACCACTTGCGTGCAGGAATGACGAGTGGCTTACCTCGTGCTATGGAGGGAGCAAGGTATTGGGCTCAATATTCTGGTGCTCCTCTCGCTGCAGTTTATTGCAAGAACGGCAGAGACGATTATGGAGAGGACTTGAACGTTCGTTCTCTGATGTCGAACTGGTTGTCGTACGGAAGCAGAACAAATCCTTCTGTAGACTGTGACGACGAGACTCTCGTGCGACTTCTCGACTCTCTCACCTTTGCTGATGCTATGGGAAGGAGTTACGCAGAGAAGATGTATAATCTAAAGAGTGACAGCCTATTACGCCTTTCTCTCGACAGTCTTTCTTTAGCAAAGATAGACAGTCTGACAGATGCAGATATAGAGAAAAGGGCAAGATTCATCTCTGACAGCATCACGGGGAAGCAGTTCAACGAGATAAATGTCTGTCGAGGGAAAGTGATGACAGGAGGAGTTCCCTTCGACCTTACCATGGGCTTTCACACCGATGCTGGCTTTCATGAAGACTTAACTTCTGTTTGGGGCGCATTGACCATCTGCACTACCGACTTCAACAACATGAAGACTGCAGCAGGAACCACAAGGCAGAAATCTTTCGACCTTGCTTGTAACCTCCTGCACAACCTTCAGCAGGAGCTCTCTGTCTATGCTCCACAATGGACCACCCGTGAGGTGTGGGACAGAAACTACAGTGAGTCAAGACTTCCGGCACAGGAATCGGCATTGCTCGAAATGCTCTCTCACGAAAGTTTCCCAGATATGAAGCTTGGTCACGACCCAGTATTCAAATTCTTGCTCTCTAGAACTGTTTACAAAACCATACTCCGGCACTTTGAAAAGAAAACAGGAAAAAAGGCAGTTGTGCAGCCGCTACCTCCAAAAGATTTCTCTGCAGGAATGCTTCAAGGGAATATGCTCACGCTATCTTGGAATGCTCGGCTTGACAAGTTAGAGGCTTCGGCAAAACCGTCCTCTTATAATATATATGTGAAAATCGGGGATGGCGACTACGACAACGGCACGAATGTCAAAGGAAATAAATATTCCTTGCCACTCGAAGAGGGAAAGGTTTACCGCTTTAGAATTACTGCTGTAAATGCTGGTGGCGAGAGCTTCCCAACAGAGGAACTCGTGGCTTACTATAATTCAGCAGCGAAGAAAAAGGCATTGGTAATCAATGCTTTCCATCGCCTTGCCTCACCGTATGTCGTAGAGACCGATTCTACCTGCGGCTTTGACCTAAAAAAAGATATTGGACTCTCCTACGGCAAGACGATTGCTTGGGTGGGAGAACAGGTGAACTTCAACAAGAAAGAGGCGGGAAGAATACCAGGACTTGGAATTACGAACGATTCTCTGCTCGGAAGATTCTTTGCTGGAAACGATTTCAACTATTGCTATCCTCATGCAAAGGCTTTAGCAGATACTGGGGAGTTTTCTGTGGTAAGCATCTCTTCCGACTGTTGTGGTCATGAGATAGAAACAAAAGGGCTCTCACTCGTGGATATTGTCTTTGGAAATGAGAAAGATGATGGATATTCGCTACGTCGTGGAAAAACATTCTCGAAGGAGATGAGAAAAACCGTGGAAAGGATTTTGGAAAGAGAATGTCCGCTGATTGTCAGTGGCTCGTATATAACTTCAGATATGTCTACACCAGAAGAGGAGGAATGGCTCGCAAAGCATCTGAAAATCAAGCATTGCGGAGTGAGCTGCGATTCTCTTCCCTTCAGAGCGGGGAATATGAGCGACCTCGTAACAGTTGGCGGAAAAACGATACCTGTTTTCCGTCACGTAAACGAAGACCACTATGCCTCTGTCTCTTCTGATGTCATAATGCCGGCTGAGAATTGCATTTCGTCTCCAGAGAATTGCATTACTCCTTCTGGGAATTGCATTTCGTCTTCAAAGAACAATGATGTCAAGAAGCATGAGGGATATACCATTATTGAGCGCATAATCGCTTACCATACTGGTGAAACAGCCGCTCTCTCTGTTGCTTTCAACAAGAAAAGGCTTGTTGCCTTAGGTTTCCCGTTTGAATGTATAAAGGAGGAAAAAGACCGAACAATGGTAATGAAATTCCTTCTTAAAAAGCTGGATAATTAATCACTCTTGCCTCATTGAATAATTAGTGACCTAAGCGAAGACTAAGCGAAGACTAAGTGAAGACTAAGCTAACAGTGAGAAAAGAAGCATAAAAAAAGTAATGAAAAATTGTTCTATAACTCTTATTATCCATCAAAAATGTTCTTTTGTCTACAAGACTTAGGCTAACAAACGGCTAACAAACGGCTAACAAACGGACATCAAGCATTGATGAAGGCTGAAAATTATTAGAAAAGGTACAACAAAAACGTGTGAATGACAGAAAACAGAAATAATATAAACAAAAAATTATGAAGATTATCACAAACATTTCGGGAACAAGGTCGATAGAGGTGACTGATGGTCATCTTAAGACAATCAAGAAATATAAGTTGTTCTGCAACCTCATTGATAGCAACGGAATCATAGACGAAAGTGTAATGGAGAAGCTTCGCCTGAACGTGCGTGCTCTCCTTGAAACAGAGGGAACAGAAAACAAGGAGCTCATGGACCTTTGCTTCGATGTTATCTATCATCCAAACATGAAGGCAATAGGACTCAGCAATCTCGTGAAATACTATGCCGAACATCTGTTCTCTGACGAACCAGAAAACGAAGGAGAAACTGACTGCGAGGCTCAAGCATAAAAAAAAGGGAAAAATTTATTCAGAATCAGAACTTTATGCCGTTACTTACAGATTTTCTGCCTACAACAAAAAAGGAACTGGAATTGAGGGGATGGGACTATGTTGATGTCATCATCTTCTCTGCTGACGCATATGTAGACCATCCGTCTTTCGGCGCAGCTGTGATTGGCAGAACATTAGAGTCGGAGGGATACAGAGTAGCCATTGTTCCTCAACCAGACTGGCATGGCGACTATAGGGACTTTAAGAAATTGGGAAAGCCAAGGCTGTTTTTTGCCGTGGCTCCTGGTTGCATGGACTCTATGGTGAACAAATATACTGCAAACAGACGACTGCGCTCTGAAGATGCATACTCTCCAGATGGTCGTCACGACTGCCGACCAGAATATCCTACGATTGTATACACAAAGATTCTGAAAGAGCTATACCCTGACGTGCCAGTGGTGCTTGGAGGCATAGAGGCTTCCCTGAGACGAGTGACCCACTACGACTATTGGCAGGACTCTCTCCGCCGATGCATTCTTTGCGACTCTGGTGCCGACATGATTACCTATGGCATGGGCGAAAGGGTCACCACGGAGCTCACGCACCTCATGGCAGAGGGCAAGAGCATCAAAGAGATAACCGCTCTCCCACAAACCGTTTTCCTTTGCAACAGTAAAGAGGAGATTCCGGGTGGAATAAAAAAAGAGGACATCGTGCTTCATTCACATGAGGAATGCCTAAAGAACAAGCGTTCGCAGGCGGAGAACATACGGCATATCGAGGAGGAGTCGAACAGACTCTGTGCACAGAGAATCTTGCAACAAGTTGGCAATCAATACGTTGTCGTAAACCCTCCATTCCCCACCATGACAACAGAAGAGCTCGACAAGTCGCATGCTCTTCCTTACACTCGTCTGCCTCACCCAAAATACAAGGGAAAGCGTATTCCTGCTTACGAGATGATTAAATTCTCGGTGAACATACATCGTGGATGCTTCGGAGGATGCAGTTTCTGCACCATCTCTGCCCATCAGGGAAAATTCATCACATCACGATCAAAGGAGAGCATTCTGAAAGAAGTGAAGGAGGTGGCGAAAATGCCAGACTTCAAAGGGTATCTCTCAGACCTCGGAGGTCCTTCGGCAAACATGTACTCCATGGAGGGAAAGAACAAAAAGGCATGCATGGCTTGTAAGCGCCCTTCTTGTGTGCATCCGAAAATTTGTCCGAATCTCAATACCGACCATAGTCGTCTGATAGATATCTACCGAAGTGTTGACGCACTCCCAGAGATAAAGAAGAGCTTTATTGGCTCGGGAGTGAGATACGACCTCTTGCTACACCGAACTCCTGACGAGAACGTGAACAAGGCAAACAGTGAGTACACAAGGGAATTGATAAAGAATCATGTCAGCGGAAGACTAAAAGTGGCTCCAGAACATACGTCTGATAAGGTGCTCTATCTAATGAGGAAACCTCCGTTTCAACAGTTCAGAGAGTTTAAGAAAATCTTCGACAGAATATGTCGGGAGGAGAACCTGCGTCAGCAGATTATACCTTATTTTATAAGCAGTCATCCAGGATGCCATGCAGAGGATATGGCAGAACTGGCTGTCATCACCAAGGGACTGGACTTCCAGTTGGAGCAGGTGCAGGACTTCACTCCTACCCCACTAACGATAGCCACAGAGATGTGGTACACAGGCTACGACCCTTACACTCTCGAACCTGTTTTCTCGGCAAAGAAACAGGCAGAGAAACTCTTGCAACGGCAGTTCTTCTTCTGGTATAAACCAGAGGAAAGGGGAAACATTGAAAGGGCGTTGAGGAGAATCGGCAGACCAGATCTTATAAACGCTCTATACAAAAACACGAACGGCTTCAATGAAAAAAGGAACAAGAAAGGGGGAAAACCCGGAAAGGCTACTGAGTACCGAAAAAAAACGATAAAAAAGGGTAATCATTAGAGAAAATCGTCTGATAATTAACACCTTACAGACGCTTCAACAACGAAAAGCGACAAGAAAAGTGACCAACAGCAAAAGTGTTTAGAAATGATTCTCGTCAGATAAAAACAATTTATTATCACTTTTTAGCATAAAGACGTTGGTGGTTTGGCGATTTTTTAATAATTTTGCAACAAAATAGAAATTTATTATGAAGCTCGCTATAATATCACAGCCGCAGTTCTTCATAGAAGAGGACAAAATAATCACTACACTCTTCGAAGAAGGCTTGGACCTCCTGCACCTTTACAAGCCGGGGTCGGAGCCGTTATACCTCGAGCGACTGCTTACACTTATTCCTGACGACTTCCACGACCATATAGTGATTCATGAGCATTACTATATGAAACAAGAATTCGACCTCGCAGGAATACACCTCGATACTCCAGAACAGGAAGTTCCGAATGGGTATAAGGGCAAGGTGAGCAGAAGCTGTATGAGAATCGACCAACTCAAAGAACTAAAGAAAACAAGTCAATACGTCTTTTTACACGATATCTTCGACAGCCTCCATCAGCCAGAGGTGAAGTCGAAATTCACTCTTGACGAAATACATCAAGCATCAAAAGTAGGCATTATAGACAAACACGTCTATGCCTTGGGTGGCATGAACGCCGACAATATCAGATGGGCACACGACGAGGGTTTCGGAGGTGTTGTGATCTGTGGAGACATCTGGAATAGATTCGATATCCACAAGGAGGTAGACTATAAAGGTCTCATAGAACATTTCCACAAACTGAGAAGGGCTGTAAGATAAACACCGCCCAAAGTTGGCATAATGGGAAAAGAAAAAATTTACTTAAGGAAAAGAAAAAATCCTTGGTAAAAAAAACTTGGTAAAGTCCCCTTTTTGGAAAGAAGAAACCTCTATCATTAAAGAAAACATAACATAACAAAACATATCTAAAGAATGACTGATTCAACGAATTTCAGAGTTTTCTCTGGCACTGCAACAAAGTATCTCGCAGAGAAAATCTGTCAGAGCCTCGGGTGCAACCTCGGTAACCTGGTTATGACAAAATTCTCCGACGGAGAGTTCGCAGTAAGCTACGAGGAGTCTATTCGAGGACGAGACGTGTTCCTCATTCAGAGCACATTCCCGAATTCTGACAACCTTATGGAACTCCTGCTCATGATTGATGCTGCAAAAAGAGCATCGGCAAAGAGCATCATTGCCGTTACACCATACTTCGGATGGGCAAGACAGGACAGAAAAGACAAACCAAGAGTGTCTATCGGAGCAAAACTCATTGCCGACATCCTTTCTGTGGCAGGCATTGACCGACTCATCACCATGGACCTTCACGCTGACCAGATTCAGGGATTCTTCGACGTGCCGGTTGACCATCTCTACGGCTCAGGAGTATTGTTGCCATACCTGAAATCTCTCAACCTCGACAACCTCGTTATTGCTTCTCCTGATGTGGGCGGTGCAAAGCGTGCAAAGACTTATGCTAAGTATCTCGACTGCCCTCTCGTGCTATGCAACAAGACTCGCGCAAGGGCAAACGTCATAGAATCAATGCAGATAATTGGAGACGTGCAGGGAAAAGATGTTGTGATCGTTGACGATATGGTAGACACTGCAGGCACCATCACCACTGCTGCCGATATCATGAAAGCCGCAGGAGCAAAGAGCGTGAGAGCATGTGCCAGCCACTGCGTAATGTCAGGACCAGCTTCTGAGCGTGTGCAGAACTCTGCCCTTGAGGAGATTGTCTTCACAGACTCTATTCCTTACTCACAGCGTTGCGCAAAGGTGAAGCAGCTTTCTGTTGCCGACATGTTTGCCGAGACAATTCGTCGTGTGGTGAACAACGAAAGCATCAGTAGCCAGTATATCGTACGCAACTAATAGCGGAGCACTCTTCGCAACAAATCATCCTTTCGCAATAGAAAAAGACATCATCTTCTTGCAACACAAAAGGAACTTTTTCTCTTGCACACACAAAAGGAAAACAACATAAGAAACACGTCTCTGCCCTTACCACTCAGAAGTAGTAAGAGTGGAGACGGTTTTGCTAATAAATTGACGGTGGGCAAAGGAATTGCTCAAAAAAAACATAACAATCTACACACTCATGAAAAGAATCTCTCTTGCATTATCGCTACTCTTCTCTTCCATAATAGGAATTTCAGCACAATCACTGACACCTTCAGAGGATATCGTTGACTGCGGACAAATACAGTTCTGCCAGCCAAAGACCGTGTCGGTGGAACTGACTAACAATTCCTCGAAACAGGTAACGATAAAGAGCATCAGAAACGCTTGCGGGTGTACGAAAACGAAGATATCCAAGAAAAACATCGGAAGCAGAAAGTCTGCTACTCTTGAAATAGAATACGATGCACAACAGTTAGGACATTTCTACAGACATATAGAGGTGTACACAAAGCAAGACGAGAAACCGCTCTTGATACAGATAAGAGGAGTGGTGGTGACGGAGGTGAAAGACTTCAGCAAAGCATACCCTTTCGTGATTGGGGGCATTAGAACAGACAAAAATGAGGTGGAGTTTGACGATGTGTATAAAGGCGATAAACCGCAGCAGACCATTCATATCGTAAACACCACCGGAACAACAATAGAGCCAGTGGTGATGCACCTGCCAGAATATATCTCTGCAGAGGTGGAGCCACAGAGAATCATGCCTGAGGAAGGTGGTGAGATTCGACTCACGCTCCTTTCAGAGAAAATTCATAACTTTGGTCTCTCACAAACGTCTCTTTACCTCGGAAAAAAAATGGGCGAGAAGGTATCGCCAGAGAAGGAGATTCCTACTTCTGTGATTCTTCTGCCATCGCCAGAGAGGGGTGGCGGACTGAATCCAGAGATTGTTCTTTCCTCTAAGGTTCTTGAAACAAAGAATATGTCAGGAAAGCCGAACAAGAAAAGGGGTGAGATCATTATCCAAAACACGGGAAAGGGAAATCTGAACATCTCCTCTCTCCAGATGTCTACAACCGGACTTCAGGTGTCTCTCGGAAAACAACAACTGCGACCTATGGAGTCTACCACTCTGAAGATCACTGCAGACGAGGAGGAGATTCACAGTCAGAAGACAAGGTCGAGAATTCTCATGATCACAAACGACCCAAAGAGTCCGAAAGTGGTGATAGAGATAAAATAAGGTGGTTGCTGGAAGATTTTCTGTAAAAAATCTGTGATTGCAATTTTTTTTACGCATGCTATTGCAGAGAAAAAACAAGGCAACTGTCATTCAAATGATTACAACCTTTAGAAACAAAACAAAAGCCAAGATATGGAACATCCAGAGAACTCAGCAGAATACGCTGGACTACAGGTAAACGCTGGTGTTGAGCAACCAGCAATAGTGAACCCTTACCTCAAGAAAAACAGATTCAAAAGGCGGGAATATACCGTAGATGAACTGGTAAAAGGAATTCTTGAGGGAAATATCACCATGCTCTCGCAGGCTGTTACGCTCATTGAAAGTCAGGCTCCAGAGCATCAGGAGAAAGCGCAGGCGGTGATAGAGAAATGCCTGCCATACAGCGGAAAGTCAGTGAGAATAGGTATCAGTGGTGTACCAGGGGCTGGAAAGTCTACTTCCATTGATGTCTTCGGATGTCACGTGCTCGACAGATGTGGTGGAAAATTGGCGGTGCTCGCCATCGATCCTTCATCTGAAAAGACACGAGGCTCTATTCTTGGCGATAAGACGAGAATGGAGAAACTCTCGCAGCGCACAGATGCTTTCATTCGCCCTTCTCCAAGTGCAGGCTCTCTCGGTGGTGTGGCTCGGAAGACTCGAGAAACGATTATTCTTTGTGAAGCTGCTGGCTACAATACTATCTTCGTGGAGACCGTGGGAGTGGGACAAAGCGAGACGGCATGCCATTCGATGGTTGACTTCTTCCTCTTGCTGCAGGTAACGGGAACGGGCGATGAGCTTCAAGGCATAAAGAGAGGTATCATGGAGATGGCAGACGGCATTGTGATAAACAAATGTGATGGTGACAACGTTGAGAGATGTAAGACAACGGCTGTTAGTCTTCGAAATGCTTTGCATTTCTTCCCTCAGGCTGAAAGCGGATGGCAGCCAAAAGTGCTTTGCTACAGTGGCTTCTATGGCAATGGCGTAAAAGAGGTGTGGGATATGATCTACGAGTATTTTGACTTCGTAAAAGAGAATGGCTACATGAACTATAGAAGGGCTCAACAGGCGAAATACTGGATGTATGAAACCATAGATGAACATCTCAGACGCTCTTTCTATCAGAACAAGTTGATAAAGCTATTGAAGGCAAATGCTGAGACTGCAGTTCTCAACAACCAAAAGACTTCATTCATGGCTGCTCACGAGCTTCTCGCTACTTACTTCGAGGAGATGAAGAAATAACAACCTCTCCTTACTCTATAAAAAATATGCATGCTATTATGGATATCAAGATTGAAATAGACAACGGAAGTGGTTTCTGCTTCGGAGTGACCACAGCTATTCAGAAGGCGGAGGAGAAACTCTCTGACGGTGGACAGCTATACTGTCTCGGTGATATCGTACACAACGGAACGGAATGTGAAAGACTTCACGACAGAGGACTGATCACCATCAACCACGACGACCTCGAAAGTCTTCACGACGTTAGGGTGTTGCTGAGAGCTCATGGTGAGCCGCCTCAGACGTATGCCACTGCCGAAAGGAATAATGTGGAGATTATTGATGCCACATGCCCTGTGGTGCTCGCTCTGCAACGCAGAATTCGAAAGCAATATCTTGACAATCCAGAAGCGCAGATAGTGATCTTCGGAAAGAACGGTCATGCGGAGGTCTTGGGACTTGTTGGTCAGACAGATGGGAATGCCATCGTTATAGAACATTTCGAGGAATTGAAGAATGCGGAGATAAGCTATGAAAAAGATATCTACCTCTACTCTCAAACCACAAAGTCGCTGGAGGAATACAACAACATCATCGATTATATTAAACAGCATATTCAAGAGGGACATATCTTCAAAAGCTTTGACACCATCTGCAGGCAGGTTGCTAACAGAATGGATAATATAAGGGCGTTTGCTGAAAACCACGACCTCATTCTCTTTGTATCGGGAAGAAAGTCCAGCAACGGAAAGGTGCTCTACAACGAATGCCTGAAGGTAAACGCAAACTCCCATCATATCGAAGGACCGGAAGAAATAGACCCTCTTTGGATAAAGGATGTAAGGAATATTGGTATCTGCGGGGCTACCAGCACTCCAAAATGGCTTATGGAACAATGCCGGAACGCAATTATTCACGGCATAAAGTAATCCTTTGCCTTTAGTGGAGAAAGAATACAAGTGTATCGTTTACATGAACCTTGGGAAGCAACGCAAGGGTATCCCTTTCCTTTGTAAGAGAAAAAGCAGATAAGGTAATCACCAGAAAAACAAATCGATTATTATTATGACACAACACATAGAAAACACCATTATTGAGGAGTTTCTCGGGAAAATACGAGATATTCTCCAGGAAAACGACGAAAAAAACATCCGGGAGCTGATTGATGTCATAAACAACGATGAAAAGTGCATAGACATCTTCGGACTGAACACTATTCTCAGAAGTTTCCAGACTGCTCAGATTGCTTTCGAGGAGATTGGCTTGAAACGCGAGGGAATAATTGCTATTCTCCTATACCGTGGCGTATTGCTCGGAATCTTAGAAAACGACTCTGTTAGAGAGAAGTTCGGAAATGGTGTGGCTGACATCGTGGGGGGCATTGCAAAGGTGCAGTCGCTATACGAGAAGACTCCTACCATCAGTAGTGAGAATTTCAAGAACCTTCTCCTCTCCTTCGCAGAAGACATGCGTGTAATTCTGATAATGATTGCAGACAGGGTGAACCTCATGCGTGAGATAAAGGACTGCGAGAATACTGTTGCTGTGCAGAAAGCAGCAGAGGAAGCAAGCTACCTCTATGCTCCTCTTGCACATAAGCTCGGACTCTATCAGCTGAAGTCTGAACTGGAAGACTTATCGCTGAAATATCTTGAGCACGATGCCTATTATCATATAAAGGAAAAGCTGAACGCAACAAAAGCTGCTCGTGATAAATACATAGAGCAGTTCATCATTCCAATTCAGACAAAGCTGGAGCAGTTAGGACTGAAGTTCCATATCAAGGGGCGTACAAAGTCCATTCATAGCATCTGGCAGAAGATGAAAAAGCAGAAATGCCCTTTTGAGGGTGTCTACGATCTCTTCGCAATACGTGTTATTCTTGACTCTGCTCCAGAAAAGGAGAAAATGGACTGCTGGCAGGTATACTCCATCGTTACCGATATGTACCAGCCTAACCCAAAGCGTCTGAGAGACTGGCTCAGCGTACCAAAGTCTAACGGTTATGAATCACTGCATATCACTGTACTCGGTCCAGAGAAGAAATGGGTGGAGGTGCAGATTCGCACTGAGAGAATGGACGACATTGCAGAACATGGTCTTGCTGCTCACTGGCGATACAAGGGTGTGAAAGCAACAGAGGGTGGTCTCGATGAATGGCTTGCTGCTATTCGCTCGGCTATGGAGGCTGGTGACGATTTGGAGATCATGGACCAGTTCCGCACAACAATGTATGAGAAGGAAATCTATGTCTTTACACCAAAAGGAGACATACAGAAACTCTCTGCTGGGGCCACGGTACTTGACTTCGCCTTCCATATTCACTCAAAGGTGGGATGCCAGTGCACCGGAGCAAAAGTGAACGGAAAAGTGGTGAACATGCGTCAGGAGCTGCACTCTGGAGATCAGGTGCAGATTGTCACTTCCGCTCAACAGAAACCAAAGCGTGAATGGCTGCAGATTGTACGCACTTCAAGGGCAAAGGCGAAAATTCGTTTGGCATTAAAGGAAACCATCGTAAAGGAAATCTCCATCACCAAGGAGATGATTGAACGTCGCTTGAAGAATAGGAAGATTGACTTTGACGAGGCTGTCATTCAGCAGTTGGTGAAGAAAATGGGCATAAAAGAGGTTTCTGACTTCTATAAGCAGATTGCTGATGGAGATATCGATATTCAAGAGGTTATAGACAGATATCAGGAACTGAAGACCCTAAGAACGCAAGCACTGAACACATCAGGAATTCCTCAGCAAGAAGCAGAACATCGCTCTGCTGCAGAATACATATTGCGTGACGATATGCGCGTCTCACAAAACAATGCGAAAAAAGAGAAGTCAGATATTCTCGTAATCGACCAACGCCAAAAGGGCATCGACTATACGCTCGCAAACTGCTGCCACCCTATCTACGGCGACGAGATTTTCGGCTTTGTCACTGTCTCGGGAGGTATAAAAATCCACCGTTGCGACTGTCCTAACGCTCCAGAACTGAAAAAGCGATTCGGATACAGAATAGTAGAGGCGGCGTGGAGTGGAAAAGGTCAGAGTCAGTATTCCATAACGCTGCGAGTAGTGGGAAACGATGACATCGGCATCGTGTCGAACATCACGTCAGTAATCTCTAAGGAGGAGAGAATCATGATGCGCTCCATAAACATCGACTCTCACGACGGTCTATTCTCTGGAAACCTCGTGATTGATATCGACGACACCAATAGACTTCAGCAACTCATAAAAAAGCTGAAATCAATAAAGGGTGTTAAACAGGTGTCAAGAATATAACAAAATCCGTTAACGAAGGTTAATAACGAGAAGATTCCATTCCTCGTTAACGGATTTCTCGAAAAAAGTTCGTACCTTTGCATCCGCTTTTGAGAAAGCAGCTGAAAAATCGCTTTGCAGAAAGAATAGAACAGTATCTATTTTCGGCTATGGCAGAATAGAAAGATACGTCTATCAATACATGAGCGAGTCTTACACGACCAGCTCCCTCGGAACTCCCCCAGGACAGGAATGTAGCAAGGGTACTTGGTTGTAGCGGTGCGATGTGAGTAGCTCGCTCACCCCGCCTCTTTAGCTCAGTTGGCCAGAGCACGTGATTTGTAATCTCGGGGTCGTT
>SAMEA3663036__coassemble_759_pt1 | contig 13543 bp, 11 predicted proteins | sample SAMEA3663036__metabat2_high_PE_014 | metagenome-assembled genome bin SAMEA3663036 (sample SAMEA3663036) | pig gut metagenome | biome: pig gut; feature: pig-associated habitat; material: faeces | place: France | collected 2012
GCAGAGTTTTCAAACAAGTTTGAACTCTGCTCATTTGGCTTAACGAAAACGTTCTCTACATGAATAGAAAAAAAACTATTCTCTACATACCTAATTACTAACTATGCCGCAGAATCATGAAAACATAATGTATAAGGTGTGGCGGTTTTATTATGACGGCTTCCGGAGCATGACCTTGGGAAAGACTCTGTGGCTGCTGATCTTGATAAAGCTGTTCATAATCTTCTTTGTGCTGAAACTATTCTTCTTCCACAACTTTATCTCTGAGCATGCGGAAGAAGGAGAAGAGGCAGAGTTTGTGATGAAGAATATTACTAATCAAAAATAACTATCTATGGTAAATTTTCTATCAAACATTGACTTGGCGGCTGTCGACTGGGCAAGAGCGCAGTTCGCACTGACGGCAATCTACCATTGGCTCTTCGTGCCATTGACATTGGGACTGGCTGTCATCATGGGAATTATGGAAACCCTCTACTACAAAACGGGGAAAGACCATTGGCTGCAGGCAGCAAAATACTGGCAGAGGCTCTTTGGAGTGAACTTCGCCATCGGTGTTGCCACGGGCATAATCTTGGAGTTTGAGTTCGGAACGAACTGGAGCAACTACTCTTGGTTCGTGGGAGATATCTTTGGAGCTCCACTGGCTGTGGAGGGCATTGTGGCGTTCTTCATGGAGAGCACCTTCGTGGCTGTGATGTTCTTCGGATGGCAGAAAGTGAGCAAGGGATTCCACCTTGCCTCTACATGGCTCACCGGACTTGGCGCCACAATAAGTGCCTGGTGGATTCTCGTGGCAAACAGCTGGATGCAGTGCCCAGTGGGTTGCGAGTTTAACCCAGACACCATGCGCAACGAGATGGTGTCGTTTGCAGAGGTTGCTCTCTCTCCTTTCGCCATCGATAAGTTCTGCCACACGGTAACATCGTCATGGATTGTTGGTGCGGTGTTCACAGTTGGTGTGAGCTGTTTCTACCTTTTCAAGAAGCAGCACGTGGAGTTTGCGAAGAGAAGCATAAAGGTTGGAGCAATCGTTGGACTTGTGGCTTCATTCCTCGCACTGCACACTGGTGATGGCTCTGCCTATATGGTTGCAAAGACACAGCCAATGAAACTGGCTGCCATGGAGGCTCTCTACAACGGAAGTAATGCTGAGGGACTAACGATCATTGCGGCAGTGAACCCTTTTGAACAGCCAGACTATGTCAACGAACAGGAACCGCCTTTAAAGATTGCTGTGCCTTACGCACTCTCCTTCCTTGCCACAAGAAGTATGGACGGCTTCGTGCCTGGTGTGAACGATATCATCAAGGGCGGCTGGATACAGCCTAACGGTGAGAAAGCACTTTCCCTTGACGAAAAGATTGAAAAGGGTCAGCGTGCTGTTGCAAACCTTCAGGAATACCGTAAGCTGAAGGCAACATGCGTAAAGAGTGAATGCGGCAAGGATTGTGAAAAGAACACGGCTCGCCTGGAGGAACTCAGTGGTCAGCTGAAGGCTGACATGCCGTTCTTTGGCTATGGCTTCATAAAAGATGCGTCACAGATCGTACCAAGCATTCCTATTTGCTTCTATGCCTTCCGCATTATGGTGGGACTCGGAACGTTCTTCGTGCTCTTCTTTGCTGTTATACTCTTCTTCGTTTACCGTAAAGATATTCTCGCGGCACGTTGGCTGACATTGGCAGGCGTGTGCGTGATTCCTTTGGCATGGGTGGCAAGTGAGGCAGGATGGATTGTTGCTGAGATGGGACGCCAGCCATGGGCTATACAAGACATGATGCCAACATGGACAGGAGTCAGCAATGTCTCTGTTACAGAGGTGTTCACAACCTTCGTGCTCTTCATCGTGATCTTCACCACTTTGCTTGTGGCAGAGATAAACATTATGTTGAAACAAATAAAGAAAGGACCTGAAGCATGACATACGAATTCTTACAGCAGTATTGGTGGTTCATCATCTCTCTTCTCGGTGGACTCCTCGTGTTCTTGATGTTCGTACAAGGTGCGAACTCACAGTTCTCTATCGGTAAAGACGAGACGGAACAACGCATGATTCTTAACTCCACAGGAAGAAAGTGGGAGTTTACGTTCACAACACTCGTGACCTTTGGAGGTGCCTTCTTTGCCAGCTTCCCTCTATTCTATAGCACCAGCTTCGGAGGTGCTTATTGGGCATGGATGCTCTTGCTCTTCACCTTTGTGTTACAGGCGGTGAGCTATGAGTTTCAGAACAAGATGGGAAATGTTCTTGGACAGAAGACATACAAATGGTTCTTGATTCTGAACGGTACGTTAGCTCCATTCCTTGTGGGTGTTGTGGTGGCAACGTTCTTCACAGGTGCAAACTTCATTGTCGAGAAGAACAATATCCTTGAAATCTCACAACCAGTCATAAGTCGATGGGCAAATGCCAGCTATGGTCTTGACATGCTCCTGCAGCCTATGAACCTCGTGCTCGGCATTGCCATTCTCTTCCTCTCCAGAAGCCTCGGAAACTTGTATATCATAAACAACATTGCAAGCGAGGATATTCGCTCCAGAGCTTCCGTACGACTCGTGGGGAACTTCGTGGTCTTTCTCATCACCTTCCTCGCATTCCTCGTCTATGTTGTTCTGAAAGACGGTTATGCTATTGTTCCAGAGACGGGAGAGATTGTGATAGAGCCAAACAAATACCTGAACAACCTTCTTGAGATGTGGCAGGTAACGGTGGTGCTCGTTATCGGTGTGGTGCTCGTTCTGTTCGGTGTTGTGAAGACAATCTCTTCAAAGACTTATATCCGTGGAATATGGCCTGTTGGAATTGGTGTTGTGCTCGTGGTTGTCTCCGTACTCCTTTGCGCTGGCTGGAACAACACTGCTTACTATCCTTCTACTGCCGACCTCCAGAGCTCTCTGACCATCAGCAATAGCTGCAGCAGCTACTTCACGCTGAACACAATGGCTATCGTCAGCATTCTCATTCCTTTCGTCCTTGCTTATATCATTTACGCTTGGAGAAAGATTGATTCTCGAGAGATTACACCAAAGGAGATTGAGGAGGAGGAAAGCTACTAAGCTACCCTTTCCCACATTTGGAAAAACGAATGATAGGACCTTTAATGAAGCAGAGGTGTCTAATGTAAAGACCTTTTACTGCAGCAGAGGTGTCTAATGTAAAGACCTTTACTGCAGCAGAGGTGTCTAACGAAGTGCTAAGGGTTTGTCTAAAAGCATATACTTTTAGTAACCAGTGACAAAATCCTCGATTTCTGAATCGAACATATACGGCTGACTGGAAGCCAGTACCAAAACATATCTTTTGCTTAGTGTGGTACTGGCTTCCAGTCAGCCGTTTGTGATGGAGACTATAATCCGTGGGCAAATGCAAACGCATTTCCCCACTCAAAGTGCTGGCTTCCAGCCAAAAAAAAGGTGAGTGAAATCGAGAAACGTGATTAGAAGTTCTCGCGGAGGTAGCGGTCAGCCTCTATGGCAGCCTTGCAACCAGAAGCAGCAGCACAGATAGCCTGACGATAAATAGGGTCTGCAACATCACCAGCAGCATATACTCCAGGAATGTTTGTTCTCGGAGTGCCATCAATGGTTTTTATGTATCCAACTTCGTCGGTATCGAGATACTCTTTAAAGAGGTCGGAGTTTGGCTTATGGCCAATAGCGAGGAAGAAACCATCAATAGGAATGTCGTAACGTTCTTCGTCAGCCTCACCCTTTCTCTTTACGACATGCATACCCTCAACACCGTTCTCTCCGTACAGTCCTGTTGCGTTATGTTCAAAAAGAACAGTGATTTTCTCATTTTCAAGAACACGTCTTTGCATAACCTCAGAAGCACGTAAGAAAGGCTTACGTACAAGGAGGTATACCTTGCTGGCAAGACCAGCGAGATAGGTAGCTTCCTCACAAGCAGTATCTCCGCCTCCAACAACGGCAACAACCTTCTTACGATAGAAGAAGCCATCGCAGGTAGCACAAGCAGAAACGCCCTGACCAGCATATTTCTTCTCATCAGAAAGTCCAAGATACTTTGCTGAAGCACCAGTAGCAATGATCAGTGTGTCGCAAGAAATCTCATGACCAGTGTCGGTTGTCAGCACAAAAGGACGCTGAGAGAGATCTGCTTTCACAATCTCTCCGTCACGGATATCAGCTCCGAAGCGTTCTGCCTGCTGTCGAAGGTCCATCATCATCTGGTTGCCGTCAACACCCTCTGGGTATCCAGGGAAATTCTCCACTTCTGTGGTCTGTGTCAACTGTCCTCCTGTCTGCATTCCGCAATATTCCACAGGAGCGATGTTTGCTCTGCCAGCATAGATGGCAGCAGTATACCCGGCAGGACCGGAGCCTACAATAAGGCATTTTACATGTTCCATAATTATTTTATTTGTTTCGTTTAATATATAGTTTTCGTTGTTCAATTCAAAAAAAATTAATGAGTAAATACATACCTAAAGACACCTGCCGCCATATTCCCCACTCATAGAGAGAAGATATAACCCACCCACAAGAGAGGCGATAACTCACTCAGAGAGAGACAATACCCCCACGCACGAGAGAGGCGATAACTCACTCAGAGAAAGACGATACCCCCACGCACGAGAGAAGGATGGCTTATTCGGGCAGAAAAATCAAATCGCTCATGATATCGTCACTCGTAAAGATTCCCTTCCTTGTGAGATGAACATGAGAGCCATCAACAGTCAGTCTGCCATGAGCAATATGGCTCTCAGCCTGCGAGAGCAGATAGCTTCTGAACGACTCTTGAAGCATGGTGAGGTCAATGCCATGGCGAGTGCGGAGGGCTGTGGTGACAATGTCGTTGTAGCGAATCTCTGGGGTTGTCTCCTCGTATTCCGAGTCTATTCTTCCAGCCTCAACAGAAGAGATGTAGCTTTCGATATTGCAGACATTATTCCATCGTTGTGAAAGGTCATAGGAATGTGCTCCAGCACCTATGCCAAGATATGGCACCTGCTGCCAATAGTTTGAGTTATGGCGGCTTTGGAAACGAGGAAGTGAGAAATTGCTTATCTCGTAATGCTCATAGCCCGCTTCTGTCAGACTGTCTACAAGGATTTCAAACATTCTTAGAGACAAGTCTTCGTCAATCTCCGTTACAATGCCTTTCTCAAGCATGGAGAAGAGTGGTGTTCCTTCCTCATACATCAGCGAATATGCGGAGATATGTTCCGGATGGAGAGAGAGGCATTCTGATATATCTGCCTTCCACTCTTCTATTGTCTGCTTCGGGAAGCCATACATGAGGTCGAGACTGAGGTTCTGGATTCCGCTTTGGCGAAGGAGAGAGACTGCCTCTTTGACCTGCTTACTGCTATGCCGCCTATGAAGCCATCTGAGCCTTTCGTCTGAGAACGTCTGCACTCCCATGCTTACTCTGTTTATGGGAGACGAGGAGAGCCAATGTGCCAACTCTGGTGAGACATCGTCGGGATTGCACTCCATTGTCCACTCTCCCACCCTGCTAACATCTATTCTCTCTGCAATTCCCCTCACCAATCTGTCGAGCATAGGAATGGGTAAGAAAGAAGGTGTTCCACCTCCAAAGTAAACAGTTTCTGGCTTCGAGAACATCTCTGTCGTTCTCATTTCTAACTCTTTCAAAACAGCATCTATATACTCGCTCTGGTTCTTCTTTCCCGTGGAGGAGAAGAAACCGCAATAGATGCATCTCGAAGAGCAATAGGGTATATGAACGTAAAGTCCTGACATTTCTGAAAATGTTTCTTAGGAATAAAGATTACGAAGGAAAGAGAGCAGAAATATGGTAGCCACTATTTCTCTGTCGGCTTCCTTCTCTTATAGCAGTCGCGAAAGTCGCAGAATCCGCAGGTATACTCATGGTATCTAACATCTGGTCCGAGTCCAATTATTCCTGAAACAGATTTTATTGGCATCATAAGTGCTGAAGGCGTGAGAGAAACACCTGCCGTAGAGCCATGGAGCAAAGGGAAGAGGATTCTCTGCTCACTGACGTTCCATCCGCAATAGCCAGGGGAGAAGCGGTTTGTGCGCTTCCAAGACAGTTTGTCAATCTGACTCTGCAGAACCTTCTCCATATAGTCGGCACAACGCTCTGCAAGCACAGAGCCTATGGCATGGGCTGTGTATAGCCTTACCATGTCTCCCTCTTCTGTCAGGCGGTCCATCAGCTGCTGATATTCCTCACCAGCAGTGCAGACAAAGACGGCATAAGCCACGGCATTCCTCACCTGTCGCGCCACAATCCTTCCACAATGGAAGACAGCCTCCTTTTCGCTCGTTCTATCTAATAGGGTGACTGTGTTCTGCTCTGTATCTGTTTTGCCGTACACAACAGAGAAGGAGAGTCGAGGGCGAAGCCATTTCTTCACCTCGTCAATCATCACCGACACCTCAAAGACCACACTGCTATCTGGAGTTTCGTCTTGATACCCCATCTGCTCATAGACATCTTTCACGTCGATGTCTAAATCTTCGTATGTCAATATCTTCTCTGTCATTTTTCTTCGGTTTGTATGGCTGTTGCTATGCGATTAAGAATTCTGTCATCAGGTGCCCAAACACTGGTTCTGCCTGAAAAGTTCAGGTACTTTCTTCAATATAGGGTAATGAAAGAGGTGGTTTTATTCGTGAGTAGCCTTCCACCATGCCGTTTCCTGAAGCATGGGTAGAGCTTTGGTGTTGTAAGTAGGCTGAGAGGTGCTCACTCCGCAGGAGTTGAAAATCCTTATAAAGTTATCGTTTCCAAAGGAAGTGTAGATATAGTCTGTGTTATCGCTATATTGTATCAATCGAGCAAGTGATGCTCTGAACTCCGCTTTCAAAGTCTCCGACTTGCAGAACTCGGAGAAGTAGTGGTTGAAGTCGTAATAAATTGGAGCGTACATATTGTCGTATCTCTGAATATCGTTCAGATTAGCATTTGATGCAAGGTCTGTTCTGTTCATCGACTTTACAATGCCAGCCATTTTCTCTATCTCACTGCAATCAACAACAGCCATAGCGGCATAAGGCAGGGAGTTACGGTAGTAGTCAACGAATTTCTTCACAATATTCTGGTAGTTATGGCGAAGGATGTCGTCTATCACTATATTATAAGGTATACCAGGGTTCATAACCTCAGCAGCCGAACTGATATAGTACTTACAGATGTCTTTGAAATCATAGATTGTCTCTATGTTCGACATATTACAAGCATCGAAGATAAGGCTCTCGAGTTTTATTTCCTTCTCTTTCAGCACGTCTGCAAAGATGGTGTTGTCAATCTGATAATCTGTTCCGGCAGTTCCGAAAGCATAGAGCTTGTTGAGGTCTTTTATCGTAGTGACACCAGAAGGCAACCAAACAGCACCGTGACAGCCAATCACCATGGAATACTTCTCTGAAGGGGCATGAGACGCAACCTTATCAATTACTTTCCGCAACGACTCCTTGGCAGCTTCCTTCTCCTTACCCTGGAAAGAAATGAGCATTCCATGTTCAATCATCTCCTCTTTGCAGGCACCATCAGAATAGGTTATCTCGAAAAGGTTCGCCTTCTGTGGTGTCAATGCCTGGAAGACAATAATCCTCCAGTTATCCATTCCACCTCTCTCCACAATGCCGTTCTCCAAATTATTTATGTTTCCCTCTATATAGCTTTCAAGGTTGCTATAAGGGAAGAAGAAAAACAAGGTCTCTGTATTTGACTTGCCATCCTTGTTATCATCATCAGAACATGATGAAAACGAGAACAAAGGAATCAAGAGAATAGCGAGAAGATATGTCAGGAATTTTATTTTCATAAAAAATAGGTGTGAAAAGAGAATAATGAACAACGACTGCATCAAACGTTTTTATGACATCAAACGAAATTGATGCCATTAAACGTAATTGATGCCATCGGGAAAGTGAAAGATTCGCTTCCCATCATCTCGAACGAGGTTGGACAGGAAGCAAATCAAATTTGATAAGAGAGTTTTTTATTTCTTCAAACTTGCGAGAGTCTCTTTCAGAGCAGCAATCTTCTCAAGGGAGTCAGCTTCCTTCTTGCGTTCTAGAGCAACAACCTGCTCTGGAGCGTTGTTTACGAAGCGCTCATTACTGAGTTTCTTTCTGATTCCGGCAAGGAAGCCCTCAAGGTGCTTCAGTTCTGCCTCTGCCTTCTGAATCTCTGCCTCAACATCAATAAGGTCTCCGAGCGGTATGGCAAACTCACGTGTGCCGATAAGGAACGAAGATGTTCCGTCACCCTTCTGATCAACATAGACAATCTCGCTCAGTGCAGCCATCTTTCTGATGATCACAGCAAGAGCCTCATCTCTTGTAACAATATTCTCTGACTCAGCAGCGGCTACCACCTGAAGCTGCAGAGGTTCGCGAGGAGAGATGTTCTTTGTCTGGCGAATGCCACGAACACCAGAGATCACCTGCTTTGCCTCCTCTATCTGTGCCATCAATGCAGTCTCCTCTGCAGTAGGAGCATCAAGTTTGAAGACGCTAACCATCAGCGACTCACCATCTTTTCGCTCTGCGATATGCTGCCAGAGCTCTTCTGTTATGAATGGCATGAAAGGATGTATGATGTGCAGAAGCTGGTCGAAGATGTTTAGTGTGGCAGCAAACGTGGTGCTATCGATAGGAGCCTGATAAGCAGGTTTTATCATTTCAAGATACCATCCAGAGAACTCGTCTGTGAAGAGTTTGAAGGCAGTCATGAGAGCATCGTTGAGACGATACTTAGAGAAATGGTCGTTGATCTCAGCATAGTCAGACTTAATCTTTGCCTCCATCCACGCAATCGCCTTCTTGTTTGCCTCTGGCTGCTCGATGTCTGCAACCTCCCAACCCTTTACGAGACGGAAGGCATTCCACATCTTGTTGCAGAAGTTCATGCCTTGTGCACAGAGAGCGTCATCATAGAGAATATCGTTGCCTGCTGGAGCGGCCAGCATCATACCCATTCTCACTCCGTCAGCTCCATAGCGTTCTATGAGCTCAAGTGGGTCTGGAGAGTTTCCGAGCGACTTCGACATCTTTCTTCCGAGCTTGTCGCGCACAATACCTGTGAAGTAAACGTTTCTAAACGGTATCTGCTTCTGATATTCGCATCCTGCCATAATCATTCTTGCCACCCAGAAGAAGATGATATCAGGACCGGTTACAAGGTCGGAGGTAGGGTAATAGTAGTTTATCTCCTCGTTACCCGGATTGTTTATGCCATCAAAGAGAGAGATTGGCCACAACCAAGAAGAGAACCAAGTGTCGAGGGCATCTTCATCACGAGTGAGGTCGGCAGCTGTCACTGAAGGGTCAATGGCTTGCGCCTTCTTCAGAGCCTCTTCCTCAGTGAGTGCAACAACATAACGCTCCTCTCCGTCTTCTGTCTCTGGGAGGAAGTAAGCAGGAATACGGTGTCCCCACCACAGCTGTCGGGAGATGCACCAGTCTTGAATATTCTCCAGCCAGTTCTTATATGTGGTGACATACTTCTGAGGGTAGAACTTCAGCTCTCCATTGAGAACAGGAGGGAGAGCAATGTCTGCCATGTGCTGCATTGAGAGGAACCACTGCTTGCAGAGGCGAGGCTCTACGGCTGTGTCTGCGTTACGCTCTGAATATCCCACCTTATTGTCATAGTCCTCGATATGGTCCATGAGTCCTGCATTCTGGAGGTCTTCGGCAATCTGCTTGCGAACAACCATACGATCCTGCCCAACATACAGTCCAGCAGCCTCTGAGAGGGTTCCGTCAGGATTGAAGATATCAATTGTTTCGAGGTTATGAGTCTTTCCAAGGGCATAGTCGTTAACATCGTGAGCAGGTGTAACCTTCAAACATCCTGTTCCGAACTCTATGTCCACATAGCGGTCTTCGATAACAGGAACCACTCTTCCTACGAGTGGCACGATCACCTTATGACCCTTCAGCCACTGATTCTTAACGTCCTTTGGATTGATACACATAGCTGTATCGCCCATGATGGTCTCTGGACGTGTTGTTGCCACTACGGCATAGTAGCCTTTCTCGTCCTTGTGGAACACCTCACCCTCTTCTCCTGTCAGCACAACAGGGTTTGTCTCCTCATCGGCAACATAATACTTCAGATGGTAGAGCTTTGATTTCTCCTCACGATAGATAACCTCCTCGGTGGAGAGCACAGTCTGTGCCTTTGGGTCCCAGTTCACCATACGAAGTCCGCGGTAGATATAGCCCTTCTCGTAAAGGTCTACAAAGACCTTCATGACAGACTCGGAACGCTTCTCGTCCATGGTGAAGGCAGTGCGGTCCCAATCGCAGGAAGCACCTAACTTGCGCAACTGCTTGAGAATAATGCCTCCATGTTCTTCTGTCCATGCCCAAGCATGCTCTAAGAATTGCTCACGAGTGAGGTCGCGTTTCTTTATTCCCTGCTGAGCAAGGCGGTTCACCACCTTTGCCTCGGTAGCAATGGAAGCATGGTCGGTGCCAGGAACCCAACAGGCGTTCTTTCCATCAAGGCGTGCCTTACGAATAAGAATGTCCTGAATCGTGTTGTTGAGCATGTGGCCCATGTGAAGCACTCCAGTCACATTTGGTGGTGGAATAACTATTGTATACGGCTCCCTGCCGTCTGGTTTGCTGGAGAAAAGTTTGTGGTCAGTCCAGTACTGATACCATTTCGATTCTACTTCTTTCGGATCGTAGTTCTTTGCTAATTCCATATTTATTTTATATTGATTTTTCAAATTTCTCTGCAAAATTACACATTTTTATTTATTTTATTATTAAAAAAGGGCAACAATTTGAAATTAATTAGTAATTTTGCAAGAAATATCAAAGAAAATGCATAGTAGACAAGAAAAATTAGAGGCTTTTGGCCGATTATTGGACGTTCTCGACAATCTCAGAGAGAAATGTCCGTGGGACAGAAAACAGACATACGACTCCCTTCGTCCTCACACCATTGAAGAGGCTTACGAACTTTGCGATGCCATCATGAAAGGCGACAAGAAAGAAATCTGTAAGGAACTCGGAGATGTTCTCGAGCACATCATATTCTATGGAATAATTGGTTCTGAGAGGGGAGACTACGATATCGCAGACGTTTGTAACGCAGAGGCCGACAAACTCATCTTCCGCCATCCGCATATCTATGGAGAGGCTCATGTGAACTCCAGTGAGGAGGTTAGCAAGCTATGGGAACAGGTGAAGCAGAAGGAGAAAGATGGCAACAAAACTGTTCTCTCTGGTGTGCCAACCTCTCTTCCTTCGCTCATAAAAGCATACCGCATTCAAGACAAGGCACGGAACGTGGGCTTCGACTGGGATGAGCGTGAGGATGTTTGGAACAAGGTTTATGAGGAGATTGGAGAATTGAGAAGCGAGTTGCAGAAAGAGGATAAGGAGCGTTCCCTTGATGAACTTGGTGATTTCATCTTCTCTGTGGTCAATGCCGCCCGCCTTTACCACCTCAATCCCGACACTGCCTTAGAGCGCACAAACCAGAAGTTCATTCGCCGTTTTAATTATGTTGAGCAGAAAGCGAAGGAAATGGGTAAGGAGCTGAAAGACATGACACTTGGGGAGATGGATGCACTCTGGAACGAGGCAAAGAATAAGGAGAAGGAATAGACCTCTTCGTATTATTCCAAAGGCTTGCTGCCTTTTACTTCATAAAGGGCTGCAAACTCTCTATATAGAAATTGTTAAAATAAACGTTATGAGAAATTCATTGCTTTCATTTTGTATACTGACTTGCTGCTGCTTCTTGATTGCAGGCTGTCAGGAGAAAAAGGTGGAGAAGGTGCAGGAAACGGCAGACAGCTTAGAACTTGCCGACCCTGACACTACTCTCTATGGCGTTTGCGGAACAGCAACCACAATGCATTCCATAGAGCTGAAGACAGATGATGGGAAAACACTCACCCTTCTTGTTGATGTTGCCTCTAACTATACTGGCGACGAAGAAGAACAGGCAATTAGTTGCGTAAAGGGCGGACTCTTTTCTGGCGACCGATTAGCTATTGTCGCTACAACAATAGACGGTGAGCTCACTGCACAGAAGGTTATAAATATCAACACGTTAAAGGGAAAGTGGACAAGTCTCGACCGGAACTTCGAGATTCTTGACGATGGGGATGTAATTGCAACTGTTCAGAGTGAGAAGAATCCTTACACCTCATGGCGCATACATAATGGGCGACTGCTACTTGGTAGAGACACCTTCGATGTTGTAACACTTGGTGCCGACTCTCTGGAACTGGAGAGCCGAGATGGTATATATCTCTACAAACGTCAGGGACAGATGTAGGCAGAAAGGATGATAGAAGAAAGGGCGACAACATAGAGGCTGATTAGCGTAATCTCTTTTCTTCGCCCACAAAAAGAAAACAAATAACATGCTTCCATTCAAGATACATATCTTAGGATGTGGCTCTGCTACTCCTACCCTACACCATTTCCCCTCTTCACAAATTGTGGAGGTAAGGGGAAAGTTCTTTATGATTGACTGTGCAGAAGGCACGCAACTGCAGCTTCGAAAACTTCGTGTACCGTTCACAAAGATACAGGCAATCTTCATCTCTCATATTCATGGCGACCACTGCTTCGGACTGATTGGAATGATTTCCACATTCGGACTCCTGGGACGCACTGCTCCTCTGCACGTCTATGCTCCAAAGGCTTTGGAGAAAATGCTGGAAATGCAGATACAGATGTTCTGTAACGACTTAGGGTATGAGGTTGTTTTCCATGCAGTGGACACAAAGGAGAACAAAGTGATCTACGACGATAGAAGTCTGACCGTAGAAACCGTTCCGTTATGCCATCGTGTTCCTTGTGCTGGATATATCTTCCGTGAGAAGCCTACACTTCCGCATATTCGACGCGATATGATTGACTTCTACCAAATTCCTCTCTCGCAGATAAACAACATCAAGGCGGGAGCCGACTGGACAACTCCTGATGGCACGCTGATAGAGAACTCACGCCTTGTGACTCCTGCAGAACCTCCACGCTCTTACGCTTATTGCTCAGACACAGCCTATCTCCCTAATCTCCACGAAATGCTGAAAGGGGTCACCACATTATATCACGAAGCCACCTATGCAGAAGATATGATTGACAATGCTGTGAAGTACTGCCATTCCACAGCACGTCAAGCTGCCATGGTGGCAAAGGCGGCTGGTGTCTCTCGCCTGCTCCTTGGTCATTACAGTTCTCGTTACACCAACGAGGAAATACTCCTTAATGAAGCTCGAGAAATCTTTAGTAACTCATTCCTTACTAACGAGTTGCAGGTGATTGATTGCTAAGAGGACAATCTGAGATATGTTGCGCGTAAGACACTCAACAAATGGGATGATCTCACGGCTTCATATCACTACGAAAGTCTATTGTAATTGATGAGTTCGCTTTCACAAATACATCACTGCTACTAGATTTCAGCCAGAAAATTTGGAGATACAGTTTTTATGTTGTAACTTTGCAGTAAAACAAAATTACTCGAATATGAAATACCCTATTGGAATACAGGATTTTGAACAGATTATCCAGGACGGATATGTCTATGTCGATAAGA
>SAMEA3663036__coassemble_764_pt1 | contig 13527 bp, 9 predicted proteins | sample SAMEA3663036__metabat2_high_PE_014 | metagenome-assembled genome bin SAMEA3663036 (sample SAMEA3663036) | pig gut metagenome | biome: pig gut; feature: pig-associated habitat; material: faeces | place: France | collected 2012
TTTGTTGCTCAGGAACTTATAAATAAAGTTAAATCAAAGTGTTGCGGAATTAAGGATATTAAAAAAATAAGGCGGGATTATGTAGATAAACTACTGAACTTGCATGTCAATGAGGAATTTGGTGCTCTATCTACATCAAGCGAGAGCAAACCATGGGTAACTCCTACGTCACAAGACCTTACGAAAGCAGATTTTTATTTCACCCTGAAGATAGTCAAGGCAGATAAGATTTACATTCCACTAAAACCTATTTCTGCAAAGGTCTTGAATCACCTGAAGCGCATAGCAGCATTCAAGAATCCGGAGTTCTACAGTAAACAGGCACTTAGGCTCTCAACATATTCTGTTCCACGTATCATCTCGTGTTTCGACATTACTGACGAATACCTTGCTATGCCTCGTGGATGTGAAGATGCTATCCTATCATTCTTAAACGACAACAATGTAAAGTATAGTATTACAGACGAAACAAGTCACGGGAAAAAGATATCAGTAACATTTACAGGAAAGGAACGAGAAGAACAAACAGATGCCATCAACGCATTGCTTACATATAGCAATGGTGTTTTACATGCAACTACAGCTTTTGGAAAAACCGTTACGGCTGCTGCAATTATTGCACGCAAGAAAGTAAACACACTAATTCTTGTTCACTCCAAGGCCTTGCTTACACAATGGCACGAGCGTCTTACGGAGTTTCTTGACATCGACTTTAAGGAACCTGAAGAACCAAAGAAACGTGGTCGCAAGAAAGTATTCTCCCCGATAGGTTGCCTTGATTCTACGTGTAATACCCTGCATGGAGTTATTGATATCGCCCTCATCCAATCTTGTTTGGATGAAAATGGAGTCAAACCATTTGTCCAGGACTATGGCATGGTCATCGTTGACGAATGTCATCATGTATCGTCTATTACATTTGAGAATGTATTGAAGAACATAAAAGCTCACACGGTGTATGGTTTGACTGCAACACCAATTCGTAAGGACGGTCAACAGCCAATTATTTTCATGCAATGTGGTCCAATACGATTCTCTGCAGATGCTAAGAGCCAAATAACAAAACATTCCTTTGACAGGTATCTTATTCCAAGATTCACTACATATCGGTCAATTACAGAGGACAGGCAGACCATTACCGCGATATACCAATCACTTTCTGAAGATACGGTGCGAAACAATCTCATTGTGAATGATATTTGTAAAGTAGTTGATTCTGGACGCACACCAATCATCATTACAAACAGGACTTCGCACGTGACCTTATTGGCAGAGAAACTAAAAAACACCATCCCAAACGTGATTACCTTGACAGGTTCTGATACGACAAAAGGTAAACGAGAAGCCTTGCTGCGATTACAGACAATCTCACCATCGGAGCCTTTAGTAATTGTGGCTACAGGCAAATATGTTGGAGAAGGTTTTGACTATCCTCGTTTGGACACGCTATTTCTTGCATTGCCAATCTCATGGAAAGGACTCGTCGCTCAGTATGCAGGACGACTGCATCGAGAGAATGAAGGGAAGAAAGATGTGCGCATCTATGACTATATAGACGTCCACGAACCAGTTTGCGACAGTATGTACAGAAAACGGATGAAAGGCTATGCGTCTATAGGTTATAAAACCATCGTTAAAGGCTCACCCACACTATTTGACAATACTAATGATATTGAATTCCCAGTAAACGAAGGACAGATATTCAATGGTAAGACATACTTCCGGCCATACAAAACAGACCTCGGAACAGCCAAGCACTCCGTAGTGCTATCCTCTCCAAAATTGTATAATGTAGAGCGGAATAGCCTTACGGAATACTTAATGGATCTGTTAAGTCAAGGAATTGAAGTACTCGTCCTCACCCATACCACCAACGAACAAACTGAATATCTGCAAAGAAAAGGATTTTCCGTAAAGATTATCCCAACCTTGTCGCTATGCACTACTATTATAGACAAGACTATAGTATGGTATGGAGCAATCAATGCGCTTGGCTATACTTCCGAAGAAGACAATGTGATAAAAGTCACGGATAATTACTTGGCAGACGAATTGATGAATGCACTTCTTTCCAACAATTCTGCGTAAACAAACTATTTCAGTTAGGGGTGTTATTTGAGATTCAAAGAAGATAATAATTTTGTAAAGCATTGATAATCAGCAGTGCTTGCAAACAACGGAATCTCATAGAATCTCACTTTGCGAGACTCATAATCTGGAGGTCCCAAAGGTTTCTTCCTTTCAGTCAGAGGGTCTCGCAAGGCTCAACAAATCTCAAGCCCTTTCTTTCTACGTTATATCCATTCCCCCCTAAGATTATTAACCTTGCGCCAGTAAGATTAATAACCTTTCGCCTGCAAGGTTAATAACCTTAATGCCATCGAAGCTAATATCCTTTTTCATCGCTGAAAAGTTGTTGGCCGTCTGTTAGTCATCTGTTAGCCTAGGTCCTACCTTTTTCGAAAGGCAATGAGAAGGTGAAGAGTCGGGTTCTTCGAGGTTACACTATCGTCGTCGTAATTTTTTTATCGCCAAATGCTATCGTTCTCGCTCCTAACCACCTCCCATTTTCCTCACATCCTTGTCCGCCAAAAAATGGGACTCACTTGGGACTTACTTGGGACTTACTTGGGACTCACTTGGGACCCAGATTTAGCTAAAGTCAAATCTACAAGGCCTAGTGATATTTCATTCAAACGCCCAAGGGGTAACCGAGGTAACCGAGGTAACCGCCCTCGACAATCACCTTGGTTACTCTGGTTACCTCGGTTACCCCATGTGTGTAAATATTCGCACAGTCTAATATATATAGAAACCCGTTGGCGGAATTAACTTACCGCATATACACGTGATGCAGTAACCATTTCCTGCGACCGTGTTCTTTTCGGTGAAGAACCAGGAACCGATTTGAGCAAATATTTTAATATCGATGCTCAGGCGCCAATAATGGCAGTAGGCATTGAAAATCCGAAGACGCTATATGCCTTTGGCTCAGAGCTTCCAGAGACAATGGATTGCTACTTCCCCCATGAGGCATGACTCAGCCATGGTATGAGATTACACTCGTAAGGAGCCCGAAGAGAAATACGACAGTATTACGTTCCGTTTTTCAAAGCCAATAACAGTAGAAGATGTCGCCTCTACAGGGTTTTGTGTTTGGGAATCCAATTATGTTGGTCATATGTAGGTCATATGTAAGTCATATGCTGGTCATATGTAAGTCATATGCTGGTCATATGTAAGTCATATTTTTTATCTGACAAAGATATATGTCACAAGGGAGGAAGATATTAGTATGAGCGTAAGTAGTCAAGAAATCATTTTGTTGCAATTAAGACCCTTACATGTCGTTCTGTGGCCTCCATATTTTGCAAAAGGAAGGGTTCAATAAATAAAAGTCCTTAAAAAATACGTTTTAAATCTATAAATTCAATAATAAAAGATGTGAAATGGAGATTTTTTAAATAATTCTGAGTAATTTTGCAACATATTTTTCCTTGCGCTATCTTTTTTCAAGTAAGCAAAGAGGAATCTTTCCATATTAACGACAAAAGAAACAAGAGTATAAAAAAACATTTTGAATGAACAGCAGATATTCATTATTCACATTTTTCGCAGTACTCCTGACAATCATGACATCATGTCTGAGCAGTGAAGAACAGGAAGTGCAGCTCTACAACGATGCCGCTATCACAACATTCCAAATAGGAAACCTGAAGCGTACGGTTTATTCAAAGACCTCCGCAGGGAAAGACACATCAACGGTAAGCACCACATCTTACAACACGTACACATTCACTATAGACCATAACAGAGGACTCATATACAATCTCGACTCCCTGCCAACGAATGTAAGTCTTGAGAAGACACTGCCTACTGTTTACACCATGAACTCAGGATATGTGTACCTCAAGAACGTTGACAACGACTCACTCACAATCCTTTCCACAGACTCTGTTGACCTTTCTAAACCAAGAGTGCTAAGATGTTACGCAAACGATGGGTCGTGGTATAGAGACTACACGGTTGAAGTGAGAGTACACAAAGAAGCAAAAGATTCAGTCTACTGGCAGGAGAAACCTGTTCAGGAGACCTTCTCAACACTTTCTGGACTCCGAATGTTCAGTTTTAAGGATATGGTGGTTACCTATGGTTATAAGGACGGAGAGTGCAAAGCATTCTCGACAGTGAATACCGATGGAAACAACTGGAACGAGATGAAACTCCCAGCCTCCACCTCCTATAGCTTCGCCAACAACGGCAACAGACTTTTCGTGCTCACCAACGAGCCTGCCGTCTATTCCTCTGACAACGGAGAGAACTGGACACGAGAAGGCAACGGAGAGAATATCAGCACACTCCTTGGAGCATCACGTTCTGAACTCTATGCTTTATCTTCAGACCATAAGCTCATGAAATCTGTCAACAATGGAGGCACTTGGGAAGAAGAATATACTGGCAATGACACAGAGTTCCTTCCAAGCAGCGAAGTATCTATTCTTTCCATCCCTTCAAAAACAAACAGTGATATGGACAAGGTTGTGATGATTGGCAACAGAGATGTGGAAACAGATATCTATGCCGTTGTATGGACAAAGGTTGCAGACAGCAACAATCCTAACAATAGTCAGACATGGATGTATCAGCCGTTCAATAGTCACACATGGCACAGAGCACCTTCACTCCATGCACTCAGCGTGATATATTACGAAGACCGCCTCATACTCATTGGAGGAAAAGGAAAGAACGGCAATGGAAAGGACCCTTTCGCTGCCCCTCTCGTTTCTGAGGACTACGGTCTAAACTGGTATGAAGATGAGCGTTACTACTATCCTTCCACATTCTATTCCAACTACGACAATTTCGCAATGACTGCAGACACGAACAATCGCATCTGGATGGTTTGTGGCGGAACAGGGCAGGTGTGGCGAGGCTATCTCAGTCAGCTCACCTGGGAGTAAAAACTGCAGAAGAAAACAATACATAAATATAATAAGGTATAGGCATTTCGTCTGCCATGCCTACTATCCTCTTCCTTATGCAAAAGAAACTGTATACAATATTTCTCTTGACCACTCTTCTTGCCCTCAGTATGAAGGCGCAGACAGAGTCCACATACAGAAAGGAAATTGGTATAGGCATCGGACTCACCAACTACCTCGGAGACTTCAACGGCTCTCTGACAAAAGGCATGCAGCCGCAGGTGAGCCTTATATATAAAAGAGTTTTCAACCCCTATAGCGCCTTGAAGTTCGACCTCGGCTATGCGAATATAAAAGGGAAGAGCAGTGATAACACCACCTACTACCCCCAATATTCTGAAGAGGTGTTCACGTTCAAAAAATCACTCTTCGACCTGAACGTGTCATACGAATACAACTTCTGGCCTTACGGAACCGGGAACGACTATCGAGGAGCAGTTAGGTTCACACCATATATCACCATTGGTCTTGGAGCAACGCTCGCCACAGGTAACGGAAGCACAGCAGCCACGGCAAATATGCCAATTGGTTTCGGAGTGAAATACAAGGTTGCAAAACGCATGAACCTCGCATTGGAATGGGCATTCCACCCCACCATGTGCGACAAGCTTGACGATTCTGAAGCTCCCTACAACATACAAAGTTCTGGACTCTTCAAGAACACCGACTGCTACTCCACCCTGCGTGCAACCCTCACCTACAGTTTCTCCGCAAACTGTCCGTCTTGCAATAAAGACTCATGGTAACACAAAAACACCTCGACATATAAACAGAAAATTCAACAATCAAGACAAAAAACATATCTTATATGGATAATAGCAATATACCACAGCATGTTGCCATCATCATGGACGGTAACGGACGATGGGCAAAAGAAAAGGGAAAGCCAAGATCATACGGTCATCAGGCTGGTGTAGACGCCATCACTCGCATTGCCAGCGAGAGTGCAAGAATGGGAATAAAATATGTTACCTGCTATGCCTTCTCGACAGAAAACTGGAACAGACCAGATGACGAGGTCTCTGCACTCATGGGACTTGTGCTCACAGCTCTTGAGGAAGAGATTTTCATGAAGAACGACATCCGTTTCAATGTAATCGGAGACCGCTCAAGAATGCCTGACGATGTAAACAGAAAGCTTCGTGAGGTAGAGGAACATACTGCAAACAACAAGCGTATGACGCTTACAGCGGCACTGAGCTATTCCAGCCGTTGGGAGATCACAGACGCTATGAAGAAGATTGCCGAGAAGGTGAAAAACGGTGAGATGAAAGCAGATGAAATCACAGACGAGACAATCTCACAGCACCTCCAGACATACAACATGCCTGACCCAGACCTTCTTATCAGAACCGGTGGAGAGGAGAGAATCTCCAACTACCTCCTCTGGCAGATAGCCTATTCGGAACTCTATTTCTGCGACACCTATTGGCCCGACTTCAGTGAGGAAGACCTACACAAGGCTGTTGAAAGCTACCAAAAGCGCCAGCGTCGATACGGAAAGACGGGCGAACAGGTTACAGACACCACAGAAGAATAACTCCCCCTCTGCATCGGAAAGAAGGAAGCCTTTCCCTCCGATGCCTCTGAAACGAAAAGCTTTTTCTGAAAAAAAGGCTTATAATACGATACTAAACGAAAGAATTAATGACACTCTTAAAGAGAACAATACTCCTCATGATGACAATCATGCTCTGGTCGGCAACAATTGCTGTTGCTCAAGACAAGATTGTCAATCCCGACATTACCTATGCCGGAAATCCGAAAGAAGTAACCATCGGAGGAATAAACATCACCGGCATCGAGGGCTATGAGGACTATATGCTGCTGAGCATCTCGTCACTCTCTGTAGGTCAGCAGATTTCACTGCCAGGTTCAGAGATCACTGATGCTGTAAAAAGATATTGGAGACACGGACTCTTCTCTGATGTTACGATTGCTGCCGACTCACTCGTTGGCGACAAGGTCTATCTGCATATCTACCTCAAGGCTCTGCCACGCGTCTCCACCATCAACTACCTCGGTGTGAAGAAAAGTGAGAGAGAAGACCTCGAAGAGAAACTCGGACTCTTAAAGGGAGCTCAGATCACTCCAAACATGCTTGCAAGAGCAAAGGTGTGGGCAAAGAAATACTTCGATGAGAAGGGCTTCAACAATGCTGAAATCAATATCCGCCAGCGTTCTGACGTTGCTGAGAAGAACATGGTTATTCTCGATATTGATATCGACAAGAAGCAGAAATTGAAAATTCACGCCATCACCATCGAGGGAAACGAAAAGCTCTCTCTTAGTAAGATTAAAGGTGGCTTGTTCAAAAAAGGAGCTTTGAAGAAGACGAACGAGGCAGGAAAGCTGTATTCTTTCTTCAAGGCAAAGAAATATACTCCAGAGCGCTTCAAGGAAGACAAGGAGAACCTTATAAACAAATATAACGAACTCGGATATCGCGATGCTACCATCATTGCCGATAGTGTCTCTCCTTACGACAGTAAGCACGTGAACGTGTACATAAAGGTTAGTGAGGGACAGAAATACTACGTGCGCGATATCAAATGGGTTGGAAACACCGTCTATAATACTGACGTGCTCTCCAATGTCCTTGGCATGAGAAAGGGAGATGTCTACAACCAGAAGCATATCAACAAGCGACTCTCTGAAGACGAGGATGCCGTGGGAAATATGTACTGGAACAACGGATATATCTTCTACCACCTCACACCTACAGAGGTGAACATCGTAGGAGACTCCATAGACCTCGAAATGCGTATCGAGGAAGGACAGCAGGCACATATTAATAAGGTACGCATAAACGGTAACGACCGTGTATACGAAAAGGTGATTCGACGAGAATTGCGTACAAAACCGGGCGACCTCTTCTCTAAGGAGGCATTGACACGTACTGCACGTGAGCTTGCCACCATGGGGCACTTCGACCCTGAGCAGATTGCTCCAGACGTGAAGCCAGACTTTGAAAATGGTACGGTGGATATCAACTGGGACCTTGTCTCTAAGTCAAACGATCAGGTTGAGCTTTCTCTTGGTTGGGGACAGACCGGTGTTATTGGTCGTGTTGGTCTTAAACTGAACAACTTCTCCATGGCAAACCTCTTTAACAAGAACAAGGAACACAGAGGAATCATGCCAATTGGTGACGGTGAGGTGCTCTCACTCGGTGCTCAGACAAACGGTACGTATTATCAGTCTTACAACGTTAACTACTCAACAGGATGGTTTGGCGGGAAGCGCCCAGTGCAGTTCAATGTTGGTGCGTTCTATTCAAAGCAGACAGACGTTTCTTCCACATATTATAATAGTGCGTGGATGAACAACTACTACAACTACCTTGGCGGTTATGGCTCTTGGGGTTACGGCTACAACAACTATGAGAGCTACTACGATCCAGACAAGTACATCCAGCTCTTTGGAGCAAGCATAGGATGGGGAAAGCGTCTCCGCTGGCCAGATGACTTCTTCCAGTTCTCTGCGGCTATCTCATATACTCGCTACATGCTGAGCAACTGGCGCTACTTCCTGATCTCTACCGGAAACTGTAATAACCTCAACCTCAGCCTTGCACTGACTCGTAGCTCTGCCGACAACCCTCTCTTCCCTCGTCATGGTTCTGAGTTTGAGCTCTCGGTAACTGTAACGCCACCATGGTCTGCCTTCGATGGTAAGGACTACAAAAACCTCGCCAATAACTCTCAGTCGGCTGACTATCAAAAGGAGCAGCAGGAGAAGTACAGATGGATTGAATACCACAAGTGGAAGTTCAAGTCAAAGACATATACGGCACTCACTGGCGGACAGAAATGTCTCGTGCTCATGACACGTGTGGAACTCGGTATACTCGGTTCTTACAACAAATACAAGAAGTCTCCATTCGAGACATACTATATGGGTGGTGACGGTATGACGGGATATTCTACCACATACGCAGAGGAAACCATAGGACTGAGAGGTTACGAAAACGGTTCACTCACTCCTAATGGAGCACCAGGATATGCTTACGACCGCTTTGCCGTAGAGTTAAGATATCCGTTCCTCCTCGGAAATACAACCATCTACGGTCTTGCATTTGCAGAAGGCGGTAACGCTTGGGCAGAGGTGAAGAAGATGAATCCGTTCGAGATGAAGCGCTCGGCAGGTGCTGGTATCCGTATCTTCCTCCCAATGGTTGGATTGATGGGTATCGACTGGGCATACGGCTTCGACAAGGTATACGGCACAAAGGGTGGCTCACAGTTCCACTTCATCCTCGGTCAGGAGTTCTAATCGGAGATACTGCAGAGTTTTGTGTGCGTGATCTCATAAAGGAAAAAAACTGAAAACGCTATTAATTGGTGTGCATTATTATGAAAAAGATTCTCGGAATGATCATTATTGCTTGTGCATGGATTCTTGCAATCCCTGCGCAGGCACAGAAATATGCTCTTCTCGACATGGAGTATATCCTCAAGAATATCCCTGCCTACGAGCGTGCCAACGAGCAACTCTCGCAAATAAGTAAGAAATGGCAGGCGGAAGTGGAGGCAGTGAACAACGAAGCTGCCACACTCTATAAGAACTATCAGAATGAGGTTGTCTTTCTCTCTCAAGAACAGAAGAAAGCTCGTCAGGAAGCAATCATGAACAAGGAACTCGAGGCTTCTGAACTGAAGAAGAAGTACTTCGGGCCAGAGGGAGAATTGTTCAAGAAACGTCAGGCACTGATGACGCCTATACAAGATGAGATATACAATACGGTGAAGGAGATTTCAGAACTTCGTGGCTATTCTCTCGTTATCGACCGCTCTTCCGACAATGGAATCATCTATGGTTCACCAAAGGTGGATATCTCAAACGAGGTGCTCCAGAAATTAGGCTATCAATAAAAACCTCTCTCACTTTCATAAACAGAATATTAACAACAAAAATATCAAAACAAAAAAATGAAAAAAATTATCGTAATGCTCTTGGCATTCTTGCCAATGACAATGATGGCACAGAACGTAAAGTTCGGCCATATCGACACTCAGTCCATCATGCAGTCAATGCCAGAATTCATAAAGGCACGTGGAGAGCTTGAGGCAGAACAAAAGCAGTATGAGAACGAGCTTCAGGAAATGCAGAAAGAGCTCCAGACAAAGGCAGAGAAGTATGAGAAGGAGAAGGCTACAATGAATGCCACTATGCAGCAGTCAACAGAGCAGGAACTTCAGGAGATGTATCAGAAGATTCAGCAGGCTTATCAGGACAATCAGCAGAAGATTCAGAAGGCAAGTCAGGAGAAGATGATGCCAATCTCTACAAAGATTCAGAATGCCATCAAGGCAGTTGGCAAGAACGGTGGCTATGTGTATATCATGGATATCTCTGCCGGTATTCCTTATATCAGCGAGACTCTCAGCAAGGACGTTTCTGCTGATGTAAAGGCAGAACTCAACAAGATGAAGTAATTCTTCACTTGCCACAAGTGTCATTCTGCTTTGAAAAGAATGAAAGGAATGTTCCTTAGGTTAGTTGTACAGAATTTGCTTACAATTTGTACGTCAACCCTCATACTTAGGAAGAATATGTATTCAAAATAAGGAAAAGACCTTTATGTTAACAGAGGAGAGAAGTAAGTAAGCGTTGTTTTATCAATTTTTTGAAGAAACAGGCTTACTTACTTCACGGTTTTCAGAGAGAACCACCATCTCCACAGAAAGAAAATAGATTTTTAAGGGTAAGAAACAACGGAATGAAAAAGATTTTATCAATATGCCTTTTTCTCATGATGCTCGCTACAACAGCGACAGCACAGGTGAAGATAGGGTATTATAGCAACAAGAATGTTCTGGAGGCAATGCCGGAATACGCTATTGCACAGAACGACCTTGCACAACTCAAGGAGCAATATGCCCAAGAGGCTGATAGGGCTGAAAAGGAATTCAATGCGAAATACGAAGAGTTTCTCAACGACCTAAAATCTCTTACTCCTACCATCCGTCGGAAACGTCAGGAAGAGTTGAAGCAATTCATGGAGTCAAACATTCGATTCCGTGAAGAAGTTGCACGCCTTCTCGCACAGGCTGAGCAAGATGCCCTCACTCCGCTTCAGAACAAGATAAACACGACACTCCGACTCATTGCAGCAGAATATTCACTTGACATCATACTGAATACAGACAGCAATGCTTGCCCTTATCTCTCTCCTGCCATTGGCGAAGATATAAATGAAATTGTAAGAACAGCTCTCTCCAGCAGCAAATAATCTGCATAACTCATCAGGAAAGTAAAAAAAGAGAATGGAGTATTCACCAATAGGAGTTTTTGATTCTGGCTATGGAGGTCTCACGATTCTTCAGCGACTCCGCGAACATCTTCCACAATACGACTACATGTATCTTGGAGACAATGCGCGTGCCCCTTATGGCTCGCGCTCGTTTGATGTGGTATATGAGTTCACTCGAGAGGCTGTTCTGAAACTCTTTGACCTTGGCTGTCAACTGGTGATTCTCGGCTGTAACACAGCTTCAGCAAAAGCGTTGAGAACCATTCAGCAGAACGACTTACCTGCATACGACCCGACAAGAAGGGTTCTTGGAGTCATACGCCCTACTGTAGAGCAGATTGGAGAACTGACCATAAGTCGCCATGTTGGTTATGTTGCTACAGAGGGAACAGTAAAGTCGATGAGCTACGAACTGGAGATTGCCAAATTTTTTCCAGACTTAACGGTAACAGGGCAGTCATGCCCTCTTTGGGCAGCCATCGTAGAAGCTGGGGAAGCAGACACAGAAGGAGCCGACTATTTCGTTCGGAAACGAATCTCCCAGCTCTTGGAAAAAGATCCAAAGATAGACACTCTTATTCTTGGCTGTACACACTACCCTTTGTTAATGAAGTCAATAGAGAGAGCCGTTCCAAAAAGAATGACCATTGTTCCGCAAGGAGAATTGGTGGTGAAAAGTCTTGAGGATTATTTCCTTCGCCATCCAGACATGGACAATCGCTGCTCAAAGACAGGGACAGTACGCTTCCTTACAACGGAGAATCCAGAGCGCTTCAAAGAATGCGCAAGAATATTCCTTCAGGAGGATGTCTTCGTAGAGCATATCGACCTTATATAACACTATTATAAAAGAGTTCTTCATCTCGCTGGTTTTCTCTGTGTCTCATAGAAAAATAGCTTTACTCCAAAATAGGAATAGAAAGAATATTTAATCATTGACAATGAAGCAATTACTCATCATAAACGACCTTTGCGGATTCAGTAGTGTGGCAACAACGGCAATGATGCCCATTCTCTCCTATATGGGCATTCCCACGAAAAACCTTCCCACTGCCATTGTCTCAAACAATCTCGAATATGGCAGGTTTGCTATTCTTGAAACCACAGAATATATTCAAGAAACATTCAAAGTGTGGAAGGAACTCGGATTCCATAACGATGCCATCGCAACAGGATTCATGGCTTCTGAAAGAGAAGCAGAGATAATTGCAGAATACTGTAAGGAGCAAGCTGTTACTGGTACAACAATCTTCGTAGACCCTATCATGGGAGATGAGGGAAAACTCTACAACGGAATCACAGAGACCACGGTGAATGCCATGCGAAGAATGCTGAGCGTTGCTACTCTTTGTTTCCCAAACTACACAGAAGCGTGCTATCTCACAAATACTGACTACAAGCCAGAAGGAATCTCTCGTGAGGAGGCTTACGAATTGGTTGCAAAACTCAGAGCAATCGGCTCACGCTCTGTGATAATCACGAGCATTCCCGTTGATGGAAAACCATCTGTTGTTGGCTATAACGCCGATATTGAGAAGATTGGTAGGGAGAAAGGCAAGGAGCATTTCGTCTTGAACTACGATGAGATTCCTGTGCGCATTCCTGGAACAGGCGATCTTTTCTCTGCAATCGTCATTAGTCATCTACTAAAAGGAAAGGAATTGAAAGAAAGCACGAGAAAAGCAATGGACAATGTACGCACACTCATAGACCTTAACAAGGACAACGAAGACAAATACCGCGGAATTCCTATCGAACGCTATCTGCATGTCTTAGATTAAAACATGCCAACCACTGTAAGGGCGGCATAATTCCCTATCAAAGCCCGATGGGGTGATATATTTCCATAGTTGTGACGACAAACCATAATTATTTGGTTTGGAACTATAGTTATTGTTCTTTTGATAATGGCACTAATACATATTACTATTTCTCATTTTCAAGATTATTATTCTCACGACTTAGAAACCTCGTCAGGCATTAGTACCCAATCGTATTTCTTAAGCCAACGCCAGACAGTGACGCGAGATAGGTTTGTCATGTTTTGGATTTGAGGTTTTGATAAGCCTATTCGCATAAGGTAAAATACTTGCATCTGCTGTTCAGTGAATGTGCCCAATTCTTTTAGTAACCTGTCCTTGAACAATGGGTTTAATTCATCCACTGCTTGATATAGTTGTTTCCAATCTGTAAATTTCCACGTTCATTGACTAAATCTTTGGAGAAATCCTTGAATATCTCAAGAATTTTTACGAAATTTGCATACAAGTTGTGCATAGCGAGTGAAAG
>SAMEA3663036__coassemble_821_pt1 | contig 12896 bp, 11 predicted proteins | sample SAMEA3663036__metabat2_high_PE_014 | metagenome-assembled genome bin SAMEA3663036 (sample SAMEA3663036) | pig gut metagenome | biome: pig gut; feature: pig-associated habitat; material: faeces | place: France | collected 2012
CACGACAACTTAGACAACCAAGACAACCGAAGGTAAACAAATTCTCGCATTTCCTCCTCAAAAAAAATAAAATTTGTGGCATTTTTCTTGCAAGTGAAGAGAAAAATCGTTAATTTTGCAGCAATAAATATCGTTTCTATGGAAAAGTTCAAATTAACATCAGTTTTGAGAATCATGGCGACAGTTTCCTCTGACTCTCAGGAATAACATTATATAATTCAGCAGACCCTATTTAGAGAAATAAAAAGACAATTATAGGAAGCCTAAGGAAAATAGTCGTACATTTGCAAATTGTTTTTTTGTAATTTTACAAATTTGTAAAGTTTGGTTGGGCTGTCTAAAGCCTGGTCGTAAGGGAAAATGAAGTCAAGGGAATCTGTGACCCAAAAGGGAATGCAATTTTGGTGCATCCCCCATTATTAATATCTTTTCGTTAAGAGTTTTTTCTGACCCTCATTTGGCACGATAGAGTAGCGTTGTGTAGAGAGCCATTCCTTAACCATTCCTAAAAATCCTTTTTTTTCTAAAGAAAACTGTAGATTATTAGTTTCTTTCAGTTTTTTTTACTAATTTTGTGGCGAAATATCGTGAGGCGTAAAAAAACTTCATATAACAAAAAATTTTAAATATCATTTACTAACTTTCAATTCAAGAACAATTACGGAAAAAGGATCAATTCATGACAGCGGAAAATTCCTATCCTGTCAGGACGGATTGCCGTATGTTCTTACAATTAAAAAAACTAACGTCATGAGAATTTCTTTTACTCTTTTGTTTGCCCTTGCATGCTTTGCAGGGAAAGCACAGAACGTTTCAGATTTTTACGAGAAGAACACCGTATTGAACTACAGTGATGGTGACAAGGCACCTGGAGAGATTCCCCAGCCTGAGCAGTTTGACCCCGACTTCCATATATACCTTTGCTTTGGACAGTCGAATATGGAAGGCAATGCTAAAATAGAATCTCAGGACCGTCAAGGCATCAGTACACGTTTTCGCATGATGGCAGCTGTTGATATGAACAACATCGGTAGAAAGAAAGGTCTGTGGTATGCCGCCGTTCCTCCTCTCTGTAGAGAGTGGACAGGTCTGACTCCTGCTGACTATTTTGGCAGAACCCTTGTTGAACGTCTTCCCGAGAACATTAAGGTGGGAGTTATTAATGTTGCTGTAGGCGGTTGCAGCATAGACCTCTTTGATGAAGATAAGACAGCATCAGTGATAGAGAAATCAGCAGACTGGTTTAAAGGCTTCTGCAAGGACTATGACAACGAGCCTTTCCGTCGCCTTATGGAAATGGCAAAGAAGGCACAGAAGGTAGGTGTTATTAAAGGCATTCTTCTCCATCAGGGCTGTACTGATAATACACAGCAGGACTGGCCGTTACGTGTCAAGCTTGTTTATGAGCGCATGCTAAAGGAGTTGAACCTACAGGCGAGTGATGTTCCTTTGCTTGTTGGTGAGTTGATGACAAAGGAAGACGGAGGTTGCTGCTATGCTCACAATGCCATTATTGATAGAATTAATGAGACCATACCAACAGCATACCCAATATCCTCTTTAGGTTGCCCAGGGAGAGAAGACAAGCTCCATTTCACAGCTGAGGGCTATCGTATTCTTGGCAGACGATATGCAGAGAAGATGCTGGAACTTCTTAATAACAAATAACCATTCGCAATACCATATATAATTGAATTGTTTCTACCCCAAGAATAACACTATGAGCAAGAAACAGATATCCGCAGCATTGATAGCAATTCTGTTACAGACAACAGTATGGGCTCAGAACCCAATTGCGCAGACATGTTACTCAACCGACCCAGCACCGATGGTCTATGGCGACCGACTCTATGTCTTTACTGGTCATGATGAAGAAGGTGCTGACTTTTTCTGGATGAACGACTGGCGTTTGTTTTCCACAGCAGATATGGTGAACTGGCAGGACCATGGCTCACCTCTCTCACTAAGTGACTTTACCTGGGCAGACGACCGTGCCTGGGCACCGCAGTGTGTAGAGCGCAATGGAAAGTTCTACTTCTACATTCCGGCTCATTCAAATATCAGCGGTGGTATGGCTATAGGTGTTGCTGTGTCAGATAATATCACAGGACCGTATATCGATCCCCTTGGCAAACCTCTTTACGAAGATGGGAAGTGGGACCATATAGACCCAACTGTACTTATTGACGATGATGACAAGGCATATATCTACTGGGGCAATCCGAAACTCTATTCTGCCCGTCTTTCTGACGATATGATTAGTCTTGCATCGGAGGTGAAGGTAGACAGTACACTGGAGAGATATACTGAAGGTCCTTGGATACACAAAGTAAAGAAAGGACAATATATAATGATGTATGCTGCAGGCGGTGTTCCTGAATGTATTGCTTACAGTACTGCAAAGAAGCCTCAGGGACCTTGGACATATCAAGGAGAGGTTATGAAGCAGGACAACGGCACACAGTCTTTTACTAACCACTCTGGATTGATTGACTTCAAGGGACATAGCTATTTCTTCTACCATACCGGCTGGCTCCCTGGCGGTGGCGGCTTTGGCAGAAGTGCCTGCGTAGAGGAATTTTCTTGGAATGCAGACGGAACTCTCCCTCTAATTCCTTTTACAAAAGAGGGTCCAGCACCAATCTCCACCTTCAATCCCTACACCCTTGTAGAAGCCGAGACTATGGCAGACAGCAGAGGCATCAGGAGTGAGTTCAACAAGAAAGAGAAGCGCGTGTGGGTTAGTGACATCCATAACGGTGACTGGTTGAAGGTTCGTGAGGTGGACTTCGAAAAGGGACTAAGCAGTATGGAGTTCACAGCCGCCACTCCTCTTAATGGTGGTGCCATAGAAGTTCGTCTCGACAAGGTAGACGGAGAGCTGATAGCCACAGCTACTGTAACCCCCACTGGTGGTTGGGAAGAATGGCAGACCTTCTGTGCCAATGTTTCTCGCAGTGTTAGCGGAAAGCATGATGTCTATTTCGTGTTCTGTGGTTTAAAGGGTGGAAAACTCTTTAACTTCGACTCTTGGCAGGCAAAGGAAAAAGAAATCTCAAAATATTAATCAATTATGTATATTAGAACATTATTTATACTTTTCATGGTGTTGATGACATTCTCTTCAGCCATGGCACAGTCAACGACACGATGTGTGAACCCTGTGATTTGGGCAGATGTTCCTGATCCCGACCTAATCAGGGTTGGTGATGACTTCTACCTTGTGAGCACTACGATGCACCTTATGCCTGCAGTGCCCATAATGCACTCGAAAGATCTTGTGAATTGGGAAACTATTAGCTATGTATGTCCGAAGATAACCGACACCCCCCTCTACGACCTTGAGGGTGGCTCTGTATACGGCAGAGGACAGTGGGCAACGAGCCTTCGTTACCACAAGGGAACGTTCTATCTTCTTTTCTCTCCCAATGACCAGCCTTGGCGCAGCTTTATCTATACCACCAAAGACCCGAAGGGCGAATGGCAGTTACAGTGTCGCACCACACATTTCCACGATGCCTCACTATTCATTGATGATGACGACAGAGTCTATGTCTTCTACGGCACTGGAGAGGTTGTAGAGTTGAATAAGGACTTTACAGGCGTTAAGGAAGGCGGTTTGCGAGCACGTGTATTCCAGCGTGATGCCTCCGAGACAGGACTCCTTGAAGGTAGCCGTGTGATAAAGAAAGATGGCAAGTACTACCTTATTATGATTTCCTGGCCACAGGGTGGTAAACGTCGACAGGTTTGCTACCGTTCCGAAAAGATTGAAGGACCATACGAAAAGTCGGTTATTCTGCTCGACAATTTCAAGGGCTTTGGGTATGTTGGTCAGGGAACTGTTGTAGACGATGCAAATGGTAACTGGTATGGCATGATTTTTCAAGACAGAGGCGGTATAGGTAGAGTGCTCACCCTTTCTCCAGTTACTTGGAAAGATGGTTGGCCAATGATTGGCGACACAGAAGGTCGTGTTCCACATTCCTTTGACGTACCACTGAAGCCTGCGAAGCCTGAGCATGGAATTGTGGGCAGTGATGACTTTTCAGGTAAGACACTTAGAAAGGAATGGCAGTGGAACCACAATCCAATAAATGCTATGTGGTCGCTTACGGAGCGTCCCGGATGGCTTCGCCTGAAGACCTCCAAGGTGGTGGAGAGTCTCTTCACAGCTCCGAACACTCTCACGCAGCGCATGACTGGTCCGGAGTCAGAGGGCACGGTGTGTGTTGACTTCTCTCACCTTCACGATGGCGATGTCTGTGGATTGTCTGCCTTTAACGGCGATTCCGGAATACTCTCAGTTGTGCAAGAAGGAAAGACTCGGAAACTTATTCTCTCTTTTGAATCTGTTTTGCTAACAGATAGAGAGAAGGCAGTCACAGAAGTTAAGAAAGAAGTCGTTGCAACAGTTCCTCTGAAGGGAGAGAAAGTATGGCTTCGTGTTCATGGCGATTTCAACCTTGGTAAAGACCTTGCCACATTCTCATATAGTCTTGACGGAAAGAAATTCCAAAGCCTTGGAAAACCATTTAAGATGCGCTTCGATTATCGACGCTTTTTTATGGGTACGAAGTTTGCACTATTTTGTTATGCTACAAAACAGTCGGGAGGCTGGGCAGACTTTGATGACTTCGTTTTTGAAGAAACCGTGAAGAAATAGAACCTTTATTACAAAAAATATATAATATCAACAATATAATCATTAATTGTTATGATACAGAAATCAATTAGCATTCTTGCTGCGCTGTTTCTTGTGCTTAGCAGTTTTGCGACACCGTTGGCAAGTCCTGATGGCAAGACCACAGTTACTGTTGACTGCAAGAACGGTGTTCCTTTCTACACTGTAATGTTTGAAGGTAATATAGTGATTGAGGCATCATCACTCGGCCTTGACACCAATGTTGGTGACCTTACCAAAGGTCTCTCCCTTTCGAAGACCTCTGAGGTAACCAATCAGAAGAGCAGTTACCACCTCTACAACTCTAAGAAGAGTGATGTTTCCTGCGAGTGGAACAGTCAGACATACACCTTCAGTCAAGAAGGCGTGGACCGCCTTTCTGTGGAATTTATTGTTGAGAACAACAATATTGCATTCCGTTACCATCTTCTTGCCAAAGGTGAGACAAAATGCTGTGTTATAAACACTGAGACAACCTCTTTCTCTCTCCCTGTCGGCACAACGACTTTCCTCTGTCCGCAGATGGGCGAGATGACCGGCTTTGCCCGTACAGCTCCAAGCTACGAAACCCATTACACTGCTGATGATGAAATGGGTAAGAACGGCTGGGGACACGGATATACCTTCCCTTGCCTTTTCAAGGTAAAGAGTGGTGAAAAGAACTATTGGACTCTGATTTCTGAAACTGGTGTTGACGGCACTTATTGCGCTTCAAAGATAGAAAATAAGGGCAATGGACTCTATCAGATCTCTTTCCCAAGCATGAAGGAGAATAATGGCTATGGCTCAACAGGTGTGCAGGCCCTCCTCCCTTCTTCCACACCATGGCGTACTATCACTGTTGGTGAGACACTAAAGCCAATCGTTGAGACCACCATTCCTTGGGATGTTGTAGGCGATAAGGTTTGCAAGAAGAACAGTACACTATATGCCGAAGCGGCAAAGAAATACGGCAGGGGCAGCTGGTCGTGGATTATTGCCAACGATGAGAGCTGCAACTATGAGACACAGAAGGCATATATCGATTTCTCTGCCGCAATGGGTTGGGAATCTCTGCTTGTAGATGCCCTTTGGGATGTTCAGATAGGCAGGGATAAGATTGCCGAGTTGGCAAAGTATGGCAAGGAAAAGGGCGTGTACCTCTACCTTTGGTATAACAGTAATGGCACATGGAATGATGCGCCTCAGACCCCTCGTAACTGTATGGACATTTCTTACCGACGCAGAGCAGAGATGGCATGGATGAAGAGCATAGGAATTCGTGGTATAAAGGTAGACTTCTTTGGAGGTGACAAACAGTGTACAATGCAACTCTATGAGGACATTCTCCGTGATGCTCAGGAGTTTGGTTTATTGGTGATTTTCCACGGTTGTACCCTCCCTCGCGGTTGGGAGCGTATGTACCCGAACTTCTTGGCTTGTGAGGCTGTTCGTGCAAGTGAGAACCTTCATTTCAACCAGAGCGACTGCGATCGTGAGGCAAAGGATGCAACGTTCAATGTCTTTATCCGTAACGTGGTAGGTAGCATGGACTTTGGTGGAAGCACGCTGAACTGGTATTATAACCCAAAGAATTCTAACGAGATGTGGGGTGGACATAGAATCACGTCAGATGTCTATGCACTTGCTACGGCAATTCTCTTCCAGAGTCCTGTGCAGCATTTCGCTATGGCTCCTAATAACCTTACAGATGCTCCTTCTTGGGCAGTGGATTTTATGAAGGCTGTTCCTACGTCCTGGGACGAGATTAGCTTCATAGATGGTTATCCTGGTAACTTCTCTGTACTCGCTCGCCGTACTGGTAGCAAGTGGTATCATGCTGGAGTGAATGCTGAGCCTATTGCAAAAAAGGTTTCTGTTTCACTGGATATGTATCCAGTAGGAACCGTTCTGAAACTTTATTCTGATGACAAGAACCTCATAGGTGGTGTAAAGACCTTTAAGGTGAACAAGAAGAAAGAGATTACAGTCACAATTCCTTGCAACGGAGGTTTCGTGATTTGTGAGTAGTGTAAAAATTGCAGCGCCCATGACGGTTTGAGAATATCCGTTGGGCGCTGTTTTTTTGGTTAATGCTTTTGATAGAAAAAATGATGTTGGTGAGATAGAGGCAGGGATATGGTTGCCGACATTGGCGTTGAAACGTTCAGAGCACTGGCATGGGGTTGTTAGGGTTGTGAAGAAGATTCTCGCTTTTTGTTTGCATAAAAATACAAAAAGTCTTTTTTAATATGCGTTTTTATCGGTGAAATTGATAAATTTTTATAAAACATTCGCATGAAAGGTGCATGGGAAGGCGGAATCTCAAAAAAAATGAGTAATTTTGCACAATAATTTTACGTAAAACTATGTCAGACAAGAAGATTCTTTTTATCAACACAGAGACCGAACCTTATGTACCGACAACAGAAATGTCGAAGCAAGGACGTCTGGTTCCCGAAACTTTCCAAAGCAAAGGTCATCAGATTCGCACTTTTATGCCGAAATGGGGCATTATTAATGAGCGTCGTGGTCAGCTTCATGAAGTTATCCGCCTCTCTGGTTTGAACATTATCATAGATGGTACCGATCACCCACTTATTATCAAGGTGGCATCTATACCAGTTTCTCGAGTACAAGTGTACTTCATTGATAACGATGACTACTTTACCCGCCGTGGTATGGAGAGCGATGAGGAAGGAACCATTTATTCCGACAACGTAGAACGTGCAGTGTTCTATGCTCGTGGTGTCTTGGAAACAGTAAAGAAGTTACGCTGGATACCAGACGTTATTCATTGTCAGGGTTGGATGGCATCTCTTATACCTTTATATATAAAGCATGCATACCATGACGAGCCGTGTTTCCATGAAGTGAAGATTGTTACCTCTTTGTCAAATGTATCTTGTGAAGGTATTTCAGGAAAGAATGCAAAGAATAGCATAGCGTTCCGCGATATAACTCCAGAGACACTTGCGTCATATCCAGAGAACTTTTGCATGAAAGACCTTGAGAAGCTCGCTATTGACTTCTCAGACGCTGTTGTGGAGGCTTCCGCAGAGATCAATGAGGAACTGAGGGCACATGCCAAGGAAGTGGTGAAAACATATTTAGACTATCCTGGTGAAGATTTCGCAGAGGCATATAAGGCACTCTATGACTCTCTTTAACCCTTCTAACCCTATCGTGACAGAAGAAGAGGAAAGAAGTTTGCATTTTTCTGTGATGGAAGAATAAAAAATATGCTTGCTATTTCTTTCTTTTAGGAGGAGTTGGAAAACTGCAGAATCACCTAAAGGTTAGTTGAAAAAAAGAAAAAACAGAATGAGAAAAATACTTTTATTGTTGTTCGCTGTTCTCGGATTGGTAACCGCTTGCGACGATACTACTGATACGCTCGGTTCATCGCTGACTAACAGCGAAGACCTTATCACCGTCTCTGACGGCGTTTTCAAGATTGTTTCAAGGAGCATAACCGTTGACTCGGTATTGGCAAAGAATACGAAAGGATATCTCGGCAATGTGAAAGACCCTGAGACGGGAGTGTATATAAAGAGTGATTTCATTACTCAGTTCCATGTTCCAGAGACCTTTGCCTTCCCGAATGAAACTTCCTTTGCTGACGGTGTGAAGGCAGACTCTTGTGATCTCCGTCTCTTCTTTGACTCCTTCTATGGAGACTCTTTGACCACTCTAAAGGCTACGGTCTATGAACTATCAAAGCCAGTAGAGGAGAATGTGGATTATTACTCCACGTTTGATCCAGAGAAGTATGGCATGATACGTATTGGAGAAGGCAGACTACAGAGTACGAAGGTGTTCTCTCTCACCGACAAAAATTACTCTGATTCCCTTCGCAACACAGACAGTTACTCGAACCATGTACTCTTCCGCTTTGAGCAGGAATATACAGATAGGGAAGGAGAGAAGTACAATAACTATGGTACGTATCTCCTAAAGCGATACTATGCGAACAAGGAAGACTTTAAAAACTCCTATACCTTCTCGCATAATGTCTGTCCAGGTTTCTATGTGAAATTCGAGAACGGATTGGGAGCCATGGCTCGTATCTCTACATCTCAAATTTGTACATACTATACCGTTCACGATACCATAGATCATAAGAGCTATAGCATTTTTGCTGGTACGGAAGAGGTTAGACAGATTACTCGAATGACCACCGATAGTAATAGGCTGAAGGAATTGGCAGAGGACAAAACATGCACCTATATCAAGTCGCCTGCTGGAATCTTCACAGAGCTCACGTTGCCTATTGAGGATATTATGAACGGACATGAGAACGACTCGGTGAATGCTGCAAAGGTTGAGCTTAGAACCCTTGTGAACACGGTTGACTCAAAATATTCGTTTGCCCCACCTTCAACAATCCTTATGGTAGAAAAGTCGAAGATGGACGAGTTCTTTAAGGAAGGGAAAACACCAGACTATCGAACAAGCTACATCTCTTCCTACAATTCTTCAACAGGGACATACACCTTCAGCAACATTGGGCATCTTCTCAAGGATTTCTACAAGCGTATGCCTGAGAACGTTATTGAAAGAGAGGAGTGGAAAAGAAATAACCCAGACTGGAACAAGGTGGTACTGATACCAGTTAATGCTCAGTATACTACTTATGGCAGTTCCTCTATTCTTACCGGAGTGTCGCACGATATGTCACTCTCAAGTGTAAGGCTAATAGGTGGTGAGGAGAATACGAATGGTGACATAGAGATTACTGTTATCTATAGTAAGTTCAACAACTAAAAAACTTTCTGTTATGGCAGATAATTTCCTTGAGAATCATTACGAGGAGTACGAAAGAAAGAAAACAGAATGGCTGAGGCGCAAGAAGCGTCTGCCAAAGATAACTAAACAGTTAGAGCGCCCAGAAGACGAGGCGCTCTAACTGTTTTTCTCTAACGCTTATAATTATTACATTAACATAATCCAGAATCCCCTGCAAAATTTTTTTCTTTTAAAAAAAGTTACAGAACACCGTTTTTTCTGACCTTTTTTATTACCTTTGCAATATATTATAATAAAACAATTAAAAAACGAGGAAATGGTAAAACATATTATTCTCTGGACTCTGAAAGAAGAACTTTCAGAAGCCGAAAAAGAAATGGTGAAGAAAGAAATTAAGGACGGTTTGGAGACTCTTGTAGGAAAGGTGCCAGGACTCCTTGAAGTAAAGGTGTACATAGACGGCAGACTATCGACATCAACTGCCGATGTGATGCTTGATAGCACACTTGAATCACAAGAAGCATTGAGATGCTATGCTTCACATCCCGCACATGTGGAAGTGGCAGATACTAAGGTGCGCCCTTACACCTCTCTGCGTAGTTGTCTTGATTTTGAAATTTAGAGCTTATGGAACATATAACGCTATACATAGAAACGCTATTGGAGAGATGTGGGGTAGACCACAATTCATTATTTCTGCTGAGCCATATACTCTTAGCACTCGTTGGCATATTGCTTTCGTTTGGAGTAGGAATGCTGGTTAGTAGAGTGGTTGTTCCGATGATCTTGAAAATAACGTCAAGAACAAAAGTGGAGTGGGACGATATCGTGTTTAACGAGAGAGTGCTTAAATCTTTAGCACACATAATCCCTGCTTTCATAATATGGATGTTCCTTCCTTACGTCTTCTATTCCATGCCAATTGTGAAAGAGGTTCTCGAAAGGGCAACTGCCATCTATATCACGATAATGATTGTGGCTACCGTCATTACGTTCATAAACTCCTTGAAGCAGCTCAGTGACGAGAAACGAAGCACAAAGATACAGTACCTTCATTCTTTCTGTGGAGTACTGAAAATCGTTATGATTTTCGTAGCGGCGATAATTGTTACCTCCATCATTATAAATAAAAATCCAATGGTGCTCTTTGCTGGACTCGGTGCCACCTCTGCAATTCTCATGCTCGTATTCCAAGATACGATAAAAGGTCTTGTTGCAGGCATTCGTCTCACGAGCAATGATATGTTACACAAAGGTGACTGGATAACAGTTCCTAAGGCAGGTATCGACGGCAATGTGGAAGATATGACCTTGACCACGGTGAAGGTGAGAAACTTCGACAATACCATTGTTACCATAACTCCACAGACACTCGTTGACGAAAGCTTCCAGAACTGGATTGGCATGCAGCAGAGCGAGGGAAGGAGGGTGAAGCGAAAGCTTTATTTCGACTTCAATTCAATACAGATTCTTGATAAAGAGATGTGCGATTCAATTTGCAAAGCAAGATTCTTCTCTTCCAACAAACCAGTGCCAGGAATGGTTAACTTGACGGTTTTTCGTGCCGCCATGGAGGACTTTCTTAGAAATCATGACCTTGTGAACGGAGACATGCTTCTCATGGTTAGACAGTTGGAACCTACTAATACTGGACTTCCCGTTGAGTTCTACTTTTTCTTGAAAGACAAGGAATGGGTTAACTACGAGCATAATCTTGCATATATCATGGAAGAGATTTTCGCTAATCTTCACATTTTTGGTTTAAGGATATATCAGTACAATGGTGCTGCACCATTACAGTAAAAAATGCGGTTGCTTATACGGAAATGGGTTAAAATCGTACATGTTTTTTTGTTTTACATCAAATAATGATGTTCTATATTACAAAAAACGTAGAAAATCTTGCTTGTTTTCGTAAAAAAACGTAATTTTGCAATGTAAAGGGAAGGGTGTTAGTGATTGCTCCTTTCCACTTATATTACATAGATTGGAATTTTTTATACAAACAATAAACTCATATACTTATCATGACAATCAATCAGTATGACTTCAGTGGCAAGAAAGCCATCGTTCGCGTAGATTTCAATGTACCTCTCAAGGAAGGTAAGATTACTGACGACACACGTATCCGTGGTGCTGTTCCAACTCTTAAACTTATTCTTGAGAAGGGTGGTGCTCTCATCATCATGTCTCACATGGGTAAGCCAAAGGGGAAGGTAAAGCCAGAGCTCTCCCTCGGTCAGATAAAGGATGCTGTTGCTGCTGCTCTCGGTGTTAAGGAAGTGAAGTTTGCTCCAGACTGTGCGCAGGCACAGGAGGCTGCTGCCGCTCTCAAGCCAGGAGAGGTTCTCCTTCTTGAAAATCTTCGCTACTATCCTGAAGAGGAGGGCAAGCCAGTAGGTATTGACAAAGCAGACCCTGCTTATGATGAGGCAAAAAAAGCAATGAAGGTTAGCCAGAAGGCATTCGCTAAGACCCTTGCTTCTTATGCTGACTGTTACGTAATGGATGCATTCGGTACTGCTCACCGTAAGCATGCTTCTACAGCTGTTATTGCCGACTACTTCGATGCAGAGAACAAGATGCTCGGTCTTCTCATGGAGAAGGAGGTTGCTGCCGTTGACGCTGTACTCGGAAATATTAAGCGTCCGTTTGTTGCAATCATGGGTGGCTCAAAGGTTTCTTCAAAGATTGGTATCATCGAGAACCTTCTTGGCAAGGCAGATAAGCTCATCCTCTGCGGTGGTATGACATATACATTCGCAAAGGCACATGGCGGTGAAATAGGCACTTCTATCGTAGAACTCGATAAACTTGACGTTGCTCTGAACGTTGAGAAGCTTGCAGCAGAGAAGGGGGTAGAGCTCGTAATGGCAGAAGATGCGGTATGTACTGACGGTCTTGACTTCGGTACAATGACTGTTAAACCAGGCTCTGTAATCGCTAACTATCCTTCAAACGCAATTCCTGAGGGTCTTGAGGGAGTAGATGCAGGACCAAAGGCACAGAAGGCATTCGCAGAGGCTATTAAGGGTGCAAAGACAATTCTTTGGAACGGTCCTGCTGGAGTATTTGAGTGCGACGATTTCTGCGCAGGTTCAAAGGCTATTGGTGATGCTATTGCAGAGGCAACTGCAGAGGGCGCTTTCTCTCTCATCGGTGGTGGTGACTCTGTTGCATGCTGCACAAAGTTCGGCCTTACCGACAAGGTATCATACATCTCTACTGGTGGTGGTGCTCTCCTTGAGGCTATCGAAGGTAAGGTGCTCCCAGGTGTAGCAGCTATCAAGGGTGAATAAATGACATTCCATCCCTAATTTAAAGATAAGGATATTCTAATATGCCGATAGTTTTTTTTCGAAAAAGCTATCGGCATTTCTTGGTACGCTCGGCATGAGCATTGTCTAACGGGTGCAAGTCCCGAAGCCGCCCTAATAGCGGGAAGGCTATAGCCCAAGGCAAGGGTGTCCATCGCGAGGTGGAA
>SAMEA3663036__coassemble_826_pt1 | contig 12836 bp, 9 predicted proteins | sample SAMEA3663036__metabat2_high_PE_014 | metagenome-assembled genome bin SAMEA3663036 (sample SAMEA3663036) | pig gut metagenome | biome: pig gut; feature: pig-associated habitat; material: faeces | place: France | collected 2012
GTGACAACAGTCGAGTAGGAGTCGCTACACTCCTTTATGTCACATACTGATTCTCCATCACCAATCAATACAATCATTATAAAAATAATTTTGCACACCTACTTAACTAAAAAAAACTCCTTATTATACAATAAATATTCATATTCTTCGTTATTTATATGAATAGGGAGGAAAAACTCTCTTTACACTTGAAAGAAATCAATATTCATCAAAGGAGATAAAAAAATACCAATGCAAGAAAAAGGAAGTAGAATAAATATAAATGTATTTGATGTTATTGCGATTTTGAAGGCAGACGTCAAGAAACTTGTGATGTTTGCCATTATTGGTGCAGTGGCAGGCATTGTTGTGGCATTCAGTATTCCGAAGACATACAAAAGCACGGTGGTACTCGCTCCAGAGGAGTCGGGAACGGGATTCATGGGAAGCATCTCTTCTCTCGCTTCACTCGTGGGAATGGACATGAAATTAGGAAAGACGGGTGACGCCATTTACCCAGAGATTTACCCAGACGTAATGGGAAGCACCGACTTCCTTGTTGGTCTCTTCTCTGTCCCAGTAACAACGAAAGACAAATCCTATTCTGCCGACTATGCCACTTACCTTGAAAAGAAGACAAAATCTCCTTGGTGGGACTATCCCAAAACCCTTCTCTTTCAGGCCATCAAGAAAATAAAGGGCGGAGGGGGTGCACCATATACCCCAGGAAAGAAAATAGACCCTTTCCAATTGTCAAAAGACCAGTATGATCTCATGCTTGGCATCAGTGGGAACATATCCTGCTCTGTTGACAAGAAAACAAACGTTATCACCATCACCGTTACTGATCAAGACCCTTACATCGCTGCATGTATGGCAGATACCGTTACATCTCGCCTTCAGCGCCTTATCACTGACTACCGCACAAAGAAATCACGAGAGGACGTAGAGTATCTAAAAGGCATTCAGGCAGAATCGTTGGTGAAATACAAGAAGGCACAAGGCAACTATTCTGCATACGTGGAAAGTCACAGGAATTCTTCTTTGGAGTCAATAAACCAAATGCAAGAGAAACTCATGAGCGACATGGATATGGCACAGAACATCTACACAACCGTCTCTGAACAGCTTGAACTGGCAAAGGCGAAGGTGCAGGAGAAAACCCCAGCATTCACCACTATTCAGAGTGCATCCGTACCTGTAAAACATAGCAACACTCCAAAGATTGTTATCCTCGCATTGTTCGTTTTCTTAGCAATAGCAATAAGAGGTGCCGTTTTGATATACAAGAATATTGACAAGTTTTTCGTAAAACAGTAATGTATTCCTTTCCATTCAAAAAACAATATATCATTTCAACGGCTATAGCATCAGTAATTGCTATGGTCGTATGGTTTATTGTTCCTAAGGAATATGCTGCACAAGTAAAGCTGAGCGATGAATACAAGGAGACGGACCTTGCTGTGGGACTTACAAAGATGGCGGCAAGAATGCGTTCGACAGGAAGCCAAAATGAGGGAATAAACAACATTGAGACATACGCAAAGATTCTCTCCACAGAAGACTTTCTAAAAGCTATTGAAGAAACCAAGATTCCAGGAAAGGACATCACCTACGGCTCTTGGGCAATCAAGCAGAAGAGACTCTGGCAAACGGCAGACACATTTGAGCTTGTAAAGGAGAAACTATCTTTTAATGTTAGCAGAAAGCAGCAGACGCTATACATACAGTTCAAAGATGCTGACCCTGTAGTGGCTTCAAAGATGCTTGACATCGTGGTGAAGACCCTTCAAGCTACTATCACTGACACAAGACGGAAAAGTGCAGAGAATTACTATCATTATCTGCAGAAAGAACGCACACGTGCTGAGAAAGAATACCGAGAGGCACAACATGCCTATGCTGTTTTCAGCGATTCCCACCTCTTCCTTCAAAGCGAGAAAGAGAAGATGGAATTTCAAAAGCTCGAGAAAGATATCTCCACAAAATACAAGGCTTATAAGTCCATCTCCGACAACTGCTCTCGACAATATGCCTTGATGCAGAGAACGTACTTCTCGTTTGCAGTTGTAAAACCAAACACAGTACCTGTAGAGAGCGATAGCAACCCGATAATCTATCTTGCAGCCTTTGTGATTCTCGGACTTCTCTTCGCAAAAGGATGGTTGTTATATGAAGAACGGAAAAAGAGTGGAGAGATGAGACTGTCAATAGGAGATATCTTCGCCCCTTGGACAATTACACTCGGTATATGGGCTTTAATAATAGTCTTTGCACAGTCGGTCGGAGACCTTATATACCCAATAAAGAACCAGTTCTATTACGGAATCAGCCTTTGGCTCCCAATTTTCTGCCTTGTTTCATGGGTCACATACACACTTCTGAAGCCATCTGGCAAAAGAGTAGATAGAAAGAAGTTTGAGATAAAATACAGCAATCTTGTCTTCAACATCTTTCTTGCTATATCCATTCTCTGCACACCATTATGCGTAAAGAAGGTTATGGATATCATTATGATGTTCGGAACAGAAGACCTTATGTACAATATGCGTGTGCTGGCTATCAAGGGAGAAACAGGCCTCGGAATACTTGCATATTGCTTTACCATCAACAAGGCACTGCTGATTCTCGCATTCTGGAGGTATCCGAACATAAAGAAATGGCAACTGGCATTGGTGATTATTCTCTTTGCCATGAACGCGTTTGTGGATATGGATAAAGGCTCTATCTTCTTCATTGCGATCACAGCAATATTCGTGCTCTATCAGAGAGGGAAAATAAGCATTCGAGGCATTGCCTTTTTCGGAATAGCACTCGTGCTAATATTCTTCGTATTCACCATAATGCGTACGGAGACTGGAGATGATGGAAAAGGGTCACTCGATGACCTAACCATTCTGGAGTTCATAGGAATATATGTCCTGACAACACCTGTGGCATTTAGCTACATGCAACCGAACATTGGTGCGCCATACGGCTCATATACGCTCACCACTGTGTATCTTATTCTGAATAGATTGGGAGGAAACTTCCCAATTATTGAACAGATACAAGAGTTTGTATGGGTACCACTCCCAACAAACCTATACACAATCATGCAGCCGTTTTTCCTCGATTTTGGATATCCAGGAATAGCGTTCTTTGCCGTTCTCTATGGTGTGGTCTGCGGATGGGCTTACAGAAGCTACAGGAATGGGAGTTCTATAGGATGCGTGATGTATACTTACCTGCTCTACTACCTTGTTCTGCAGTTCAGTCAGGAGGGACTTATCATGCTACCTGTCTTCACTATGCGAATGGTTTTCTGCCTCTATCTGCTTACACAAGACAAGTTCTCACTGTCATTCCAAAGAAAATAGCGGGCACGATGCTATTCACTATATGAGGGGGAGAGCAATAACAAGTAGGTAGCCCTACTAAAAAACTCAAAAAAGAGAATATATGTCAAACGAAAAAGAAATAAATAGCAGTCCAAACCGGACATCTCTTTTAAAGAAGAATATCATTTTTTCTTTCTTGATAAAGGGATGGTCGGCTGCCATTGTCTTTATAATGCTGCCACTGACACTAAAAATGTTAGGACCTTACAACAATGGGGTCTGGCTGACTATCAGCAGCATTCTCGTTTGGATAGACTTGCTTGATATCGGATTGGGAAACGGAATGAGGAATGCCGTGGCAAAACATTGTGCAGAAGGGAACCACGAGAAGGTCAAGGAAACTGTCTCCTCCACCCTCTTCATGTTGCTCTGTGTGATAGGAGTAGCCTTTCTCATTCTCTTCCCCATAGTTTGTTTGGGAGACATGAACGGTATGTTGGGAATTGACTTCAACAAAGTGCCGGAACTGAATAGTGTGCTCTCAGTTGCTCTTCTCTTCGTGGGTGCTGCCCTCATTTTGAAATTTATTGGGAATCTATACCTCGGATTGCAATTGCCTGCGGTAAACAATCTTATTATATGTCTCGGACAGACAGTGGCACTCGTTGGTACTGCTATTGCTTGGCTCCTTGACTGTCATTCACTTTCCGTTGTAGTGTTTATAAACGTTGCATCACCGTTTTTTATATGGCTTATAAGCTATCCGTTGACCTTTAGAGTCTTATATCCCAAGTATCGCCCGACAAGGAAAAGCGTAAACCTCAGTACTGCTAAAAGCCTTTGCTCTACAGGAATGCAGTTCTTCGTGCTGCAGATATGCTCGCTTGTACTCTTCGCCTCAACGAATATCATCATCAGTCGGCTAATCTCTCCAATTGAGGTGACAACATACCAGACGGCATTCAGATATTTCAGCATCGTAATGGTATTGTTCACCATAGTATGCATGCCTTTCTGGAATGCCACCACAGATGCCTATAGCCGTGGTGATATAGAATGGATTCGCAGAGCGTCAAGGAAGATGAATCTGATGATGTTGCTCATTTTCGCTGGACTGATTCTTATGCTGCTCCTCTCCGACTTTGTCTATAAGATATGGATGAAAGGTGTGGAGGTGCCTATATCGCTTTCCATCGGAATGGCGGCATATCAGATGATTCTCATACTAAGCATGAGATACTCGTATTTCCTTAACGGAATAGGAATACTACGCATACAACTCGTATTCACTATTCTCGCAACTATAATCTTCCTGCCGTTGGCATGGGGAGTATGCACACTGACACATAGCGTCTCATATCTCGTGGCGGTAATGTGTCTTGTGAACATCCCAGGACTGATTGCCAATGTCTGGAAATTCAATAATATCATCACAGATTATGGAAAATAGACTCATTACGGTTATCACTGCCAGCTATAATGCGGCTGACACTATTGAGAGGAGTATCCTATCGGTGGTAAGCCAAAAAACAGACGATATAGAATATATCATTATCGATGGTAACTCAAGAGATGATACCATGAAGATAGTGGAGAAATATAAGAATAGCATTGATTACACTATCTCGGAGCCAGATAAAGGAGTGTACGATGCATGGAATAAAGGGCTCGCTGCCGCTCATGGCGAATGGATAGTCTTTCTTGGTGCTGACGATTTCTATGAACCAGACACTTTCAAGAAATATCGAGATTTTATTCTTTCTCATAATATCGATGGCATTGATATTATTTCTGCCAAATGTCGTCTGATAAACGCAGAAGGTGAGGAGCTGAGAATCTTCGGTCAAAAATATGAATGGAATAAGTTCCGACACGGAACAAACTGTGTCTCTCATGGCACGACTCTACATAATGCTCGACTCTTCAAGGAATTAGGGAACTACGATATACGGTTCAATATAAATGCCGACTTTGAATTTCTCCTTCGCCGTCCTATGAAAGCATTGTTCATTGACGCCATCATCTTGAACATGCAAGACGGAGGACTGAGCTATTCTGCGAAAGGAATTATTCAAAGTTATCAGGTAAAGAAGCACCGTCACTCTGGTGACGTGTTCCATGACACATATTTCCTTCTCAAAGGTCTTACCGGCTTCTACCTCAGGAGACTGTTATGGAAAATCACAAAGTAAGATTGGAAATTGTTGATTATTGAGAAAGTTATAAGGGATTAGAAAATTCGTGCTATGACAAAAAAGAAAACATGTGTAGTAGTAATTCCGCTTTATAAAAATAATCCGGAAAGGTCTGAGAGGGAATCTTTCAGACAAACACTTCTTGTGTTAAAAAACTACGACATTTGTATTGTGACACACAGCAAATGCTGCCTTGATGAATACATCGCAATTGCAGAAAAAGAAGGAAAAAACATATACACAGAACTGTTCAATACGCATTTCTTTGAATCAATAGACGGATACAACGAGCTTTGCTTCTCATCGGAATTCTACGAAAGGTTCCTTCACTACGAATATATGCTGATTTGCCAATTGGATGTATGGATATTTGAGGATCAGTTGGATTACTGGTGTGGGAAAGGATATGATTATATCGGAGCCCCATTATTCCATGCATACACAAAGGAAAGGTACACGAAGAAAATTCTCGGTATTGGCAACGGAGGATTCTCTTTGCGTAAGATTTCTCATTGTCTAAAGATTACAAGACACAACCGGTCTCTACCTCTTGTGAAGCCAATAGAGATTATACGTTTCTATTGGAACTTGGGAAAATATACAGAGGACTTCACTCTTCATCCTATCCGTAGACTTGGAATTATTCCTACTGTAATACTGAAATCCTTCGGAATAGGGAACACACTGAATTATTATATCTCACATCACGCAAATGAGGACCTTATCTTTGGAAAATGGTCAAACCATTCGTGGGGGCTTCACTCCCACTTGCCTTCCATTGAAGAGGCGTCTCACTTCGCCTTTGAGGTTCATCCTTCTATGCTTTACCAGAAAACGGGGAAACTTCCTTTCGGATGCCATGCTTTTCTGAAATGGGAATACGAGGAGTTTTGGAAAAAATACATCTCATTAAAAGATAATCAGCAGTAACAAAGTTCCTGATTCTTTTGTCTAGAAAATGAAAAAAGTCAACAGACAAATATACATAAACGCAAGATTTCTCTTGGCTCGACCGACAGGTGTTGAGAGATACGCATACGAGATGTGTCGTGCCCTTTATTCTGAGGGTGCAGACATTGTCTTGCTGTGCCCGAAAAGAGGGGAGATAAATGAGGCGTATGACATTTCTGGATTCAGAATTGTGCGCTTCGGAATTTGCCATTCACATCTATGGGAGCAACTTGTTCTTCCTTTCTATTTCATTGGGAAGAGAAACTATGTTCTTCTGAGTTTCACAGGCTTGGGAAGCATTCTCGTACCAAAGAAAATAATGACCATACACGACCTCTCCTTTTTGGAGAATCCATCATGGTTCTCAAAAGCATACTACCATTACTACAGGATTATGACTCCTCTTGCTGCTAAGACTTCAGAGAAAATAATTACTGTGAGCAAATTTTCAAAAAACGAAATAATGCGATTCTATCCTTTTCTTTCTGAAGAGAAGATAGAGGTGGTCTATAACGCTGTGGACAGAGAGAAATTCCATCCTGACTGTTTTCATCCTGGAGAAAAAAGGACTTCACCTGCGGAGCCTTATTTCCTTGCCGTTTCGTCTATTGACCCACGTAAGAATTTCAACCGTTTGATAGAGGCTTTTCAAGGACTTCCAAACTGTCAGTTGAAGATTGTAGGTGGAAAGAATCATGTCTTTGGGAAGGAAAGTAGTGGCTCACATGCATATAGTAACATTGAGTTCTTGGGAAGAGTAACAGACGAGGAACTAAAGATGCTGTATTCTAATGCCATTGCCTTCATATTCCCTTCTCTTTACGAGGGCTTCGGACTGCCACCAATAGAGGCGATGGCATCTGATACAGTTGTCTTGGCTTCTGACATTCCTGTATTGAGAGAGGTTTGCGAAAATTCAGCCATCTTCTTTAACCCCACAGATATCACAGCAATCAGAAATGCAATCACCTCTGCTCTTTCCCTTACTACCGAAGAACGGAAGGAAATCCTTCTCCGTGGAAATAAAAATCTCGAACGGTTCTCATGGAGACTGTCTGCGAAAAAACTTCTTGCTACTATTTGAAAAAATGAACTCTCCCATGGAAATCTTCAAAAACATATTCAAGAAATATCAGAATCAGCTGATTGCCGTTGCTTGCATATTCACAAACCATATCTATATGCACTACTGCGTGCTGGAAGGCGACAGTATCAACATATTGTGGCTCTATCGTGCGCTTACATTTGTAGTATTTGACATTCTGACCGTTCTACTTGTATTTGGAGCAATCACTCTCTTTCGCCACAAAAAAGCAGCATATACTGCAACATGGCTCTTCTGGCTTGTCGTTGACATCGCAAACATTGGATATTCACGATACTTCCATCAATATCTATCAGTAGGAGCTTTGGCAGAGGCGAAGAATCTTGACGGAATGTGGTGGACGGAATTCATTGTTCCTGCATTAAGGCTACCAGATGTATTACTCGTTTTCACATCTGCCATATTCCTCATGACAGTATTCAAACCACAATGGCTTTGCTTCATGAAGAGAGATGTTATGGAAGGAATGCAAGGACGAATGGAATGGAAGAAACTGATCTGTATGCTGCTTTTGGTAATATTGCCTCATACCTTCATCTCTGATGCCTATAATATATATCAGGGTGAACGACCTGAAAGCATCTCCGACTACATCTCCTCCACTCAAGGAGATGAATTCCACAGAAGGGTAATACTCGAGCAGAAAATGTATTTCTGTTCATACGGACTTCTGCGTACTGAATTCTTCTTTTCAATATTCTATCCCAATACACACAAGGTGCTGACACAGGAAGAAAAGGCAGAGATAAAATCCTTCCTAAAAGAAAAGAAGGAAAATATTAAGCCGCAATACTCTGACGCTTTTTCTCTTCCAGAGAGGTATAACGTCTCCATGGTTATTGTGGAGTCTTATCTCGCTTGTGTCTCTGACATGAAGGTTAACGGTTGTGAGGTTACTCCTGTCCTCAATGCCTTAAAACATATTGAGGGAACATACTACAACGGGAATATGGAAGACAACTCCGCTTTAGGAGAATCCAGTGACGCTCAGCTGATGTATTTCACAGGATTATTTCCTGAACAGAACGGGATTTCAGTGACAAGTCTTTCCCACAAGACAATGGTATCACTTCCTGCTCTTCTGAAGCAACAGAAGGGATTCTACACTTACATGACCATACCAACAAAGAAATTCATGTGGCACCAGGATGAGGTGAACAGTGTGTATGGAATAGACTCCCTCGCTTCTTCTCTCTCTGATACAGGCGCAAGGCTAAGCAATGATGAAGAACTGGTTGAGAAGGCCATACAGTGTGAACGAACCATGCGCGAGCCGTTCTTCCATGTCATATTGACAGCTTCAATGCATAGCCCGTACGACAAAAGGAGAGAATTCCTGAAGGATTGCCCACTGGTATTCCCAAATGATTACTCAACAGAATACTGCAACTATCTGCGGGCATGCTGGTTTACAGACAAAGCACTCGGAAAATACATAAAGTGTCTGAAAGATTCTGGCAAATACGAGAAAACAGTTATCGTTATCCTTGCCGACCACGAAAGCCATCCTGAGTTGCTGAACATGTCGCCAAAGCAGTTGGGTAACTGTAGTTTGCCATTCTACATCATAAATGCAAACATCTCCATGGGTGAAGAAGAAAGGGCTATACAACAGGTTGATGTTTTCCCCACATTGATTGATCTCTTTGGCATTGATCACGAGTGGCGGGGTGTTGGAAATAGCATTTTCCGACCTATACCCAAGATGTCTGCCGATTACATGATAAGACGGGCAAATGCCTCAGAACTTATTCTTACTGGAAACTGGTTCGCAGAAGAAGAATAGCTGAATAAAGGTTCTACTCATTCAAATTGTATAAGAAAAAAAATATCATTACATTGCAATGAAAACGATACTGCATATTTCCAAATACTATTATCCTGACCTTGGAGGAATAGAGAATGTCGCACAGCAGCTTGCTGAGGGACTTACTGAATATCATAATGTGGTGATATGCTTCTCACACGACAAGCAGACTCATTACGATAAGGTTGACAATATCGATGTGATAAGAGTGGGGGTGCTGATGTCAGCATTCAGTCAAGACCTCTCACCGATGTATTATGCCGTATTGAAAGAGACAATAGAGAAATATCGCCCTGATGCAATCCATCTGCATTGCCCGAATCCGTTTGTCTATCCACTGGTACTAAGACTGTGTCCGCCATCTGTGAAGATTATTCTCCATTGGCATTCAGATATTCTCGGAAAGGGGTTGGTTTACAAACTTGTGAAGGGCTTAGAGAGAATGATGATTGAACGTGCAGATTATATCCTTGCTACAAGTCCGAACTATATCGATGATTCTGAACCAATAAACAGATTCCATGAGAAGATAAGGGTATTACCGAATGCTGTTCAGACAATGGCACTGGACCTAAAGCCGGAAGACGAAAAGGCTATTCGGGAGATAAGGGAGAGATATTCGGGAAAGTCTATTGTGTTCATTGTCGGAAGGCATGTTCCCTATAAGGGCATAGACCTTCTGATAGAAAGTGAGCAGTATATTCGCAGTGATGTGAAGATATTGATTGGGGGAAATGGTCCAGAGACAGATAATCTCAAGCGAATTGCGGAAGGAAAGGAACGCATCACTTTCCTCGGACGACTTTCTTCAGACGCTCTCAGACAACATCTCTGGGCAGCAGATATCCTTGGTTTCTCTTCTAATACAAAGGCGGAGGCGTTTGGCATTGCATTGGCAGAAGGTATGTACTGCAAAGCAGTTCCTGTCACATTCACCATAAAGGGCTCTGGAGTCAACTGGGTTTCTGTTAATAATGAAACTGGAATTGAGGTAGAGCTGAACAATGCAAAGGCATATGCAGAGGCTATAGACACTATCATCTCTTCCCCACAATTGAAAGAGAAATATGCTGAGGCAGCAAGAAACCGTGTCTTGGAGATGTTTACACAGAAGAAGGCTACAGAAGCTGCATCAGAACTGTACCGTGAGTTCTTTTCTAAAGAAAAGAGTTGCTGATATCGACAGAAACAGGAAAAAAAATGTATTTCCCAAAGGGACAAAACCATGATATTTGTTAGTACAGTCCCAAAACACTATTATATAGGATTGAGCATTATCTTGGTAAAGATACAGTCATACATTTTTGAATTACGGTCCCATCGCTACAACTGACTGGAAGACAGTATCTACAGTTAAAGTTGTCTTACGTTGTCTCTGTTATCGTGTTATATACCCACAGTCAAGGTCAAGGTTTACAACACCCCTGCACCTGCCCTTTCACAACACCCCTGCCTCTCTCACAGCCTTGAAACCATCGAGGGTTCCTGTCTGCGAAGAGAAGTTGATGCCGAGGCAGATAACTGTTCGGGGATCAGCGGCATACGGCTTGGTGTATCCTTTCTCCTCTATCTGCTGTAGAGCAGCCTCTACCGAACTGTTCATCTTGAACTCAATGACATAAACATATTTCGGGCATTCCACCACACAGTCAATGCGCCCCTCACTTGTCTCCTTCTCCGCTACGGTGTTGTAGAAAGCTAACATCTTCACAATCAAGAAGAACGTATACTGGAAATAACGCTCACATTCCATTGGGTCCTGCTTCCGTTGGAAGCGGTAGGAGATGGAAGAGAGTAAGGCTGTCATCTGCTTCTCGAACTTTGCCGTGTCGCCAGTTCTGAGACTCTGAGTAACGTCAATCACCCAGGAAGTAGGCTCTGTCCTGAAATCTTTGAAATAGCCACATGCAATGGCATCTATAAAGCCGTCACGAACCTCTTCGTTTGGGAAGTCAAGGAGATAGGTGTTGTCTTCTATCATACAGTCCTTGATGGTGAGATAACCACTCTGATAGATCATTGGCAGAGGGCGCTCTACATCAGCTTTGTAGTCAATGAACTGCGGAGCGGCATAGTATCTTCCGATAAGCTCGTTGATGTTCTCGTTGAAATGGGCAAGCAGACGAACAAGGTATGTTGGAGTTCCAGAGGCGAACCAGAAATTCTGCATCTGAAGGTTGTTGAAGCAATTAAGAATGCTGAAGGGATTGAAGATATCAATCATCTTTTTTCCGAAGTGATAGCCGTCGTATTTCTTCTTCAATCGCTCTACGGTTTCCTCATAGCTTATGTCGAGGTCGTCAGCCAACTCCCTAATAGATGAATCAAAGACGGTGAGCAGCTCTTCCTTAGTGATTCCGCATAATGCTTCATAACGTCTGTTCATGCTGATATCATCTGGCTGGTTGAAGCCGCTGAACACACTCACTTGCGAGAACTTTGTGACACCCGTGAGAAGGACGAACTTTAAATCCTGATCGGCATCTTTGAAGACACTGTAGAAGCCCTTTAAGATGTTTCTGTTTACCTCCTCTAAAGGAAACTCCTGCCCATCTTGAATACCTTTGTAGTTAGTGTCAAGAACATCAAGCAACGGTTTGTCGTATTCGTCTATAAGCACCACAGCCCTACGACCTGTTTTTTTATGTGCAGCATGAAGGAGGGAAGCAAACCGTCCGCCAAGAGTATTAGCATTCACGTTCCTACCGTATTCCTCTTCTTTTTCAGATATGTAGTCTTCCAGTATTTGCCTTAATGTCTGTGACTCAGTGAAATTTCCAGTTCCGAAAGATAGATGAAACACCGGATATTCCTTCCACTCCGTCTCAAGACTATCGATAGCAAGTCCCTTGAAAAGATCCTTACGCCCTTGGAAATAGTATTTCAGAGTAGACACGAGGAGACTCTTTCCGAATCGTCTTGGGCGACTCAGAAAATATATGTTTCCTCCATTCACGAGCTTGTAAATCAAGTCCGTTTTATCAACATAGACATATCCATCTTGGATAATCTTCTCGAAATCCTGTATTCCAATAGGGTATTTCATAATTAGGTGTCCTTTCTTCTTCGTGACTCTATTTCCTTTTCTTCTGCAAAGTTACAATATTAAAAGCGTATCTCCAAATTTTTCGAAAGAAATCTCGTGGCAGGGTATATTTCCCTTTCACTTGCAGGGGCTTGCTCACCGCAAGGCAAACACCGAACTACGCTCTAAAACAGTTGCTCTGTTGCTCAAACACGCTGGAAATTAAATCGTGAGTAGAGATACATTTATTGTGTGAGCAGCGATGCCCTTAATGAGAGCCGTGAGCTAAGGTTCTGGGGAAAGTTGTTAGTTGATGATATTGTTAGGCAAATCTGTTTTCTCACGCTACTTCATGCCGTTCTACGCCATGTGTTCGCTCGTATGCTGGTTATATGCTCGTTATCCTTAATTCCGCAACACTTTGATTTAACTTTATTTATAAGTTCCTGAGCAA
>SAMEA3663036__coassemble_840_pt1 | contig 12743 bp, 11 predicted proteins | sample SAMEA3663036__metabat2_high_PE_014 | metagenome-assembled genome bin SAMEA3663036 (sample SAMEA3663036) | pig gut metagenome | biome: pig gut; feature: pig-associated habitat; material: faeces | place: France | collected 2012
TGTTTGTTATTTTTTAGGTATTTAGGCTTTTTCTTTCTCAAAAAACAGATGTTTTTGCAAAGATACATATTTATATTATATAAACAAAATCTTTTCTGACTTTTCTTATGAAAGAGAGTCTTTTTTCATTATAACCACTGAAAAAACGGGCGAAAAGAGAGGTCAGAAAAGGAAGACAAGAGGAGACTTAGGAATAAAAACTAAGGAAAGGAGACTTTGGAAAGAAGTTTAAGGCACACCTCCGAATCTTTCTGTAACTGAGCAATAAGGTCGGAGACATCACTAAAACATTTCTCATCACGCACACGGTCAAGGAAACTGACTGTCAAGCGTTCGCCGTAGATATCCTCATCAAAGTCGAAGATATGCGTCTCAATAGTCACCACTGAGCCAGAAAAAGTAGGGCGCGTACCGATATTTGTCATAGCCTTCCAGGCTGTTGTCTCGTTGCCAACATAAACAAAAGTGGCATAGACACCATTAGCAGGAACAGGCTGTGAAGAATCGGCAAGCTGAAGGTTGGCGGTTGGAAACCCTATCTTCTTTCCAATATGGTTGCCACTGACCACAGTGCCCGTAAGGCGATAGAGACTGCCAGAGTGTTCTGCAATCGTCTTCACCATACCTTTCGCAAGGAGTTTCTTAAGACTTTCCATGCCTGTCGTTTCTTCCTTCTCCTGCTCTTCGGTAGTAGCCATATTTGATTCTTTCTTTATTTTCATCACAATTTTCTTTACACCATGCAAAGTTACAAATATCTTTTCATTCAAGCAAGACAAAATGACGTTTTAGTATTGAAATGATAGAATAAAAAGCATTGAGATGAGCTTTTTTATATGAAAAACACGTTTTTTTGCATTGAAAGCGAAAAAAAATTAGGAAATAATTGGATTTTTCTAAAAAAAAAACTATCTTTGCATTTGATGAAATGAAAACAGAAATTAGGACATGAAACTCACCATAGAGAATATAGACACCATACGTGAAACAGCACGTAAATTTATCTCATATATCGGAGACCACAAAGTATTGGCTTTCTACGGCTCAATGGGAGCGGGAAAGACAACATTCGTAAAGGCACTCTGTGAGGAATTAGGCGTGGAGGATGTCATCACCTCTCCTACTTTCGCCATCGTAAATGAATATACAGACGGGGAAGGCAACCCGATATTCCATTTCGACTTCTACAGAATAAAAAAGTTGGAAGAGGTATACGATATGGGCTATGAAGAATACATATATAGTGGAGACCTCTGCCTTATGGAATGGCCGGAACTAATAGAAGATATTCTTCCAGAAGACACCATGCGAGTTGTAATCACCGAAAACGGTGACGGTACGAGAACAGTGGAATTCTAAATGCTTTGGACTTAATTCCAGACAACAATAATCATATCACAAGAACTAATTAACTTAGACGCCATGAACAAGATTAAATACATACATCTACTGGAAGTGGACTCTACAAACGCATACCTACGACAGTATGCACGTGAGGAGGAAGAGGCAAAAGACGGTATAACAGTAGTGACTGCAGAATTTCAGACTGCAGGAAAGGGACAGGGAAAGAACACATGGGAAAGCAACCATGGAGACAACCTGCTGTTCAGCATACTCTGCCACCCTACCTTCGTGCCAGTGAGCAGGCAGTTCCTGCTTTCACAAGCCATGGCACTCGCTATTCGTGATGCCCTGCGCATGTACATCGGTGATGTATGTATCAAATGGCCGAACGATATCTATTGGCACGACCATAAGCTTGGCGGAATACTCATTGAATGCTCACTCTCTGGGTCGGGAATAAAGGATTGTATTCTTGGTGTTGGTCTTGATGTCAACCAAAGGGAGTTCGAGAACCTTACAAAGAATCCAATCTCGCTCTATCAGATCACACATCGCGAAATTGACCGTGAGGAACTCCTACATAGCATCATGGACGACTTCTGCCACTATCTCCATCTCCTCGAGCTCCACGAGTACGACCATATCGCACTCGACTATCTACATTCTCTATACAGAAAGCATGGCTATCACGCATATAGAGATGAGAATGGAGACTTCCTTGCACGCATCGTGACTATTGAACCTTCAGGGCGTCTGGTTCTGAAAGACGAGGACGGTATGCTCAGAAGCTATGCCTTTAAGCAGGTGAAGTTCCTGATAAAGGGAAAGAATGTTGATGTATAAAAAATTTTCAAACTAAAGGACAATTTCGTACTAAAGGACAATTTTAAAAAGCAATAGAAAAAAGACATATTAAGAATAAAACATGGCAAGATTCAAAAGAATACTATTGAAACTCTCCGGAGAAAGTCTCGCAGGAGAACAGAAGCAGGGAATAAACGTAGAACGCCTTAACGACTATGCGCGTCAAATAAAGGAGATTGCCGACATGGGAGTACAGATAGGCATTGTCATTGGTGGAGGGAATATCTTCCGCGGGCTCTCTGGAGCAGGAAAGGGTTTTGACCGTGTGAAAGGCGACCAGATGGGCATGTGCGCTACAGTTATAAACTCTCTCGCACTATCTTCTGCTCTTGGAGCAATCGGTCAGAAGAACCGTGTGCTTACCGCAATTCGTATGGAACCTATTGGTGAATTCTATTCTAAATGGCGTGCCATAGAAGCAATGGAGAATGGGGAGGTGGTGATTATGTCTGCAGGAACGGGCTCTCCGTACTTTACAACAGATACCGGCTCTTCACTCCGCGGAATAGAGATTGAGGCTGACGTTATGTTGAAGGGAACTCGTGTTGACGGCATCTACACTGCCGACCCTGAGAAAGACCCTACAGCAACAAAGTTTAACGATATCACTTATCAGGATGTTATTGCCAAGGGACTGAAGGTTATGGATATAACAGCCACTGCGATGTGCATGCAGAACAACCTGCCTATCTATGTTTTCAACATGGATGTCCTTGGAAATCTAAAGCGTGTGATTGATGGAGAGGATATAGGTACTCTCGTTCATAATTAATAATCAGTTTTGTTAATATTGGGGTTTATTCCTACATAACGAAGTCGGTGAAGGTTCACATTGTTTCTTTTACAGAAGCGAACCTTCACCGACTTTTCTATGAACAATCAACAACTTTGGAGTGAACAACCAAAGAACTCCGGCACTACCCTTCCACACACATTATCTATGCAAAAGATAATTGAACACACTGATGACATCTTCGTCGCCAGTGACCTTACCGAAATCCTCAGACATCTTGCAAGTCTTGTTCCACTCTCGCTTCTCTGTCATCTTAACACCAAGGAGTTTGATAACAATATTGCTCGGAAGAATTCCCCAGCGAGCACCGTCAGCAGATATTGACGTACCAATTCCGTAACTGTCGTGAACACGACCGTTAACAGCCTTGTGGAGAGAAATAGCAGCCTCTTCTGACAGTGCGTTTGAGAACACCACCTGCTTTGTGGAAGGGTCAAGACCAAGTTCTCGGTATTTATTGCAGATTTTCTCTAACTGCTCAAGATTATCTCCACTGTCTACACGCAATCCAGCAAAGACTCTTGCGAAATGCTCTGAGAAATTAGCAGAGAAGGCATTGAAACCATATGTATCGTAAAGGAATATTCCCAACGAGCCGATAAAAGTCTTCTGCCACATGTCCATAGCAATATGGTTTGCCTCCTGCGGACCATACATTCCGGCAATAGCAGAGATAAACTCATGAGCCATCGTACCAATCGGCAACACACCATATTTATATGCTAACCACACATTTGAAGTGCCAGGGAAGCTGCCTTTATAAGCATCGCCAAGTTCCTTCCGTAAATCACGGTCGGCAGCAATAAAGGCACGAACAGCCTGCTCCTCGACATCAAGGGAGAAGCGGCGGCGAGTACCAAACTCAGAGACGATAAGTCCAGCACTGAGCATGCGACGAGCCTTTTCATAGGAAAGATTGTAATATTCCTCAAGATCAATCTTCTCTAATTCTCCCGTCAAGGTATGATGAAGTTCAGAGACAATAGAAAGGAGCATAACCTCAAGAAGTACGGTATCGTGCCAATAACCTTCTATGTTTATGCTCAAATGCCCAGCCTCATCTTGAAAAACCTTCACCCATTCCTTTCGGAAGCGGAAGCCATGGAGGTAGGTATAGAACCAAGTAGGGATATAGTAGCATTTCTCTCTCATGAATGCCTCCTCTTCTTCCGTGAAACGAAGGTCTTCAAGATAAGCCACCTGTTCTTCCACGAGTTTTCCGAAACCCTCAGGGTAAACGGTGTTATTTCTGTCTACAAAGCTGTAGCGCACCATTGCACGCGGATAGCAGTTGACAATGGCGCAGCACATCGTCAGTTTATAGAGGTCGGTATCTGTAAAATGCGTAATAATAGGTTTCATAGGTAATGTTAATATTTTTTGAGTCAGACAGCACTTCGCTCCTCCTCAAGGAATATTTTGTCTGCCTTCAGAACAAGAAGAACATGCACAAAAAGAAAAACGTACTCAAAAAAGACAAAAGGTGGGAAGCAAACCATGCTATACCCACCTTTTTATCTCTTTTAGGGCACACTATTATAGCAGACCCTCGATTTTTTCCTGAATCTTCGCCTTGTTAGCGGCACCAACCATCTTGTCTACAATCTCTCCACCCTTGAAGAAGAGAAGAGTCGGAACATTGCGTATGCCGAGATCAACAGCGATATCCTCACATTCCTCAACGTCACACTTGCCAATAACAACCTTTCCATCGTATTCCTCAGCGAGCTGAGCAACGATAGGGGCAATCATACGGCAAGGACCACACCATGTAGCCCAAAAATCTATCACGAGAGGCAGTGCGCCATTCTTCAGAGACTCATAGTTCTCAGGAGTTATCTTTACTTCCATAGCTTTTGTTGTTTTTGTTTTTTTATGTTAATAATTCCTGCTGGCAGTAGTGCAAATCGGCTTTCAAGAACAAGTTCCAAAAAGTCATTGCAACATCAGCAGATAGATGTCTTCTGCAAAAGTACTGAAAAAGATTCAACTAACCAAAGAAATCCAGATAATTTTCATCTTTTTTCGATATTTGCATTTTGATTACGACAAAAAAGGCGCAGAGCAAGGGAATTTCATTAATTTATTGAATACTCCCACCGGTCCTTTTGGTTGATATACATAACCAACTCGTTAGTTACCGTGATCGTCTCACGAGACTTCAGCGAAAGAATCTTACCCGTTTCTGAATCTACGATATTAATATATAATTCTGTAGGTCCACGCTTTGAGGATATCAGAGTGTTCAAATCTTCGGCGCTGTTGTTCGCCTCATAACTTCCCTCACCTTCTGCCCCCGCCGAATCGTATAGTTCTTCAGACGGAATCGTGATGGATATCTTATGGATATTATTGTCTTTCACCGTCCCAAGGAACTGCACGTCAGTGATATCGAGATTGTAATAGTTTGAATTGGCGAATTTCTTGTAGCATCGAAGTGTTATAAAAATAGAACTGCCAACAACCATACGCCCCGACCACTGTCCCCAACTCTCACCAAAGAACGCAATCTCACCAGAAGACTCAAAATCTTCAATGGTGACAAAGCCACAGAGATTGCCATTCTTCTGGTAGCCAGTGCGCACATTCGTTACTATTCCTCCCACACGAATAGTCTCCAACTGTGCCAACTCCTCACGATTTCCCTCTCTTCCGAGGTTATGAGGATGGGCATTGCAGAGGTTGTCGAGCACAACACGGTATTCGTCAAGAGGATGGGCAGAAAGATAAATGCCAACAAGGTCACGCTCACGGTTCAGACGCTCTATAGCACTCCATTCCTCTGCCTTTGGCGGCTGTGGCTTTGCAATCTCTATGCAATCGAAGGCATCACCAAAGAGTGATTCTCTTGCATTCTGTTTTTCCTGCTGGTAGAGCTGTCCGTAGCGTAAAAGGACTTCCAGGAACGTATAGCCCTTGCTATCTTTTACGAAATACTGCTCACGCATGATTCCAAAGCAATCCAGCGCACCACTCAAGGCGAGCGCCTCATAGCATCGGCGGTTCAAAACAGAGAAGCTGACACGCTCTAAAAGGTCATAAATTGTTTTAAATGGACCGTTCTTCTGTCGTTCTTCAATAATGGCTAATGCAGCCTGATCACCCATTCCTTTTATGGCTGCCAGTCCGAAGCGTATCTCACCCTTTTTGTTTACGCCGAAGTCCACGAACGATTCGTTGACATCTGGACCCTTGGTAGGGATTCCAAGTGCCTTACACTCATCCATCAATTTCGTAATCTCCTTGATATCAGATCGTCGGCGTGTCATGATGGCTGCCATGAATTCTGGTGGGTAGTTTGCCTTGAGGTATGCCGTCTGGTATGCCACCCAAGAATAACAAGCAGCATGCGACTTATTAAAGGCATAGGAAGCGAATTTTTCCCAGTCGGCCCAGATTTTCTCCAGCACCTGTGGGTCGTGACCGTTTTTCTTTCCGCCCTCAATAAACATCGGCTTCATTTTATCTACGATGTCTTTCTTCTTCTTTCCCATCGCCTTACGCAGTGCGTCACTCTCGCCACGGGTAAAATTAGCAAGCTGGCGAGACATGAGCATCACCTGCTCTTGGTAGACAGTAATACCATAGGTATCCTTGAGGTATTTCTCCGTACAAGCGATATCGTATTTTATCTCCTCCTTACCGTTCTTTCTGGCAATAAAAGAAGGGATATAATCCATCGGACCAGGGCGATACAGGGCATTCATCGCTATAAGGTCCTCAAAAACTGTAGGGTGAAGCTCACGGAGATATTTCTGCATTCCTGGAGACTCAAACTGGAAAGTACCGATTGTGCGCCCCTCTTGGTAGAGTTTATAAGTAACGGGATCGTCAATAGGGATGTTGTCGAGGTCTATATCTATTCCACGACTCAACTTGATATTCTTCACCGCCTCTTTCTGCTCAGAGAGCGTCTTCAAACCGAGGAAGTCCATTTTTATCAAGCCTGTAGATTCTATGACATGACCATCGTACTGGGTGACGGCAGTCTTTACTTCAGGGAAGTCAGGGTCGTCGGCGGTGGAGACGGGTACATGATCTGAGATAGGGTCTCGACAGATAATAAAGCCGCAAGCGTGAATACCTGTATTCCTTACAGTGCCCTCCAACATCTTTGCATATTTTATGGTGTTTCGCTCACGCATATCCTCTGAAACCTCTGCCTCCTGAAGTTCTCTAACACATTTTATGGCATTCGTAAGGTTCATCTTCAGACCGTCTGGAAGGCGGTCGGGAATGGCCTTACAGAGTGCGTTGGTTGTGTTAAGAGGGAGTTTCTCTACACGTGCCACGTCCTTGATAGAGTTTTTCGTTGCCATGGTTCCGTAGGTGATGATATGCGCACAGTTCTCATGACCGTATTTGTCCATTACCCATCGCAACACCTTTCCTCGTCCATCATCGTCAAAGTCAGTATCGATATCGGGGAGGGAGATACGGTCAGGATTCAGGAATCTCTCGAAAAGGAGGTCGTACTTCAGAGGGTCTATCTTCGTGATTCCAAGGCAATAAGCAACCACAGAGCCAGCAGCAGAACCTCTACCAGGTCCCACCCAAACACCAAGTTCCTCACGAGCAGAGTTGATAAAGTCGGAGACGATAAGGAAGTAACCAGGGAATCCCATCGTCTTCATGATATGCAGCTCAAAGCGAATACGCTCGTCAACCTCTTTGCCAATGCCATGTGCTTCTGCCCACGCAGAAAGTTCATCAGGCTGCAGCGCCTTACCGTCAGGAATCTTCTCGTAGCCATTGCCATAAAGTCTCGATGCGCCTTCATAGGCAAGCTTTCCAAGATAGTCTGCCTCAAACTTTATTCGGTATAGTTTCTCGAAACCACCAAGTTTCTTGATTTTCTTTCCACCATCTTCTTCTGAAAGCGGATTCTTAAAAAACTCATCTGAGGTAAATTCCTTGAAAAGGTCTTCCTCAGAGAAAGTCTTTCGCCATTGTTCTTCTGTTCCAAATTCAGCTGGAATAGGGAAGAATGGCATGATAGGGTCACTCTCAATATCGTAGAATTCCACCTTATCGAGAATCTCAAGTGTGTTAGACAGAGCTTCTGGAATATCAGAGAACACCTCATTCATCTCCTCTCGAGTCTTAAACCATTCCTGTTTGCTATAGAGCATGCGGGTAGGGTCATCAAGGTCTTTACCAGTAGAGAGACAAAGGAGATGATCGTGTGCCTCTGCATTCTCCTCGTCAACAAAATGACTATCGTTGCTGCAGATAAGCTTCACGCCATATTCCTTAGAGAGATTTATAAGCTCTCGGTTGGCACGCTGCTGCAGTGGGAACGTTTCACGATTGGCACGCTGAGTGGGGTTCTTTACCTCATGTCGCTGTAGTTCAAGATAGAAGTCATCTCCCCAAAGACCTTTATACCACTCCAACGATTTGCGAGCTCCTTCCAAATCTCCGTTGAGAATCTTCGATGGAATCTCTCCTGCTATACATGCAGAGCAGACAATCAAACCCTCATGGTATTTCTCCAAATCGGCATGGTCGGTACGCGGTCTACCATAGAAACCGTCCACCCATGAACGCGAGACGAGGTTTATAAGATTCCTATAGCCTTGCATATTCTTAGCAAGAACAATGAGGTGCCAACCGCCACGGTCGCCAGTACCTGCTTCCTTCTTCTCCTTCCCTCGGCGCGCAACATACATCTCGCAACCGAAAATCGGCTTGAAAGGTTCCAGACCTTCCTTCTTCCGCTTTCCGTTCACGCTATTGCAATAGTCAAAAAATTCCTTTATGCCGAACATGTCACCGTGGTCAGTGACCGCCATGCCTCGCATTCCATTCCCAACGGCCTTGTCAACAAGCTTCTTGATAGGCGACATTCCGTCGAGAATAGAATAATAAGTATGTACGTGGATATGTATAAAATCTTCCATTTCTAATATAGTCAGTAATTCGTCACAAAATTACATAATTATTTTCTTTTGGGCAACAAAGAACTGCAAAATAAACGAAAAAATGCACTTTTTCTAAAAAAAATCGCATATCTTTGCAGTATTTGGAAATAATGTTGTATCTTTGCAACTGATATTTATTGTGAACAGAATTAATTCATTAATGTTCGCATATAACTGGCATCCTCAAAACCCCATTTCCCTTGCCAAATATTTTCCTTTGACGAGAAGGCGAATGAAGGCTTTCAAGACCAGATAAAAACATATCGTCAACCTAACAAGAACAAACCTTAAATGGGAGAAAGAATACAAAAGCTCAAAAGAATAAAGAAAATCAGAATACACCATGAGGGCACCGACACTCTCGTGTACAGTGCCTTCGCAATCATTGCCGTTGCAGTCGTACTATGGCAGGTGGATAGTTCACGGATATCCTTCTGGATTTTTGCCGCAATCTTTGGTACAGTGTGGGCAGTTGTACTGAACTTCTTCCGATGCCCGATAAGAAAATTCCCATCGGAAGAAACAGAGAACATTGTCGTTGCTCCAGCAGACGGGAGGATTGTGGTTATCGAGGAAGTGGAGGAAACGGAATATTTCCACGAGAAGAGAATCATGGTGAGCATATTCATGTCGCTTTTCAATGTACATGCAAACTGGTTCCCGGTTGATGGACAGGTACTGAAAGCAGAGCATTTCAACGGAAACTTCCACAAAGCGTGGCTTCCGAAGGCTGCGGCAGAAAACGAACATGCAGATATACTCATAAAGGCAACAAACGGGCAAACAGTTCTCTGCAGACAGATTGCAGGAGCAATGGCAAGGCGTATTGTTACTTATGCAAAGACAAACGACGACTGCTATATCGATGAGCATCTCGGTTTCATAAAGTTCGGGTCAAGAGTAGATCTCTTCCTACCACTTGGAACTGAAATCGGCGTAAAGATGGGACAGGCAACAACTGGCGACTTGACTGTCATAGGAAAGTTGAAACCAGCTGAATATTAGAAGCCTTCCTAAAAGAAAAGATCAGCATTCCACCTTTGAGGAATTCATTTTCCTTAAACCCCTGCTGGCAGAAAAAAAAGAATATTGAATACCACAATCTATAGAAAAGACTGTTCCCCTTTAGATTTTTTTAGGGAAACAGTCTTTCTGAATAAAAAATCGTATTGAAAAGTGAAAAAACATATTCCTAACACCATCACCTCCTGCAACCTCATCTCAGGGTGCATAGCAACATCTTTCGCTTTCCAAGGACAATTGGAAACAGCACTCCTGTGGATTGTTATCGGAGCAGCCTTTGACTTCTTCGACGGAATGTCTGCAAGACTTCTGAAGGTATCATCACCAATCGGGAAGGAACTTGACTCACTTGCAGATGTTGTGACTTTCGGAGTAGCTCCATCAACAATGCTTTTCTTCACAATGAAGACCGTAGACTATCCAGCATTCCTTGAACAATTCCGTTGTCTGTTGCCTTATACAGCGTTCATAATGGCAGCATTCTCTGCATTAAGACTCGCAAAGTTCAACCTTGACGAACGTCAGGCACTCGGATTCATCGGAATGCCTACTCCAGCAAACGCACTCTTTTGGGGTTCTGTAACAGTTGCCTATCAAGGATACCTCGGAGCCTCTGCATATTCGGTCCTTATCCTTACAGTCCTCATGTTGCTATTCTCCTGGCTTCTCATCAGCGAGATTCCTATGTTCGCACTGAAATTCAAACATTGGGGAATAGACAATTCTGAGAACGTAATAAAATACAGTTTCTTGGTATTTAGTGCCGCTGCTATTATTATTGCAAAAATTGCAGCAATAGCTGTTATTATAATAATGTATATCATTGTCTCTGTTCTCGTGTTTAGAAAAAAGACTCACTAAACCTTTTTCACGAGAAACAGATAAAACTAAACGTTTGAAAGAAAAGAGATGGGATTCTTCACAATAATTTTAGGAATAATATTCTTCTTCATAATATTTGTGCTGCTTTTCGTACTGGTGATAGTAAGCAGATTTTGGAACATCTTCCGAATGCTCTTCGGGAAGAAACCAAACAATAACACCTTCCATCAAAACTTCTTCTACAACCAGCAAAGGGATTTTCAGAATAGAGGAAACAGAAAATCACCATTTGGGGGCGACAACAATGCAAAACCGTCCAACCAGACTATCTCTGGGCAGCCAAAACAACGCACAAGTAATGTCGACAAAAACGAAGGTGAATACGTAGACTTTGAAGAAATAGAATAATCAAGGAGACTGTTTGATAATTAACTTCAAATTCTTTGAAAAATCATTAAGTAGGTGTGCAAGGATTATATTAATAATTATGCATACCTACTTTTTTTAGTTAATTATAATTAACACACACATTTTTCTCCCTATAACTTATTAATAATTAGAATAAAAGCAGTAACTTTGCACCCCGTTAGGGAAACTGTGCCCGCTCAGAAGCAATGAAACTCTGAGGCAGGAGCAAAAGTCCAAGTAATAATCTTTTAAAAAATCATTTTAATTAAACATGTCTAACTTTAAAAATGTGCAGCCACTCGACGACTTCAATTGGGAAGAATTCGAACTCGGCAGCAGCGTAAACGTCAGCAAGGAAGACCTCGAGAAGGCTTACAACGAAACACTTAACAAAGTTTCAGAACATCAGGTTGTTGACGGTACTGTAATCTCTGTTGATAAGAAAGAGGTTATCGTAAACATCGGATACAAGAGCGATGGTATCATCCCAGCTTCTGAATTCCGTTACAATCCAGACCTCAAGGTAGGAGACGTAGTAGAAGTATACGTTGAGAATCAGGAGGACAAGAAGGGACAGCTCATCCTCTCCCACAAAAAGGCACGCCTCTCTAAGTCTTGGGATCGCGTTAATGCAGCTCTCGATAACGAAGAGGTTGTACAGGGCTACGTTAAGTGCCGTACTAAGGGCGGTATGATCGTTGACGTATTCGGCATCGAGGCATTCCTCCCAGGATCACAGATTGATGTACATCCTATCCGCGACTACGACGTATTCGTTGGAAAGACAATGGAGTTCAAAGTCATCAAGATCAATCAGGAGTTCAAGAACGTGGTTGTTTCTCACAAGGCTCTCATCGAGGCTGAACTCGAGCAGCAGAAGAAGGAGATTATCTCTAAGCTCGAAAAGGGTCAGGTTCTCGAGGGTACTGTTAAGAACATCACTTCTTACGGTGTATTCGTTGACCTCGGTGGCGTAGACGGACTCATCCATATCACAGACCTTTCTTGGGGCCGCGTAAGCAACCCACACGAGGTTGTTGAACTCGACCAGAAGATCAATGTTGTTATCCTTGACTTCGACAACGAGAAGAAGCGCATCGCTCTCGGTCTCAAGCAGCTCACTCCACACCCATGGGATGCCCTCGATGCAAACCTTAAGGTAGGCGACCATATCAAGGGTAAGGTAGTTGTTATCGCTGACTACGGAGCATTCGTAGAAATCGCTCCTGGCGTTGAAGGTCTCATCCACGTTAGCGAGATGTCTTGGAGCCAGCACCTCCGTTCTGCTCAAGACTTTATGCACGTAGGCGATGAGATTGAGGCTGTTATCCTCACTCTCGACCGTGACGAGCGCAAGATGTCACTCGGCATCAAGCAGCTCAAGGAAGACCCATGGGAGACTATCGAGACTAAGTATCAGGTTGGTTCAAAGCACACAGCACGTGTTCGCAACTTCACTAACTTCGGAGTCTTCGTAGAGCTCGAAGAGGGTGTTGACGGACTTATCCACATCTCTGACCTCTCTTGGACAAAGAAGGTTAAGCACCCATCAGAGTTCACACAGG
>SAMEA3663036__coassemble_925_pt1 | contig 11946 bp, 7 predicted proteins | sample SAMEA3663036__metabat2_high_PE_014 | metagenome-assembled genome bin SAMEA3663036 (sample SAMEA3663036) | pig gut metagenome | biome: pig gut; feature: pig-associated habitat; material: faeces | place: France | collected 2012
AAGTTTCAAGACAATGGCTGGCTTGTTCAAGACGAAAAGGAACAGTATTATCTTTATGCCCAGACTTCTTGCCTTCCTGCCAATGGCAATAAGGAGAAGACACAGTACGGTCTTGTGATTGGCGCTTATCAAGGTGACTATCAGACTGGAGTTATCAAGAAACATGAGTTGACGAGGCGCGACAAGGAGGAAGACCGCATGAAGCATGTTCGTGTGAACAATGCAAATATCGAACCTGTGTTCTTTGCATATCCTGACAATGCCGTTCTCGACTCCCTGATAAAGAAATATGCCGCTACGGAACCTGAGTATGACTTCATAGCTCCTATTGACGGTTTTGGACATAAGCTTTGGGTAATCTCTGACGATGAGGATATAAAGACCATCACAGAGGAGTTTGGAAAAATGCCTGCACTCTATATCGCTGACGGTCATCACCGCAGTGCCGCAGCTGCTCTCGTGGGTACAGAAAAGGCTCAACAGAATCCTAACCACCGTGGTGACGAGGAGTATAACTTCTTCATGGCAGTAGCTTTTCAGGCTTCCCAGCTCACCGTTCTCGACTACAACCGTGTTGTGAAAGACCTTAATGGCAACACCAGTGAGCAATTCCTTGAGAAGCTCGCCGAGAACTTCACAGTAGAGAAGAAAGGTGCAGAGGAGTATCGCCCACAACATGCCCATGAGTTCTCGCTATATCTTGATGGCGAATGGTATGCACTGAATGCAAAACCAGGAACCTTTAATGAGAACGACCCTATTGGAGTGCTTGACGTGGATATTTCTTCTCGACTAATTCTCCAGGATATCTTGAACCTCGGCGACCTCCGCTCCAGCCAGCGCATAGACTTTGTTGGTGGACTCCGCGGACTGGGTGAGCTGAAACGCAGAGTAGACTCTGGAGAGATGCGTGCTGCCTTGGCACTCTATCCTGTTTCAATGAAGCAGATTATGGATATTGCTGATTCTGGAAACATAATGCCTCCAAAGGCAACATGGTTTGAGCCGAAGCTCCGTTCTGGTCTTGTTATTCACAAGCTCAGTTAAGGAGAGATATGCATTGTTATTGGAAAAAGAATATTTCAGTTTTATAAATGCAAGACTTCTATAAGACAATAGCCAAGGAAGGCGAGGGATTCTACTCTGAGAAGAGGAGTAAGTTTCTCGCCTTCTCACATCATGTAGAGACGGAACAGAAGGTGAAGGAGATTGTTGCGCAATACAGAAAGAAATTCTATGACGCTCGGCATGTCTGCTATGCCTATATACTTGGTGTAGAAGGTGTTGGAGATGGTGTTGCTTACAGAATGAATGACGATGGTGAGCCGTCATCAACAGCTGGAAAGCCTATCCATGGTCAGCTTGTAAAGGCGGAACTGACAGACACGCTGATTATCGTGGTAAGATACTACGGTGGTGTTAATCTTGGCACCTCTGGTCTTATTGTCGCTTACCGTGAGGCTGCTCTCGATTGCATAAACAACAGTGAGATAGAAGAGCGCACCATAGAGGAGAAGATAGAGTATTCTTTTGCCTATCCCGTGATGAATGATGTCATGAAGATCGTGAAAGATATGCAGCCAAGAGTTGTCAGTCAGACTTTCGATAATACCTGCTCCATTACTCTCGCCATCAAACAGTCGCTCGCTCCTCAGCTGAGAAAAAGGCTCGAACAGCTCACATTCAAATAAAAAGCCCCCCCCCCTTGAATCCTAAAACCCAAAAACATTTCAAACATGTATCCATTACTTTTCAAACCGAATCTTCACCCAGTTGTCTGGGGAGGAAAACGCCTGACGAAATGGAAGGAACTTTCAGAAAATCAGGTGGGGTTCACTCCCGACACTCCTATCGGAGAATCTTGGGAAGTGAGCTGCGTGCCTTCTTCTCTCTCTGTCATCTCTAACGGCAGGTGGAAAGGGAAGACCCTTGCGGAGATTATTGAGAAATTCCCAGAAGCAACCCTTGGCAATAGTGTTGTGGAGCGGTATGGCAAGACGCTTCCTTTGCTCGTGAAGTTCATAGATGCAGAGAACGACCTTTCCATTCAGGTGCATCCTGACGATGAGATGGCGAAGGCAGAACATGGGAAGAATGGAAAGACAGAGATGTGGTATATCATTGACGCAAAGCCAGGGGCATTCCTCTATGCCGGCTTCAAAAGGCAGCTGTCTCCTGAAGAGTATCGGAGCATGGTTGCTGATGGCACCATCTGTGATGCCCTTGCGCGTCATGAGGTTCGTAAGGGTGATGTGTTCTATCTCCCTGCTGGGCGAGTGCATGCTATCTGTAGCGGAATTCTTCTTGCTGAGGTGCAGCAGTCGAGTGATGTTACTTACCGCATCTTCGACTATAATCGTCCGGGCATGGACGGAAGGCCTCGCGAATTGCACACCGACCTTGCCTCTCGTGCTTTAGATTTCGAGGTTCTTGACGAGTATCGTACTGTCTATACAGACGAATCTCAGCGTGCAAACCACTGCATCGACTCGCCTTTCTTTAATGTTAGGGTGGTGGAGATAGATGCTCCATTTCATCGTAACCTGCTGAAATACGACTCCTTTATCATAACCATGTGTCTGAAGGGCGACTGTCTTATCAAGATTCGCTCCACTCGACAAGGAGTAGTGCTTCGAGAGGGATTCTCGTGCTTTATACCGGCTTCAATAGCAGATTATGATGTTATTCCCGTAAATGACTCTACTCGTCTCCTCGATGCTTTTATAGACAATAAAAACCGTTCCATCCTCTCTATGGCAACAAGGTTCCTGCATTTCTCTGACAGGTAGAAAAGAATTATTTTGCATACCGATTTAAAAAACACCTACATTAAAAAAATTGATTTATGAAACAAGAATACGAAGACCGCATACAACGTGCGGTGGATTATTTCAAAGAGGGATACAACTGCTCGCAGGCAGTATTCCTTGCTTTTGCTGACATCTATGGTATTGAAGAAGAAACGGCAAAACGTCTTTCTGCTGGCTTTGGTGGTGGAGTAGGACGTATGAGAATGATGTGTGGCGCTGTTTCTGGAATGGTTATGCTTGCTGGTCTTGAGACTGGTCAGACAGAAGGTGGTGACAGTGCTGGCAAGGCGAACTGCTATCAGGAGGTTCAGTCGATGGTGAACCTTTTCAAGGAGAGGAATGGCTCTGTCATTTGTGCTGAGTTATTATCTATGAATGGTTGCAAGGTGGTTTCAGATTCCAATGTTCCTGATGCCCGCAATGCTGAATACTACAAGAAACGTCCGTGTGCTCAGAAGGTTGCGAGTGCAGCACGTATCTTTGCTGAATATCTTGATCGGAAGTGATTATAATTGAGCTTGAGAACAATTCTTTGATTAATCAAAATAGGAGAGTGAGAGTATGTCAAAAGTTATTGGCATGCCCTCCTTTTTCTTTATTACTTTCAGTGTTTATGTATAATTACAGAGTGAAAAAATAACCAGTATTTACGAATAACTACTGTGGTTATGTATAAAAAACAAAAAAGGTAAGCAAACTGCCTACCTCTTATGAGCGGAAAACGAGGCTCGAACTCGCGACCCCAACCTTGGCAAGGTTGTGCTCTACCAACTGAGCTATTTCCGCATTTTTTCTTTTTGAATGTTATGTGAAGAGGAGGAGACTCGAACTCCCACGTCACGATTGACACTACCCCCTCAAAGTAGCGCGTCTACCAATTCCGCCACCTCTCCAGCATATCTATTTTCTATTACTTATCGCGTTAAGTAATTTTTGCGGGTGCAAAGGTACGACTTTTTTCTGAACTATGCAAATGTTTTGCTAAAATATTTACATCCTTTAACAGAAAAGTGAGTAAATACCGCTTTCTTCCAGTATTTTTTGCTTTTTAACCTGTATTCTTCTTTGTTTTTCCCCCTTTTAGAAGAATGGGGGCTAAATTCTGTTGTCAGGAAGTAAGAAGAGGAATCGCGCACCCCCTGTGTATGAAGTGTCGAGCATCACCTTCCCTTTTAGTTGCTCAGAGATAAGGCGACAGAGATTCAGTCCGATGCCGTTTCCTTGCTTGAACATATCGAGCTTTTTGAATCGCTCAAATATTTCCTCTGCTTTCTCAGCAGGAACACCCTTTCCCGTGTCTGTTACCGAGAATGTTATGAACCCTTTATTCTCCTTTTCTGAGGCATGCAGGCGTATTTCGCCTTTCTCTGTGAACTTTGTTGCATTGGTGAGGAAGTTCACCAGTACTTGTTTAACCCTTATGGTATCGCTTCTCACCACCACATCGTCTGCAACATCAGAAGTGAAATACATCTTCACCCCCTGCGGACAACGATGTTGCACCATAGAGAGTGCCGAGCGACATGTCTCGTTGCAGTTCATGTCTTCTATGTTCATGACATACGTGCCCATTTCCAACTCAGAGATATTTAAAATATCGTTTATGAGAGTCGTGAGCATCTCTGTGTTTGCAAGAATCTGCCTACCCATCTCCCTTTTCTCTTCGTCTTCGAGAGGGATGTCGGGTTCTGAGAGCAGTTGTGAAAATCCTACAATGACGTTCAGTGGCGTTCGTATCTCATGACTCATATTCTGAACGAAGAGAGTCTTTATCTTATCTGCTTGCTCAGCTTTTTTACGAGCCTCGTCAAGTTCTGTGTTTATCTTGTGTAGTTTCTCCACCTGACGTTTCTTGCCCAAATAACGATATATGAGAAAAGCGATGCACATAAGCACGAGTACAAGGCAGCCTGCCAGAATCTGAGAGCGTTGATTGTCAACTTTCTGCTGAAGTTTCAGGCGTTCTGCCTGCTGCTTGTGAAGCATGATCTTCTTTTCTGCAGACATTTTTTGAATCCTACTCTTATAAGCTAAGCGCTCCACTTTAGCACGCTGTCTTTCCGCCTCGCCTTTCTGCAACTCCAGTTCCAGCAGTTGCTTGTCGGCATTTATCTGTGCTATGTTCAGTTGTTGCTCGAGCTGCTTAGCGAGAAGATTGGAGTTTGCGAGGTCGAGCTCTATATTCTCTCTTTTGAGGTTGTCGACTTTTAGCTGCGCCTCAAATTCTGCTATATCCTGCGTCTGCAGACTTTGTATTACAGAGTCTGCATAAACCGTTCTCATGATAGAAACTTTCAACGCCTCTTTGTAGTTTCCGAGTTCCTCATAAATCGACTGTATCCTCGCTAACTTATCTTGATCGTGACCAATGGAGTCGGCATAGAGAAAAGCCTTATTGTAATCTTTCTCGTTGATTGCTCTAAGCGACATGATACGATAATAGTTCTTTCCCCTACCCATTTTCTCGTACAATTTCTTGGTCTTCTCAAAGAGCACTTCCGCCTCTTCTACTCTCTTTGCCTTTAATAGAAGATACGTCTTCATCTCCATGGAACTTCTGAGGCTGGCAAGTTCCTTGGCTGTTGCTATTGCTTTGTCGATATAAAACAATGCGCTATCTACGTTGTGAACATACCTATGTACGAAACAGTTTGAAAGAGTTTGGTAAAGGTTTGAAGGCGACTGGTCTGGCAAGTTTTTCACCACGAAATTGATAGCCTCTTTATAATAATGTATAGAGGTTGACAGCGAGCGGCGGGTATAGAAAACATCTCCCATTCCTCGTAAGCTATAATAGATACCGTAAGGGTTATTGTCTTGAAAAGCCTCCTTCTTCATCTCGTTTGCTAACTGCCATGCCTTTACGGAGAGGTTATGGTTCAAGTACCAAATCATCTCAGAATGGTAGGCATAGTAGTAATACTGCATGTATCCATTCTCCTTTGCCACTCTTCGTGTTTCAGCAGAACCCCTCATAACATCTGCCTGGTTGTTCTTAGAGTTGTAGTGACGCATGGCGAGCACCTTTCCCAAGCACTGTGCTTTCTTATCTCCCAAGAGCACAGCTCTATTATATAGCGAGTCGGCATAGAGGAGTCCCTTTGCTGTCTTCATGTTTTTGTAGCCTTTGTTGTACAATTCATAAAGTGAGTCGTTTATCTTGTAGGGATTATCCTGTGCACGCACAGAAAGGCATGCAAGAGCAATCAATATCAAGAGAAGTATTTTAAGTTTAAGAAAGTGGGTCATAAAAAAGAATTCAGTAATGTTGTTCTGTTAATCTCTGCAAAGTTAGTTATTTTTTCTTAATCTGCAAATTTTTTCATATTTTTTTTGCCTTCAAAAGCGAAAGGAAGACATGTGCAGGCAAGATAATTAACTTAGAGAGGTAAACCGCAATGAGATTGTGTTGCAAAAGATTCTGTCAAAAAACTACTTCTGTAATCCTGTGTTTCTTACGTTTTGTTTATGTTGTCTTGCTTTTAATATGATAATTGTTAATTTTACATGTGTTTTTTTCTTCATTTTATCAAAAAAATGTACATTTGCAAAATAAATGCGCTTTCGGTAGAAAATACGTGCGCATATATCAATTAAGTGTAATAACATTTCGCTAACCAAAATACGAACTCTTTTAGTTTATGAAGAAGAATCGCAAAACAATTTTCTTAGTGGTTATCTGTTCTCTGGTTTCATTCCTCATAGGAACAGAAGTAGGAACACCAGTTCTTTCAGAAGCACTTCTTGGAGGTGATATTGCAAAGGCAAGAAAGTCAAGAGTGGCAGTTGCTCAGAAAAAGCTCGACACCTTCCGTGAGCAGTTGCTTGCAGACACAGCAAAATGCAATGAAACCGTTGCCATGTTAACAGTGATGAACAGCAGTGTGAAATATGTTAATTCACTCATCTCAGATGCCTTGACCCTTGGAAAGAAATATCCAGAACTTCAAGAAGCCGTGAAGAGTTTAGAAGGAGCTCAGGAGTGCGCCAAGAACTCCTTGGAGAATTCAGAGAAAGCCCTTCTCTCCCTCAACAACCTTCTCGCTGGCAAGGAAGAGCAGGATGTAGAGCCTTTCGACCAAGCAATTAAGAATGCCTCCGTAAGCTATTTGCTCACCCAACAGAAGGCACAGGCTGGCAAGGAGTTTATGGAAGCAGCAACAGAGATTCTGAAGGCGAAGAAAGACTCTGACCAAGAGCTTGCTGCCCTTCACGACCTATGGGCATGCTATTACGCCCTCGACTCTTACATCTCTGGTAACAAGAAAGATGTGGAGTATTGGGAGAACTACTCTGCTTTCCTCAGCAACGAGGGGCTTGCTGTCTGCATGCAGAATGCACAGTTGCTGTCGAGTCTGAAACCAGTAGTTAATCTGAACCTCCTTGCCGACTATGCTGACGTTACTCGCAATTCAGCTTCTGTAAAGGTGAAGGATCTTGTAAGCCAAAATTCCTTCTGCGGTTTGAATGCAGTAGAGAATGGTCTTCAGATAAATACAGATGCTGCCAGCACTATGCTTAAGAACAGTGGAGTAGAGCATGTTTCGCTAAAGTCTACAGGATTGTATAACATTCCTCTCTCCAGCAAAGATATGCTTGGATTTTACTTCATCTTCTTCTAAGGTGGGTGACTTGTCATACTGACCCATTGATCAGAAGAAATAAATACAACCCACTTTTGTGAGTGATAGCTTCCCATAGTTTATCTATTCCATTTATATGAAACAGATACTGGCAATACTAATAGCGTTTCACTCTGTAAGTCTCTTCTCGCAAGAGATTTACGAAATGCGGAATCGTGATGCACAACTGTTTTTCTTTAACAAAGAGCAGGCACAGCACGTTCCGCATATGATGAGGATGTATGCCCATGGGAAGGCACTTCATAGTCAGATTTGGGATGTAAAGAATCCGTTTCGTCATCAGCGACCAATAATGCTGCTTACAGACTTTGAGGATTCGGGAAATGCTGGAGTGGCGACTATTCCTTATAATATTATAATGATAGGCACTGCTCCTATGAACTTCTCGTATTTCATAAGTCCGTCAACAGAACGCTACCACCATCTCTTTCGCCATGAATATACCCATGTCGTTATGAGCGACAAGGCTACAAAGAGCGATATGAGATGGAGGAAGCTGATGGGCGGAAAATTTAGCACATCGCCAGAGCATCCATTCTCTGCACTCTGGAGCTACTTAGGCTCTCCGCGTTGGTATGCGCCACGATGGTATCACGAGGGTATTGCATGCTTCTTGGAAACATGGACAGCAGGAGGAACGGGCAGAGCATTAGGGGGTTACGACGAAATGTATTTTCGTAACCTTGTTCGTGAGGATAGTAAGATGAGCACTGTTGTAGGACTTGCAACAGAAGGTTCAACAACCGATTTCCAGTTGGGTGCAAACGCATATCTCTATGGCACTCGGTTTGTGAACTATCTGCAATACAAATATGGTTTTGAGAAAGTCAGAGAGTTCTATAACCGCACAGAAGATTCGAAACGACTCTTTAATAGTCAGTTCCGGAAGGTGTTCGGAGAGTCGTTAATAGATGTCTGGGACAACTGGCTTTGCGAGGAGCGAGAGCATCAGCATGAGCAGTTAAAGGCACTCTCAGAATATCCCGTCACTGCCGTTACGCCTATCGTAGAGGAATGTCTGGGTTCTGTCTCCAGTCCTGTGATTGATGAGGAGAACGACGCTATGTATCTCGCTGTGAATTATCCTGGAAGCCTCCCACATATCGAGCGTATAGATCTTAAAACCCAAGAGCGTGAGAATCTCTACCATCTTGACGATGCCATGCTCTATCAAACCACTTATCTCACTCTCGATAAACGTCGTCAGCGACTTATCTATGTAACAAACTGCAACGGCATGAGGGGCTTAAATGTCTACGACTTGCAAAGACGGAAGATTGTGAAGAAGATGAAGCTGCAGCGTGTCTCTGATATTGTCTACGATAATGTCAACGATTGTATGTATGGCATTTTCGTGAATGCAGGAAACTCTTATCTTATACGCTACAATTCTGATTTAGATAAAAGTGACATACTCTACACGTTTGCATACGGTGAGTCGGTATTCGATATAGATGTTTCACACGATGGTAATTGGATTTCTGCCACCACAAGTGGAGCAAACGGAGAACAGACTCTCATTCGTTTCAACGCCAAACGTCTGGAGAACGCAGATTTTTCTTTTGAGACTCTCTATAGTATGGAAGATGGAAACCTCGGACAGTTCCGCTTCACTCCAGGAGATAGCGTGATGGTTGGCAGTTCCTACTATACTGGTGTCAGCAACATTTGGCAGTTGAATTTGAAAAGCAAGAAGATGGAGCTTTTGTCGAACACTCTCTCTGGATTGTTTTCTCCTGTTCTCCAAAACGATAGTAGCATAATTGCATTAGAATGTCTAAGAGACGGCATGCGACCTGTGAGAATGAACCGTGAGGTGATTCATGATGCCAATGCAGTGGAGTATTTTGGTCAGAAGGCGCACGACAGTAACCCAGAGCCTCTTGACTCTATGCATACTGTCTGGAACCCTAAAGAGGAAATAACTTTCAGTTCCATCTACGACTCCATCTCCGTCTATAAACCACTTGGCAGACTGCGGTTCACAGGTGCCTATCCAGAGGTTTCTGGCTTCAGAGATACAGAATCGTGGAATGAGGTAACACCTGTCTTAGGCTATCATCTCGCCTTTCAGGACCCTTTAGGTATACACTCTCTCGACCTCTCTCTCGGCATCTCTCCCTGGAGTCATAATAGGGCGGAGAATCAGTATCATGCTGAGGCTAATTGGAAATACCGCACTTGGAGGGCAACAGCCTCTTGGAACCCAACTTCCTTCTATGACCTTTTTGGTCCTACACAGAGAAGTAGAAAGGGTTGGCAGGCAACCATCGGCTACGACTGGAGCATGACTGCCATCGGTCCTGTCTCCACCTCTTGGGGATTTGAACTTGGAGCATATGGAAGAATGGATGCTCTGCCTCTCTATCAAGATGTGTCTGCTGAAATCTCGCACTTCCAGACTCTATCCGCTTATTTCTCTCAAAGCAAGAAGAATGCGAGCCTTGGAGCAACTATGGCAGAAAGCGGATGGGGGTATCAACTCAGTGGCTACGCCTATTATGCTGGCAAGGAGTTCATGCCAACACTGAATCTCTCTGGGGAGAAAGGGTGGCTCATGCCTTTCCTTCGAAACACTTGCCTGTGGCTTCGAGAAGACTTGGGGCAGTCGTTTGGTAGTGGGCAGAGCGTGTTTGGAAACACCTATTTCGGTGGCTTCGGAAATAACTGGGTGGACTATGGTCGCACAAATCGATATCGCGATCGTACTTCCATGGCGGGAGCGGAGATAAATGCCCTTTCTGCACATTCATTCTCCAAGACGAGTGCAGAGCTTAGTCTGCAGCCGATTAGATTCCGAAATGCTGGATTTCTGAATCTCTATCCAACATATACGCAATGTCATATATTCTGCAGCCATCTCTTCTCAAACCCTTGGGGTAGGGGAGAGAAGGGTAATTACACCAATCTCGGCATTCAGCTGAACACAGAGGTAGCTCTGTTCACATATCTCAAGACAACCTGGAGCATCGGCTATGCCCATATCTGGGATAACAGAACGGGAAGCAATCGTGGTGCTTGGCTGCTCTCGCTGAAATTGTTGTAGAATATTGGCTTCTTGTATTGAACTACCCTCTTTTTTTTGAAGTGGGAAAGCAGAATCACATAAATCTTTATTTAAGAAGAAAATGTTGCTTGTTTCATTATTGCCGATAATAGTATATCTGTTTATTGTTCGCTCTACAGATACCTTTTCTCTTGTCACATGGAAGAGAATCTTCTGTTGCTTGGCGTGGGGAGCGGTTGTGTGTCTCTTTGTCTTTGCGATGAGCTATGCTATTGATTTCAGTGATGTTTCTACACCTCTCGTGGAAGAATTGCTGAAAGGCCTACCATTGCTCCTTCTCGTATTCAGAAACCGTATCGCTTTCCTTATAGAGGCTGTGGTGATGGGAGTGGCTGTGGGATGCGGCTTCGCATTTGCAGAAAACTCTCTTTATCTCTTTTTCAACGACGGAATTTCATTTGCCGATGCAACGGTTAGGGGTGTTGCTACCTCTATTATGCACCTTGGCTGCACGTCTATTAATGTTTCTCTCGCCATGCTACTTCAGCATTTGCTTACTGGAAACAATGCTGAGAATAAACCTCGTGGAGGAAGACTGATGGCGCTTTTCCCTGCTTTTATAGCCCTTGTCGTTTCTGGTGGTATTCATGTTGCTTATAACCTTCTGATTGTAAGTGCATACATACAGATTCTGTTGTTGATAATCGTCTTTCTCTGTTTCTTCTATTTCATGGGTGTCATAGACGAGAAGATCATCACTCGCTGGCTTGACAGCTCATTGAATGAAGACATCACACTTCTTGCTGCCTTTCGTGCCGGGCATATTGCAAACACTGCAACAGGGCGTTATCTCAAAACCATTCAAGAGCGTGTCTCTCCGGAAACCTTCTTTGATATTTTTATGATGCTAAGTCTTTATTGGGACCTCTCCATTCAAGCAAAGAGTGTCTTGATGCTTCGTGAGAGTGGACTCAATATACCGCTCACTCCTGAGCAGCGTAAGGCAACAGAAGAAAAACTCTCTGAGTTTCTTACGTTAAAAAAGTCTATTGGAATAGCGGCTTTCGCCCTTCTCGCACCAGTTATGAAAATTCGCTCTTTTGACGCTTGGGTAATAAAAAACTGCTTGTCAGTGTAAAGATCAAGGGGAAGGAACTCATTTCATGAACTACCTCTGTGCATTCATTCTTTTTTGACTGGGAGTTGCGCTCCTTTTCTTCTTGATTAAAAATTACATTTATAAATAATGTGATACACATACGCGCTCGCATGCACAAGGAAAATCAATATCGGTTTCGGGTTGCGCTTTCCTCTTCTTGCTGACCCAAGGTTCTGGCTGGAAGCCAGCACTTTGAGTAACCGTGTCCGAGTTTTGCAGCTGTTTATACTATTGATAGTACAAACAGCTGTAAAACTCAGATAATATAGTCAGTAACCTTGCGGCAGCCGTCATGTATTATATCAACGTCAACAGGATAGCGCATCT
>SAMEA3663036__coassemble_940_pt1 | contig 11851 bp, 7 predicted proteins | sample SAMEA3663036__metabat2_high_PE_014 | metagenome-assembled genome bin SAMEA3663036 (sample SAMEA3663036) | pig gut metagenome | biome: pig gut; feature: pig-associated habitat; material: faeces | place: France | collected 2012
ATTGATTGCTGATTATTGATTGCTGATTATTGATTGCTGATTATTGATTGCTGATTATTGATTGCTGCCTAGGCTGGAAGCCTATACTCTCAGTAACCGGGGACGAAGTCTCCGGATAATGATGACAGCAAAAAATGCTGGCTGGAAGCCAGTACCAAACTAAGCAAATGATAAGGAGCAGGCCCTCTCTTTCTGACAGCTTAAGCGCAACTCGCAACCCGCAACTCACATTGATTTTCAGTTTCTATGTTTGTGGTGAAGCGCAACTCGCAACCCGCAACTGACATTGATTTTCTGTTTCTCTTTCGCAAAGTAATGAGTTAAGCGCAACTCGTAAGTGCCCAACTTTATTTTTAAGGTTCACAAACTACACTGCATTCCTCTGGAGTTGCCTCACACAATCCGGCATCAACAAAAAGTCCTTCATATCCAAGGTCTTCATCTAAACCTGGCCAATGTATTCCAGTATATCCAAGTATAAAATCATCACGCTGGGCTTTTGTTGCATTTTTCAAACCTTTCCATTTAGAAAACGGTGTACACACCCTGTGCCCATCTTTGGTTTCAATCCAAAGAAAAGTATCATCTGTCCATACTCTATCAATAGAAAATCTTTTCATTACGTGGTCCTCCTGTTTATTTTTTGAAATAACTATGCCACCTTTCAATGATGACTTCTTTGTTCTCTAAAACTATTGACTCAATTAGAGATAAATCCTGTCTTTTGAACCCATGGTTAAATACAAGTTCTACAGGTAAAACATTATATTTCGCTTCACACCCATCTTTTATAACATGTATATGGATAGGAGTGTGGTTCACCACCACCGTATAGAGGTGAGAGAACGCATCAATGTATTGTTTTAGTTTGGTTATAGTTAAAATAGGTGTTATGTTATCTTATCTGAAGATGGTGCAAAGTTACAATATATTCCTCATAACGCCAAGAAAAAAAACGAAAATGTTATCTCTGAATGCTTTAAGGAGGGTCAGCGGACAAGTATGAAGTGAACCGACATGCCGAAGGCGATAGAACAAAACACATAAAACAACAAAAACTAGCTGGGAATCAGTACCAAACTAAGCAAATGACAAGGGCAGGCCCTCTCTTTCTTACATCTTAAGCGCAACTCGCAACCCGCAACTCACATTGATTTTCCATCCGTAGGTAATTGCTGACGCAATTCCCCACGGCACTCATAGTGCTGGCTTCCAGCCAGAACCGCTGCTTATCACGCATCGCTCACTACTCATTGCTCATCGCTCATTGCTCATCGCTCATTGCTCATTGCTCACTACTCATCGCTCACTACTCACTACTCATTGCTCACTACTCACTACTCAGAGAAGATGCTGGCTTACAATATTTAAGGACATAAGTTAAGCGCCATGCCGATGGGAATTTCCGTCAGCATGGCGCTTTGATTATTGCGACTCTACATAAGCAATATCTCTACATAATCAATATCGTTACGTAAGTGGAAGTCGAGAGATTGGTTTTTTAGAAGAAGAGATAACGGTTGTCTTTGATCTCTGCATTCTGATAGAGCTCCTGCATGTAGTTGCCTGCATACTGCATGATGCGCTGGCGCTCCTGAGCCTGAACAGCCTTTGCATCGAACTTTGAAGGGATGTTCTTCTTCTTGTCAACCTTGAAGAGGTAAATACCTGCATTTCCCTTCACTGGATGAGAAGCGAAGGCACCCTGCTTAACTGCTGAAACAGCACCTGAGAGAGCTGGCTCTACAGAGCCTGTTGCCTGCACGAACACTGGAGAGGCAAATGTGATCTGTGGAACAGGAACAATCTGTGCGCCCTTTGCCTGAGCACCCTTGATGTCCTTAATACCGTTAGCCTTTGCCAAAAGCACCTCTGCCTGCTTGTCGCGGAGAGCCTCAGACTTAACAAACTCCTTCACCTGAGGGTCGTCGAGTGAGCGGTAGCCTTCTTCATTGATTGCAGAGAGAGCAACAACAAGGAGGTTGTCGTTGTTTCCGCACTCATAGAGTGGAGAAACCTCGCCTTTCTTTGCATCGAACACCCACTTGAGAGCATCGCGTGTAGCGCGTACGCCTGCGATATTATGCTGTGAGGTGGTGATGTCTGATAGCTCGTTAACCTCGTAACCATTCTTCTTTGCGTTCTTCTCGAGTTCTTCGAGGTTCTTTGACTCGCTTACGAACTGGCTGAACTTGTTGTATTCCTTTGAGTAAGTATCTTTAGAGAATGTTATTGCGGTCTTGATGACTGCTGCTACATACTTCTCCTGGAACGACTTGCGGTCAAGAACCTGAACGATGATGTTTGCTGAAGAGAGCTGCACGTTTGCAACGTCGCCAGCAGAGAGGGTTGTAAGGGTCTGGAGATATGACTTTGAATCCTTGTCGAGAGAAGGAGCAGACTCATACTGAGCACCTGTAAGCCATGTCTTCTCGCCTGTCTGACCATATTTCTTTGCAAGTGTCTCGAAATCAGCTCCACCCTTAACAGCATTGTAGATACTGTCTGCCTTTGTGCGGGTTGCTTCAAGAGTCTCTGCACCTACATGGATAACACGGAACTGAACAGAGTCTGGAACCTGCTGCTTTGAGATAAGGCGGATGACATTGAGAGTTCCGTCCATCTTATTTTCTACCGGACCATAAACTGTACCTACGGCAATAGAGTCGAGACGCATAGCGATATCTGATGGGAACGCACTCTTGCTCTGTGGCATTCCGAGGTAAGCAACCTGAGAGAGGCTCTTGCGGATGATCTCAGAAGGGTCGTCAACTGTTGCGAGGTTCTTTGCGAACTCTGCCACCTCTGCCTGCTTTGCCTTGCGGTCAGCTGCACTTGGAGTGACACGGAAGCTGACATACTTCACGCTGCGGCTCTCGTTGATCTGACGGAACATCTCCTTCATCTCGTCGTACTTTGACTTGAGGTCGGCATCGGTGAGCTTCGCGTCTGCTTCCTTTACAGATGTGTAAGGGAAGGCAGCGAGAGTGATGTCAGACTCTTCAACAGTTGCCTGATGTGCCATCTTTGCCTCTACTGGGTTCGAAAGGAGGCAACCAGCAAGAAGTGCCTGATATTTCTGGGCGAGGAGCTGCTGGCGGAGTGACTTCTCAATGAATGTCCAATAGCGATAGATTGTCTCGTATTGCTGAGCGAGCTGAGGGTTTGTGCCCTTCATTTGCTTGTAGTCGGCAAGGAACTTCTTCAGCTGATTAGAGTCGAAACGACCTGTCTGCTGATTGACGAATGGAGTCTGTGAAAGCATTGGGTTGGTGCCCTCTGCAAGAACGGCCATCATTTCCTTGTCGGTAACAGTGAGACCGAGCTTCTCGGCTTCGTTCTCGATGAGTGCTGTCTGAACGTAGGTGTTCCAAACAAGATCCTTGATTTGATTGTGCTCTTCCTCAGAGAAGTTCTCGCGCTGCTGAGTCATCTTGATCACTTCCTGATACTCTTCAATAAGAGACTGGAATTCCTGAACACTGATTTTCTTTCCTAATACCTCTCCGATCTGCTGACGGCTGTCATTACGCATTGACTCGGTAGAGCGTACGAATTCTTCTGCAATGAATGCGAAAAGAGCGATACCGATCACGATAACAAGTACGGTACCCCAGCTTCGAATTTTTCCTATTGCTGCCATTTGTTGTTTTTGTTGTTTTTTTATTATTATTTTTTATTTATTTCTATATATGTCTTCGTTTTCTATTGGCACATCGCCACATTTAGCGCACAAAATTACAACAAAAATCCTAATTATGCAAATTTTACATTAAAAAGATTTATAACACGTAACGTTTTAGGCGTTTTTATGCTGCATTGCACACTTTTTCCCGCATTTTTCGAGTAAAAAAACGTAACCCGAAATATCAAGAAGCATGAGGCTTTAAGACAATTCCCTTCTTTTTCATTCCGTCTACCTTTGCCGTGATTCCCTCGTCGAGACGAACATGCCGCAGGAATTCTGTCTCTTCTTCTGCTGGAAGGGCATCGAGGAAAGCCTCGTCAAAGAGTCCGTCGGCACGGAATGGGTTTATGGTGAAATAAGCCACTCCGAGGGAGGTGAGGTTCTGGAAGAAATGGGTTCCCTGCGAAGGGTCTATGCGGTAGTTGTTAAGTCCGCACTCGACAATCACCCTCGCACCAGAAATGGAAGGCCATTTCACTGGAACGCCAAGCCAAGAGTCGCTCGAGCCCCAGCGCCCAGGACCAACGAGAACGTATTCCCTACCCTCTTGCAGCAGCTTGCGGTTTATGACCTCTATCTGAGAGGCTATGGCAGGGTTGTTTGAGGCGGAATAGCCTTCGGTCTTGACGTAGACAAGATCGTGGATGTCAGACATGATGCCATGACCTATGGCACTCTCGGAGCGGAGAATGAGGTCGCTGTCTGGAATGTCTGTGAGCTCTTCGTCGAGCACGAGCTTATTGTCTACCATCGGACGAATCTGGAGGAGGTAGAACTCGCCGGTCTTGTTATCGTTGACATTGGCTGCAAACTCAATCTCTACTGGGCGTTTCATCTCATCGGAACCGTAGCGGAGAACGCTCTGGAGAATCTCGGGCATTGGAAGGACTCCGTTCTGGAGTATTCCGGCAAAGGAGATGATCTTTCTGGATGGACCTTCGTAATATCCGTCTCTGATCACCTGGTCGTAGGAATCGAACGTAGAGGATATCCATCTCAGCACGCCGTCTTTATCTGCCTGGCGTACAGAGAGATTGAGCAGGTTGAAGCCATCGTCTGTCTTAAAGTCTAACTCAGTTTGTGAGAGGTCGAGGGCAAGGAAGCGTGTCTGCGTCTCACGAAGTGCCATCTCCATCTCGCTGAGCTGCATAACCTTATCGGGCTGGTAGGGGTCTACACGAAGATTCTGACCACCATCGACAATATATTTTCCTAAGCCCAAAGCCATATTGACAATTCCGTCTTCTGCTTTCTGGTCGTTTACGGGATAATAGTTTATGGAGCGGGCAACACCAGAGACGTGAGGGTAGAACCGTGTGTCGTGCTGCTGACCCACAACCTCCTGAATGATCACCGCCATCTTCTCTTGGTCGATGACGTTGCTGGTGGCGGTCATGTATGCTTTTGAATCTTTATAATAGACAGAGGCATAGACGGCTTTTATAGCATCTCCGAGGAGTTCGAGGCGAGCATCAGGATTGTCTAAAGGAGGTATCATGTAGGTGGAGTAGATACCGGCAAAAGGTTGGTAGTGAGAATCTTCAAGCAAGGAAGAAGAGCGAATTGCCAGCGGTCCCGGAACAACATTCATCATCACACGGCAGTCGTCTGCCAGACGAGAAGGGAGATGGGCAGCAAGAAACCCTTTCAGAATCTCTTCGTCTGAGGCTTCGGAGAGTGCGAGGGAATAGAGGTCGTTGGTTTCCATGAACTCATCGAAGATATCGGTACAGAGAACGACGGTCTTTGGTATGCGGATTGGCATGTTCTCAAAGGCGTTGAGGTCTGGATGGCGCTTGATGATATTGTCGAGGAAAGCGAGTCCACGACCTTTTCCACCTAATGAGCCATCGCCTATTCGGGCGAAGTTGCTGAAACTGTCGAAGCGCTCTCGATGGAATACTGCCACAACTCCTTGATTCTTCATTCTTCTGTATGCCACGATGGCATCGTAGATGATCTGGCGATGCTTGTCGACATCCTGCAAAGACTGCCAAGTGATTTTCTTTAGGAACTCTGAAATTGGGAACAGGGCACGAGAGCAGAGCCAGCGAGAGACGTTGTTTCGGGTGATGTGAAAGAGCAACGCTTCTCGTGGCAGGGTGAAGATATTGTCTTGAAGTTCCTTGAGGTTGTGTATGCGGACAAGGGGTTCGTTTGTGTCTGAATGTCGGAAGATGAAGTCGCCAAAGCCAAACTTGTGAAGGATGATCTTGCTCAGGTCGTGGTCTAAGGATTTGGAATTCTTATCAATGAACTGTGCACCACATTCTTCTGCTCGCTTGGAATTTTCTGTCTCTGAGGAGTCGAGAATAAGCGGAAGGAAAGGGTCGTGGGCACGGACGGCTTTTAAGAGTTGGAGTCCGGCATCGTCAACAGCCTTGCAGCCTTTGTGCATTGGGAAGCTGCAGTCGGAGATGAGTCCGAGGGTATTGTCTGAGTATTTTTGATATAGCTCCCATGCTTCTTCGTAGTTTCTTGCAAGCACAATCTTTGGGCGGCCTCGCATGCGAAGGGTTTCAAGGGTGTTGTTCAAAGCTTCTGAGGCGAAGTTCAATGACTGCTGAAGCACGAACTTATAGAGCATGGGGAGGAAAGAAGAATAGAAACGTACGCTATCTTCCACAAGCAGTATCATCTGAACACCTGCCTTGAGGTCGTTCTCAAGGTTCATTTTGTCCTCCATAAGCTTTATGATGGAGAGAAGGAGTTCGGTGTTGCCTAACCAGCAGAAGACGTATTCGAAAGCAGATAGGTCTTCGTGTTTCATGCGTTTCGAAACGCCATGGGAGAATGGGGTAAGAACAACAATAGGCACTCGTGGGAAGGAGACCTTGATGTTTCGGGCAATCTGGAAAACATCGTTTGACTCCGTACTTGGCATACAGATAATGAGGTCGAAGACATGCTCTCCAAGCAAACTTACTGCATCGTCATGAGAAGCAGCACGGAAGAAGCGTGGGGGAAAGCGGAGTCCGAGCTTTGAATATTCCTCAAAGACTTTCTCATCTATTCGTCCATCGTCTTCCAACATGAATGCATCGTAGGGATTTGCAACAATCAGAACATTAAAAATGCGTCGTTGCATCATAGACATAAAGTCTGTGTCGCGAAGGGTGAGCTTTCTGTCGGTTTTATGGCTTTGTAACTCGTTATTGATTTCTTCTGACATATTTTTTCTGTTTGTTTTGAAAGGAATATACCTCCTGACTATGAGAAAAGCTGGAGGGATTCAAGGATAAGTACTCGTGCTTGTGATAAAAAGCAGGAGGGGGCAAGGATAACTCTATTCGTGTGTGCCGTTATTTCTCTGCAGAAGGGAGCATAGCGAGGAAATCGTCTTCGGAAAGAATCTTTACGCCAAGTTTGTTTGCCTTCTCGAGCTTTGACGGTCCCATATTCTCACCAGCGAGGATAAAGGAGGTCTTTCCTGATATGGAACCAGAATTTTTTCCTCCATGGCGCTCAATGATTTCTTTATATTCATCACGGCTGTGGCGAGAGAAGACGCCACTGATAACAATGGTTTTTCCAGAAAGGAGGTCGGAGCGCTCTTCATCGGAAGATTCTACTATTGACATCTGGAGACCATAATCCTTCAGACGCTGGATGATAGAGAGGTTCTCTGCGTCATGAAAATATCGGATGACGCTTTCGGCTATCACCTCTCCTACTCCATCAACAGAGGTGAGATCAATGAGGGTGGCAGACATAAGGGTGTCGATGTTCTTGAACCTCCGGGCAAGAAGTTTTGCTGTGGTCTCGCCAACAAGTCGGATACCTAAGGCAAACACAACGCGCTCAAAAGGAACTTTCTTGCTTTCTTCAATACTTGATATTACTTTCTTTGCAGAGACTATTCTATTGCTATTTCCTGCCGTGATGAGCAACGGGGTGAGACTGTAAAGGTCGGCAATATCCTTTATCAGATGGCGGTTGTAGTAATCGTCTATAGTCTCTGGTCCTAATGTCATGATATTCATAGCCTTACGTGAAACAAAGTGTTCTATCCTTCCTTTTATCTGCGGAGGGCAGCCAGATTCATTCGGGCAATAGTAGGCGGCTTCACCTTCATAACGCACCAAAGGGGTTCCACATTCAGGACAATGTGTGATAAAGCATACACGTTCTGCTGACTGGCAACGATGCTCAGTGTCTACACCAACAATCTTTGGAATAATCTCCCCACCCTTTTCTACATATACGGTGTCTCCAATATGCAGGTCAAAGGCACGTATAAAATCTTCATTGTTCAAAGTTGCGCGACGCACTACAGTCCCTGCCAATTGAACAGGATGCATGTTTGCAACAGGGGTGATGGCTCCTGTTCTGCCCACTTGATAGGATACTGAATCTAACGTAGTGGCTACTCTCTCAGCCTTGTATTTGTAGGCAATTGCCCAACGTGGAGACTTAGCAGTGAAGCCAAGTTGCTTTTGTTGGCGAAGGGAATTAACTTTCAGAACAATGCCGTCAGTTGCAACCGGAAGCTCTTTACGTGCTACATCCCAATAGTTTATGTAGTCCATAACTTCATCAATGCTATGGCATTTCTTAATGTGCTCAGAGACACGGAAACCCCATTTCTTACAAAGAGACATATTCTCGTAATGACCGTCAGAAGGAATCTCTTCACCAAGCAGATAGTAAAGATAGGCATCGAGACCGCGCTCTGCAACAACTCGGGAATTTATAGACTTGAGGGTGCCTGAGGCGGCATTGCGTGGATTGGCAAACAATTTCTCACCAATAGATTCACGCTCTTCATTCAAAGAATTGAAAGAATCCCATGGCATTAGAATCTCACCACGGATTTCAAAAAAGTCGGGATAACCTCCAGGGATATTCTTTGCCGACAATTCTGATGGGAGTGACAAAGGAATGCTGCGTATGGTGCGCACATTCTGGGTGACATCATCGCCACGAACGCCATCTCCTCGTGTAACAGCACGTACCAACTGTCCAGACTCGTAAGTAAGGGAGATGGACAAGCCGTCGAATTTCAATTCACAGCAAATATCAAACTCCTGACCTTCGAGACCTTTAGAAACGGAATTGTAGAATTCTTGAATCTCTTCACGATTATATGTGTTGGCAAGGGAAAGCATAGGATAACGATGTTCCACCTGTACAAACTGCTGAGAGATATCGTTTCCTACACGTTGGGTAGGAGAATTGGGGTCAGACAATTCTGGATGGCGGCTCTCCAGTTCCTGCAGTTCATGCATAAGGAAATCATATTCCTGATCTCCAATCACAGGGTCATTCATTACGTAATATCTGTAATTATGGTCGTGCAGTTCCTTACGTAACTGTAGAATTCTATCTTCTTCGTGCATTCTTTCCATTTTTGACGATTAGGGGTAAAAGTATTATAAGAAAAATCTGATAAAATAAGTGGTTTGTGAATATTGAGTACAAAGTTATTCATAATTTTCCACAAATAATAAAAATATTACGTTTTTTTTGAAAAAATCTATATACAAAGAGTTTCATATATCAAAAAAACTGAGTACCTTTGCAAAAAAATAAGAAAAACATAACAAAAAAAGTAATAAATGGCAAAATTAATTATTAACTCGTACGAAGAGTTTGAATCCTACCTAGGTAAGGAGTTGGGAACAACAGAATGGTTCCAGATTGATCAAGAAAGAATAAACCTATTCGCTGAGGCTACACTCGACTATCAGTGGATACATGTTGATGTAGAACGTGCCAAGGTTGAAAGCCCGTTCCATTCTACTATCGCTCACGGATATCTTACCATGTCTCTTCTTCCAAAACTCTGGTATGACACTATTGAAGTGAACAATATCTCTCAGCTTATTAACTACGGTCTCGACAAAATGAAGTTCGGAATGCCGGTTATTACTGGTAGCAGAATTCGTATGACAACAACTCTTCACAACATTCAGAACCTTCGTGGCGTTTGTAAGGCTGAGATAAAGTTCAAGATTGAAATAGAAAACCAGAAAAAACCTGCACTTGAGGGAATCTCTACATTCTTGTATTACTTCAAGTAAAAAAAATAGGGAGTGCCCTACTCTCACTTTGTCATAACTAAGAAATAGATACACAAACGTAATAGTAATCTTTCTTATTAAAAAAAATTGTCCGTATAATTCTATTTTTCAACTATGTAGAATTATACGGACATTTCTTATCTAAAATTGTTCCAAAAGCCGAATGCGTTCTCTTGTATCTGGATGCGTGGAGAACAGAGAACTGAAAAAGGCATCGAAGCCTGTCAGTGACATCTTGGGATGAATAATGAACAATTGAGCAACATCTTCACGACCTGTATGTCCTAAGCCTGGATCACCAGAAATCTTCCTCAATGCAGAGGCTAATGCCAATGGGTTTCCACACATCTCAGCACCACCAGCATCTGCCATAAATTCCCGTTTTCTGGAAATAGCAAATCGAGTGAGAATGGTAAAGAAATAGGCTATGACAGAGCAAATAATTGCAACTAACATAACAACTATTATTGAAACTCCATTCTTGTCTTCCTTATCTCGTGACGAACTTCCTCCAAAAATCATGGTATGTGTGAACATATTGTAAACCATGCTCATGATAGTGGAAATGATTCCTACAAAGATGATGCTCGTGATAAGCAGGCGGGTGTCATGATTGCGGATATGGGTTAGCTCATGGGCTATAACGCCTGAAAGTTCTTCATCGTTCAATACATTAAGAAGGCCTGTCGTTACAGTAACCGTGTATGACGATTTGTCTATTCCTGATGCAAAAGCATTCAACTGTGGATCGTCAATAACATTTATCTTTGGCATATCCATGCCACAAGACATAGTGAGGTTCTCCACAATATTATACACCCTTGGATTCTCTCTTCTCGAAAGACTTCGAGCTCCCGTTGCACTGCGCACCATTGCGGCATTAGAGAAATAGGCTATCAGAAACCATATTCCTACACCTCCCACAATCCATGGTAAAGCGGATAGGAAATAATAGTTCACGATTGCAGTATCTAAACTGTGAACAATATTTCCATATTCATCGTAGTAACTGCCACCAAGGACATTGATAAGGGCAAGGAATACCCATACCATTGCAAGCAGGATCACTGGGAACATGATGAGCAGAAAAATACTCATCATATTATTACGCTTCTGTTGAGTATAAATACCTACGTATTTCATGAAATAAAAGTTTTGGATATACTCATGCTTAACGATTCACTGATTCTAACAAGAATACATAAAAAAGAAATACTGTACCTTCTTATATTACACACCGGCTTGTATCAGAGTTTCGTAATTTTTTATAGATATCTTACTAACTAAAACTGAATCTGAGGTGCCTTCTCTATTGCTGCACGCTCGTCCTGACCAACTTCAAACATTGGTTCTTTGTGGAAACCGAACATGCCAGCAAGAAGATTTCCAGGGAAAGTCTGAACAGCATTATTCAACTCCTTCGTTGATGAGTTAAAGAAACGACGAGCAGCAGCAAGCTTATTCTCAATATCCGACAACTCTGACTGAAGCTGCATGAAATTCTGGTTTGCCTTCAGATCTGGATATGCCTCTACTGACACCTTCAAACCATTGAGGGCGTTGGAAAGCATATTGTTCGCAGATATCTTATCGTTGATGCTATTAGCAGAAAGACATGCGGAGCGAGCTTCGGTGATCCTTTCCAACAGTTCCTTCTCATGAGTGGCATAACCTTTTACGGTAGAAACGAGCTGTGGAACTAAATCATAACGTTGTTTTAACTGCACATCAATGTTACTGAACGCATTCTCACGGTTGTTTCTCAAACGAACCATGTTATTGTAAATACTGATGATCCAAAGCACGATGAGTGCAATTACTGCAATAATAATAATTGTCTGCATAATATTTATGTTTTTGAGTTAATATTCAAAATAAATGAATGACTAAACGGTAATCTTACTACAATAACCAAAATTCAAATACAAAATTAGCATCAAATTATCATAAAGACAAATTGATGCTACGATTTTTATATTTTATTACGTTTTATGCAACAAAATTTGTTATATAGAAGGCATATTTGCAATATAAAAGCAAAACGGTTCATTTTTCTATTGAAAAAAAGCTAACTCTTCTTTTTTGTATAGAAAAAAGCTAACTCTTCTTTTTTGTATAGAAAACAGTGAACTCTTCTTTT
>SAMEA3663036__coassemble_985_pt1 | contig 11628 bp, 7 predicted proteins | sample SAMEA3663036__metabat2_high_PE_014 | metagenome-assembled genome bin SAMEA3663036 (sample SAMEA3663036) | pig gut metagenome | biome: pig gut; feature: pig-associated habitat; material: faeces | place: France | collected 2012
TAAGATTTAAGTTTTGATAATGGTCGTTATCCAAAGTTTTTGATAACGACCAGCTTATCTTCGAGCGAAACCGCAGGACGGAACATTGTTGGATACACGTGAGTTGCAAGCCAGATACAAGCCTTAACCGACATCAGGTGATTTACGGTTAGTGTTGTCTACCTTTACCTCGACCGTGAATTTATAACACGACAACGGAAGACAACCTTAACTTTTTTTCATCGGAACTTATTCGGAACTTAATCTGTTTCCGCTTAATCCGTTTAGGTTCCGATGATCATTTATCCGCAGATGTTAGACAGATGTTATACAGAATATACTCATCTGTTTGAAATCTGTTTAGCATCTGTGGATTCTTAACAACAACCAAATAAACCTCAACCGTTGATTATAACGACAACGAAGATATTTTTTTGACGACAACGGGGACAACGGGGACAACCGACAAACGAGCGAGAGGAGAGCGGAGCTTGCTCCAGCTATCCCGAAATATCGTGCCAATGAGAGGAGCGCGGAGCTTGCTCCAGCTATCCCGAAATATCGTGCCAATGAGAGGAGCGCGGAGCTTGCTCCAGCTATCCCGAGTGCAGCCGATATTCAACGAAGTTAACTGCAGCCGATATTCAACGAAGTTAAATGCAGCCGATATTCAACGAAGTTAACTGCAGCCGATATTCAACGAAGTTAAACGAGGAGGAGGTGAAGCAGATTGTGAAGGACGAGCTGAGCGCATCGCAGGTGATGAGAGCCTGAAGCATCTGTTGCAAAACAAGTAAGAAAAAAGGCGGTTGTGGACATTGATTCCGCACCGCCTAAAATGAAGAACGCCCTCCAAGTATGCTGCCTTGCGGCTCGTCTAAAGGGCTTATTATCTTTGCGTTTTCTATCTTTATTCTACATCAAACCACAACTAACAGAGGGGAGTGATATAGCATCGTTTTATTGTATTCTATCTTTATTCTACATCAAACCACAACTAATTTGACATAGTTGTTTTGTATGTGTTAATTGTATTCTATCTTTATTCTACATCAAACCACAACTTAGAGATATGAACACTTATTCAAAATTTAATTGTATTCTATCTTTATTCTACATCAAACCACAACTCCTTTGATTCGCCTAATTCTATTAATCTATTGTATTCTATCTTTATTCTACATCAAACCACAACTCCGACAACACAAAGTCAGAACTAAAGAAAATTGTATTCTATCTTTATTCTACATCAAACCACAACCAAATTGTTATGACAGCGAACGAATTACTCATTGTATTCTATCTTTATTCTACATCAAACCACAACTCGTAAAGCCATCGTTTTTCCGTGAACACCATTGTATTCTATCTTTATTCTACATCAAACCACAACCCAATCGGGACAGATACTTTTCATAGACCATTGTATTCTATCTTTATTCTACATCAAACCACAACTCTGTTTAACTTGATTCTTTCAACATTTCAATTGTATTCTATCTTTATTCTACATCAAACCACAACCAGAAAGTATATCAGGACATTCTTAATAAATTGTATTCTATCTTTATTCTACATCAAACCACAACACCCGCATATTGGACACGATGAAGAGAGAAATTGTATTCTATCTTTATTCTACATCAAACCACAACAGCCAAAGTATTTGTATATATACTCCTGCATTGTATTCTATCTTTATTCTACATCAAACCACAACTTAATTGAGTAGGCACACAAAGCACCTACGATTGTATTCTATCTTTATTCTACATCAAACCACAACATTTCTGTGCGTCGAGAGGAACAGAGCCAATTGTATTCTATCTTTATTCTACATCAAACCACAACAGTGAACTATATTATACCGACGCAACATTAATTGTATTCTATCTTTATTCTACATCAAACCACAACTAATGTGCGTATCATACCTATATTAGCGAATTGTATTCTATCTTTATTCTACATCAAACCACAACTGGGTTAAATAATGCTTTCTGAAAACCTCCATTGTATTCTATCTTTATTCTACATCAAACCACAACACATGAACAATATTTATTACACAGATGATAATTGTATTCTATCTTTATTCTACATCAAACCACAACAGTTGTAAATGGTGGGTCACTGCTTAGGCAATTGTATTCTATCTTTATTCTACATCAAACCACAACTTACACCTCACTTCACAATTACCGAATTCCATTGTATTCTATCTTTATTCTACATCAAACCACAACACGAAATCACGGCGTGCTTTTCGAAGCTCAATTGTATTCTATCTTTATTCTACATCAAACCACAACTGCAATTGCACTCCTTTCTTTTTGCCCCACATTGTATTCTATCTTTATTCTACATCAAACCACAACTACCGGGTGAAGGGAGGAGAAAACGAAGTATATTGTATTCTATCTTTATTCTACATCAAACCACAACTAAGCGGAAACAAATATTATCAGCAAATTATTGTATTCTATCTTTATTCTACATCAAACCACAACAGGTTTTCAACTTCTTCGCTATCAATGTTAATTGTATTCTATCTTTATTCTACATCAAACCACAACGCTGATGGTATGATCATTCCGGCACCAAAGATTGTATTCTATCTTTATTCTACATCAAACCACAACTACCACCATTTTAGATATGTTGTTAGAAAATTGTATTCTATCTTTATTCTACATCAAACCACAACGTACGCACTCAAAAAGTAGTGTACATTATTATTGTATTCTATCTTTATTCTACATCAAACCACAACTGAGACCTGCGGCTCAGTTGTATATATCTATATTGTATTCTATCTTTATTCTACATCAAACCACAACCTCAGTCATATGCTCCTTATATTCGTTCATATTGTATTCTATCTTTATTCTACATCAAACCACAACATTATGATAGAAATAGTATTATTGATTCGATTGTATTCTATCTTTATTCTACATCAAACCACAACTTGCACCTGCTGCAATATATAATTACGTAATTGTATTCTATCTTTATTCTACATCAAACCACAACTAGCTGCGTAACCGTAAGTTCAACCTCCGATTGTATTCTATCTTTATTCTACATCAAACCACAACTGATTGGTGTCGAGAGGTACGACAAACAGAATTGTATTCTATCTTTATTCTACATCAAACCACAACTCGTCTGATATAACTACAAAAGGTCCTATATTGTATTCTATCTTTATTCTACATCAAACCACAACAGTTGTTATTACCACCACGATACCTTGCATATTGTATTCTATCTTTATTCTACATCAAACCACAACTTACAACTCATAGACTTTCCTCCGATGTGATTGTATTCTATCTTTATTCTACATCAAACCACAACTTGCCTGGTGCGTCACCTCCTGTCTTTCGATTGTATTCTATCTTTATTCTACATCAAACCACAACTGAACACTATATTCACAGGCAAGGGTCTCGATTGTATTCTATCTTTATTCTACATCAAACCACAACTGCTTATCTTTTTCCGTCGGTTTTACTTTATTGTATTCTATCTTTATTCTACATCAAACCACAACTAAAAGATATTATTATTAATAACTTCCCAATTGTATTCTATCTTTATTCTACATCAAACCACAACCGTATAAGAGAAATTTTGAAGGTTAAGCAATTGTATTCTATCTTTATTCTACATCAAACCACAACCTTTACTGCCGTTGTGTACCCATCGCCAAATTGTATTCTATCTTTATTCTACATCAAACCACAACACGGAGCAAGAAAAGCACATCATTACATTATTGTATTCTATCTTTATTCTACATCAAACCACAACATCATTATCAACCTTGCCCAGATGCCGAGGATTGTATTCTATCTTTATTCTACATCAAACCACAACGGGTTGACACTCTTAATGCTGCTCAAATTATTGTATTCTATCTTTATTCTACATCAAACCACAACTTAACGGTCATGGCTGAGTCGATGGAGTTATTGTATTCTATCTTTATTCTACATCAAACCACAACCATTGACTTCGTGTTCGGGTCGAGTTCGAGATTGTATTCTATCTTTATTCTACATCAAACCACAACGTCATAGGAGCCTCGCCAACGCCGTCGATTATTGTATTCTATCTTTATTCTACATCAAACCACAACCATCAGTCTTTCCATCAGACCTCCTAATAGATTGTATTCTATCTTTATTCTACATCAAACCACAACTATTGCGTGATTGCATGCTTGCGTGTTTTCATTGTATTCTATCTTTATTCTACATCAAACCACAACTTAAATGAAAATTTATATAATGCGTATTATATTGTATTCTATCTTTATTCTACATCAAACCACAACTGCGGGTTGAAGTCTGCCTTTGGCATGAAAATTGTATTCTATCTTTATTCTACATCAAACCACAACAACGGATGGAACTCCAGTAAACGACACTCGAATTGTATTCTATCTTTATTCTACATCAAACCACAACCCATTCTCAATCTCCTCCTCAAGAATAGAAATTGTATTCTATCTTTATTCTACATCAAACCACAACTTTCTTAAGGAGATAATAAACATGCAGTCATTGTATTCTATCTTTATTCTACATCAAACCACAACACAAGGACAAGGTGATGGTACAGATAGAGGATTGTATTCTATCTTTATTCTACATCAAACCACAACGAATTTATGCTTTTCCTGCTTATCGTTATATTGTATTCTATCTTTATTCTACATCAAACCACAACCAACAAGGATTTTCAATACAAACGTGCGTTATTGTATTCTATCTTTATTCTACATCAAACCACAACTTGATGCTCGTCATTTGCTCAAGTGCTGACATTGTATTCTATCTTTATTCTACATCAAACCACAACTGTAATGTCATGCCATATCGCTCGCATGAAATTGTATTCTATCTTTATTCTACATCAAACCACAACTCAGTTAAGCGTCCAATGAAATCAGCATCATTGTATTCTATCTTTATTCTACATCAAACCACAACACGAAACCTCTTCAATCAGAAGTCTGTTGGATTGTATTCTATCTTTATTCTACATCAAACCACAACAAGAAGCCTTGGCAGAATCAGAGGAAAAAGATTGTATTCTATCTTTATTCTACATCAAACCACAACCTGGTACTTAGGCTAATCAACCTGGGCTTTATTGTATTCTATCTTTATTCTACATCAAACCACAACTCTGCCTGGGGATTCATTTCTCACGGTAACATTGTATTCTATCTTTATTCTACATCAAACCACAACAGAGCAAGAATATCACTCTCTTCTGGTGCCATTGTATTCTATCTTTATTCTACATCAAACCACAACCATATTGGATTCCAAACCAGTTCTGCGAAATTGTATTCTATCTTTATTCTACATCAAACCACAACTCTTTCGTCACTCTCACAGCACCGTTAGCGATTGTATTCTATCTTTATTCTACATCAAACCACAACAAGAACGATTGGATGCGTTCTGTGACTTCAATTGTATTCTATCTTTATTCTACATCAAACCACAACTAGCGAAAAGACTATATAATCAATGTATAAATTGTATTCTATCTTTATTCTACATCAAACCACAACCATAGACGTTATAGACGTAATAGACGTTAATTGTATTCTATCTTTATTCTACATCAAACCACAACTACACTGTGGCTCTCATACTAAAGCTGCTCATTGTATTCTATCTTTATTCTACATCAAACCACAACTCTGTATATCCGGAACTTCGCATGCGGCTGATTGTATTCTATCTTTATTCTACATCAAACCACAACCTCTCGCCCTGGCTATTCGGGCAAGCTATCATTGTATTCTATCTTTATTCTACATCAAACCACAACATATATTTTCTATCTCTTTGTTATTCAATATATTAAGTTGAATAATATCTATATGAAGTGGTAGATGTGCTAATATTCTGTTGCAAAATTACTAAAAAAATTCGAGTTGTAGAGGTAATTGCCTTGGTTTTTTCTCTACTTTCCCCCAAATATTAACAATATTTGAATATTGTTTGTCGGTTATTGTAACGATAGATATGTGTCCTTTTTCTGGGGACAGAGACCTTACTCTTTTTATATGCACCTGTGCACTTTCGAGAGAACCACAGTGGCGCAGGTATACACTGAACTGATGCATTACAAATCCATCTTTTTCAAGATTTTTCCTGAAGGTGGCAGCATCCTTTCGTTCCTTCTTTGTAGTGACGGGAAGGTCGAACATTACAAATAACCACATGACATGATATGCATTTAGACGTTCATAGCTCATAGCAACATAGGCAAGGACAGTTTCGTCTGTTCTTTAGCGAAACATTTTGAAAGGCTTGAGGAAGTGAGGGTAAGTCCAACGCTAAGAGGACGGGTTACCTTGCTGAACTGAGTATCGGCATAAAGAACTTGTATGAGGTCTGCCTTTACGTCTTTTGTCAGTTCAAACTTTCCCTGCATGGCGAGATCGTAGACGATCTCATCGACATAAGGTCGGTAAGGCTCCATAATATCGTCGGCTAAGGGGAAGGCATTGCTTCGATTATGGTGAAAGATGCCAATGGCAGGGAGCAGACCAGAAGATACCAACGCTCTTGCCGTAGCTGCACGGAGAATGGTGTAGCCGTAGTTTAGAAGAGCATTGATTCCTGGGAGTGTTCTGTCGCGAAGGAAAGACTCTCCGAAGAGTTCAGAGAAATACCTTCTTGCTGCAATGCCCTCTCTATTGTCTGTGTCGCCACTTTTCACATTCTGATAGTATTGTTTCAGAATGTCTCCCTCTTGTCCTACTTTATTGAGCAAAGCAGCCTGATTTCTTATTTTCGCCTCTACAATCTGTTTCCACAGTTGCTTCTTAAGCACCTCGCCAGCATCTATCTGGTTTCTTAGGTTCTCTCCTTGAAGGTTGTTGCCTTCAAAACTCTGAAGCATTGCAGATGGCATGCCACGGTCGTTGCACACCACCACTTGCACATTTCCTTCGATGAGTGCGTTCATCAGCGGGATTGTAATGCTTACTTGCTGGTGTTCAATTACAACCACCCCGATATCTTCTATCGGGATGGTCATTTTATTTTCAGGATCGTCTTTGAAAGCCAAGACAAGCTGGCAATTCTTCAAAGACAGAGAAATCGGGTTTGAGAAGACAAGAGTTCGTTTAAGCATAAGCGTTAATGAATTAGCGTAACCTCGCCCAGGGCATTGATTTCAAAGTCTTCACCCTCAACAAGGGCATTGAATTGGGTATGATATAAGAAAATTGAAGGACGATATTCACCTTCATTCTTATATGCGCCCTTAGAAGTTGTTATATCTTTTGCCTTCCTTGCTTCTTGATGGTGGCGCATGACAATTGAACCATAGCCCGAATTCACAGGAAGATAGCTTAATCCAGTTATCTTATACAGTCTTTTTCCAAGGTCTTCAATATTCCCGAAGTCTATCTCTTCTGGAGAAGACTCGTATAGAATAACCATCTTTCCCACTGTTAGCTTATGTTTCAGAGGATAGCCTTTTGAACTCTTCTCTGGCACGATTGATGGATAGTCTTCACGGTCGGTGCTTGATTTGAAATACTTTGCTGCGTCAATATTCCTAACAAGTTCGAAATCCCTTTTCGGCTTTCCCTTTACAATATCTTCATATATGGCAAGGAGATAGTTCTCGTCGTTCTGCACATGGAAGGTACGTTTGTATTCCTTTCTGCTGACATCCCTATGGGTGCGTATGTCTACAGGGTTCTTTACACTACCCACATAGCAACGCACCTTCTTTATCAGTATGCCCTTCTCCTTATTCATATAGACAGGCTTAGAGAGAACTTCTTTCTGGTTTTTCCCTTCAACAGCCTTTTTTACTATCTCCTTGACAGTCTCATCGACTATGGATTCCAAATCGGCAGCGGATTCTAAGGAAGAGAGCGGGCGGCGAACAACGTACTTTATCTCGCCATCACGTTCTATTGCTCCATAGTAAGTCTCTTTATGGAGAGAGCTACGCACAGAGTCTCCTTGTGCCAAATGTTTTCCTGTTGGCGTGAATACAGTTTTGCGGGCATGCTTAGCGAAGTTGTTTGGGGTATCGTGTACAACCAGCATCTGCGTTGCCAAAGCCTTTATGTCTTCCGTGAATGTAGGCCATGGCTTCGGGAATGTTGGCTTTTGTGCCCTTTGTCGCTCATATTCTTCGTATTGCTGATAGTAGCGCGCAACGGCATTGTAGTCTCCAGTCTGTATACATGCAATGACGATAGCGTCTATGCAGTGATGGATATGATTGTCGCGTGACTTCTTTTCATATTCATCTTGTATACCCCACATCTTGCGGAATTCGGCTGTGGTGGTGCCTTTTACAACCCTCACATTACTCTTTTGACGGTCTTCTGGCTTATGGAAAAGACTCTTAAGGTATAGGCCAGCGTATTTTCCAACGAGTCCGATGCCAGCCCCCTGACGTCTACTGAACCCTTCTGGAACTTCTGTCATTTGGAAACGGCGGTATTTCTCCTGCCAGTAATCGAGTTCAAGGCGTATCTTATGGCGCTTACGGATTTGTCGGTCTTTCATATCCTTTGCCATTCCAGAATGCGTGTGCACCTTGTCGGCTTCCTTGCGCAACTGGGTTATCTTCTCTTTCCATTCTGCGAGGCGAGCCATTATATCTTCGATATTCGCAAGTTCCTGAGGGAGTTGTGCTTTCTTTACGTCACGGTTGAATTGCGAACAACACAAGGTCATGTTCATCATTGTGGAATCGCCCCCAACACTTCTTGGAACAGTGTGCTCGATATCGAATCGTGGATTAGGACCTATAAAGTCTGTTATACCTATCTCTTTTCCTGTATAGAGACAGATATGGTTTTGTTCTGTCCACAGTTCGTATTTCAGAATCTCTACTGTTGTAGGGACAATATCACGTCCGGTCTCTGCTTTGTAGAGTTTTGCAATTTCTCCTGAATATTTTGCACGAGCTTTCTCACGGTCTTTGTTCCAGTCGGCAATAGCCCAACGTTTATTGGCATCGTTGAGTTCACGGGCATACTCTATGTGTACTTCCGTGTTTTGGTCGATGATTTTCTCTCTCAGCAACATGTTTATAACTTTGCGGAGCTTGTGTAGCGAGCGCATTGCCATAGGGTTGCGTACAGAGTTTGTCTTTGGGGAACCTAACTGGTATACTCCATTAGCATTCTTCTTTGCATCCTCATAGGTTTCTATCATGGAAGGATGGTAGAGTGAATCTGCCGCCCCTGGCTTTAGGTTGAAATTGTTCTGCAGATAGTCTTTTATGCAGAAGTCAAGAGTACCTTGCATATTTTCATCAGAGGCATTGAAATTGTCTATAAATTCAAGCATCTCACTCTGTATGCTCTCTCCGTGTTCTTGCCAAATGTCTTTTCCTACGATATCAGGGATTTTAGCCATAAGGACAGCACGAGGATAGATAAGTCCTTGCTCTAACCATGGCAGTATGCGTCGGATTGCGGAAAGACTTAGTGAGGCGAAATTATGTGAAAGACGTATCTTCGAGAATTTCTCCGCATCTTCCTCTGAAAGCTGGAGACGTTCCATTCCCCATTTCTTTACATTCTCCTTATCTTGAAAACTGTAAAGAACATTCCACACGTCTTCCACCATCTGATCTTTTGTCTTATTCTCACCAAGGGTATAGACCTCAGCAATGGCATTCTTATAGTCGTCACCGAATAAGCTAATTAAAGAAGCTATGGTAGGGCAGCCGCTTACGGACTGTGTCATGCGGTAGTTAAACCTATATGGCTTTTGCCCTGCATCTTTTATATATTGATAATTCTTCTTTCCTGCAAGAGCTTTAGCAATGTCTTCAAAGTCAAAAGAAGGCTTGCTCTTTCTGAAGAATTGAGATTTTATCTTCTCAAACTCTTCTGAGGTTAAAGGGCGTAATTCCATATCGTACGGTCCCATAACCTTTATGTTGTTTACAAAACTTAGCATTCGGAAGAGTTCGTAAGCTGGATGGGAGTCGGAACAGCGTGGTTTCTTTTTTTCAAAAGTACATTTTCCAACGCTATGGCGCTGACTCTTTAGTGGTCGCTGGAAATACAAGGCACGCTCAAGTTCTGCGATCTGTTCTTCTGATAGCTTCTGTTTTTCGCAGATGGCATAGAACTCTTTCTTATATTGACTTTCTCGGTCAGTATATCGTGTGCGGATACGATTCTTGCCGCCTTCAAGGACGTTCTCATTTTCACGGTATAGATGCCAGAAATAATCGCCAAGGAATTCAAAGCCAGCAGCCTTCATCTCTTCTGAGAGACTACTGATACCTTCTTTTACTGCACCAGTCTCCTTACCCTCCTCTTCACTTTGGTCGAGGCGGTTGCTTTTGAAGCCTCTTCGCTGTGCGAGGTGATACATTGCTCTGCCAAGAATAAATCTTTCAGACTCATTGTCGAGGTCAAGTTCGTCATGGAGGCAGATATGTCGATAGGCGTAAGGGTTTTTGTCTAAAGAGTCATCGGTACGCTGCCAGAGTAGGAAATCCTCGTCCATAGGATACTGCTTCTTCACATGCCATGCGTGGAGGGATTCTGATGAGAGATATGGACACCATCCGTATTTCACGAGCACCTTCAATACTTCCACCTTCCGTAGTCGGCGGCGGAAATAGTGTTTGCGTGAAGCTCTGTATGTGGTACGCTCTGCTGCCTTTGAGGACTCATTTCCTTTTTCTATTTTTACACCTTCTTGGAAAATGAGACTGCCTTTCTTTACGAGGGTGCATAAACCATTTTCTTCTCTGTCTACGACGGCCCATCCAAGGCTGTTCGTACCTGTATCTATTCCTAATATTCTTTTCATTTTTATATAGTATAATTGATTTTTGGGCATAAAATTAGTTATTTTATATGAGAAATGCAAATTTTTCATTAAAATAATTGCATATTATAGAAAAATAATGTAATTTTGCACCCATAAGATATTCTACATCTTATCACAATAAGGCTATATGCCGAAGGATATAATCCTAAAAGCCCTCTTCGGAGGGCTTTATTTTTTTACGTGATAGACAAAGAAAAACTAAAAAGTTATGTCAGGAAAAAAGGAGCGTCAGTACGAAAACTTTGGGGAGTATATTTATTGGTCGTACGCAAACTTGCAAATGCTGCATTATGCGGTGTCGGCAGGAATACGCAAGTACGATCGCACCTGTTATATGATTCGTTCAAAGGCTTTCAAAGCATATAAGGAGGGAAGGTGGAATATTCATGATTTGTTGGAGTTCAATATTGCCAAAATACAGAAGAATGATTTCTGCTGGTATTGTGGGAAAAGGATGGAGCCGTCAAAACTGACGAAAGACCATGTGTTTCCGAGAATAAAATGTGGCAATAACGATATGGACAATATTATTATGGTGTGCAAGGAATGTAACTCAAGTAAGGGAAAGAAAGACCTCTTTGAATGGTATGCAGAAGTGAGAAAAGAGTGGCCGCCATTGAATATTCTAATCCACTATCTAAAGAATTTCAATCTTTATTCCGTAGAGCATGGACTGATGCCTCTCACTCTTGAAGAGCTTGAACACAAGGAATTACCTTTTAATTGGTGTTTACTGAAAAATTTATAATTCATTGATAATTAAGATTATATAACATTATTT
>SAMEA3663036__coassemble_1007_pt1 | contig 11480 bp, 11 predicted proteins | sample SAMEA3663036__metabat2_high_PE_014 | metagenome-assembled genome bin SAMEA3663036 (sample SAMEA3663036) | pig gut metagenome | biome: pig gut; feature: pig-associated habitat; material: faeces | place: France | collected 2012
TTAAACTCAAGCATCTATATCCTTTAGTTACTTTTTAGACTTTACAGACTACTAGTATGCAATTGTGTATAAAAAAAAGACAAATGAAAAAACTTATTAGCATTTTTCTCTTGCTCAGCATCTCGTATGGAGCAAGCGCACAGGTTGGTTATGGGGGAAACAAAATAACCGATAACTGGTATGTCGGACTATACTCTGGCTTTGCTTCACAGTCCACACATACTGCCATCTTAAAAAGATCAAACGTCGACTACGGCTTTCGTGTGGGAAGATGGGAAACGCCAATGATTGGCTTTGCTATCGACGTAAATCTAGTATTCTCAGATAGTAAAGGATACTTTGATGCGCAAGAGGAAAAACTGACTAGTTTTATGCCTACTCTCTTCATTCAGACAAACCTTACAAATCTATTTGGAGGGTATAAGGGAGCACCACGGAAATTTGAAATCATCTCAAACTTCGGACTGGGATATATGCACTCTACTTCAAGTGCAGAAGACGACCTGAGCATTGGCTCCATCACAAATGCCATTACACAAGAAATAGCACTCGACTTTGTCTATAACTTCGGGAAAAATTATGAATGGCAGGTGTTCCTCGAACCAAAAATAGCTTATTTCATCGCAGGAGCAAAGGGTGGAGACAATACGGGAAGACAGACATGCGGATATGACCTGAACTATTCGTTCCTCTCTCTGAACCTCGGAATAAACTACAAATTCAAAAACTCCACAAAACGGCATAACTTCACCCTCCTCACACCTTGCACAAACGAGGAGGAAGAGGCTCTTAATGCAGAGATAAACGCTCTGAGAGGAAGACTTGCAGAGGTGGAGGGACTGCAGGAAGAAATAGACATGCTGCGACAGAGTATAAGAGAAAAGGATAACATTACAACGCCTGTACAGAAGGAGTATATCGTCAGCACTAAAAACCCAAACCTCCCTGCTGTATTCTTCAAAGTGGGAAGCAGCGAGATTCCACCTGCACAGATGCAGAACGTTGCCATTGCTGCAGAGATTCTGAAAAACCATCCGGAAATGAAACTTGAGATAAAGGGTTACGCTTCTCCAGAAGGAAATTCTGACGGAAACAACATCCTTTCTCAGAAGCGTGCTGAGGCTGTGAAGAATATACTTGTAAACAAATACCATATCCGCTCTTCAAGAATTCTCTTTGAGGGATGTGGAGCAACCGACAAGCTCTTCCCTATCTACGAGTTCAACCGTGTATCTATGCTTTATCTCATTGAGGAATAAGCTTTCACAAACGGTGGTACTTAACAGTGTTTTGTAGAAAAAAATGGTGGAAAATGCTCGCCAGAACAGCGAAAAAAGCAGCAAGATAGTTAAACTATGCTAAATATTCTACCATTACAATCTATAACAGCAAGATATTCAAAGAATATTTAGTAACTTTGCATCCGCTTTATGTAATGGGCATTTGAAAATGCTCCAAAATAATTATTTAATTTATAATTTTTCAAGGTTATATCCGTTCGGGCTCAATTAAGTGCCGGCACGATGCAGGACGCCTGGCGGAGAAAATCCGATAATTTCATTACAATTAAACAAATGTACGCAATTGTAGAAATCAACGGTCAGCAGTTTAAGGCTGAAGAGGGAAAGAAACTCTTCGTACAGCACATCAAGGATGCTGCTGAAGGTCAGACTGTTGAGTATGAGAAGGTACTGCTCGTAGATGCTGACGGTGCAGTCAAGGTAGGCGCACCAACCGTAGAAGGTGCAAAGGTTACTGCTGAGGTAGTAAAGCCACTCGTGAAGGGTGACAAGGTTATCGTTTTCAAAATGAAGCGTCGCAAGGACTATCGTGTAAAGAACGGTCACCGTCAGCAGTACACAGAGATTGTTATCAAGTCAGTAATCGCTTAAATCACAGGAGGACAAGAAATGGCTCATAAAAAAGGTGTCGGTAGTTCCAAGAACGGACGCGAGTCAGCTTCACAGCGACTCGGTGTAAAGATTTGGGGTGGTCAGAAGTGCATCGCTGGTAACATCATTGTTCGTCAGCGTGGTAACAAGCACTTCCCAGGTAGTAATGTTGCTCAGGGTAAGGACGATACTCTCTACGCTCTCGTAGACGGTACTGTTAACTTCCACAAGGGAAAGTACAACAAGAGCGTTGTATCTGTAATACCTGCTGAGGCTTAACCCAAACAAACACCAAACAGTATTTATTTTAATACACTTATTCCAAACAAACAATAGAATCCCTCATTCTTTTAATTACAAAAGAGTGAGGGATTCCTCGTTTAAATTTATTCACACAAGCGAAATTGCTCAATGTTTGTAAGCACAGGGTGTTTTGGATACCTCTTACAGCTATTTTTTTCGGTTATATGAGTGGCATCCCTGCCTTTAAGCATTCTTCCCTCATATCGTTGGGCCAAATGCTTGCCTGAATCTCACCAATATGAGCTTTGTGGAGCATAATCATACAGAGACGACTCTGTCCAATACCACCTCCGACACTCAATGGCAGTTTACCGTCGAGGAGATGGCGATGGAAATAGAGGTCTTTCCTCTCTTCCTTTCCTTCTATCTCTAACTGTCTCATCAATGCCTCGGCATCAACACGAATGCCCATAGACGATAGTTCTATGGCACGACCAAGAACGGGATACCATATCATGATGTCGCCATTTAGTCCGATTTTGCCATCTTCTGCAACAGTAGACCAGTCATCGTAGTCAGGAGCACGACCATCGTGCTTCTCACCGTTAGAGAGCTTGCTACCAATGCCAATAATAAAGACCGCACCATATTTCTTTGTGATTATATCTTCACGCTCTTTGGCAGAAAGGTCTGGGTACTGCTGGAGGAGTTCCTCAGAATGAATGAAATGAATATCCTCTGGAAGGAATGGCTTTAACTGCGGATACCATTCGCATGCGAGATATTCCGTACGACGTATGGCACCATATATTCTTCTGACAATCTCACGGAGCGATTTCTGTGTGCGCTGCTCTTTTGTGATGACAGCCTCCCAGTCCCATTGGTCGACATAGAGAGAGTGGAGATTGTCTAATTCCTCGTCAGCCCTTATGGCATTCATATCAGTATATATGCCATATCCTGGTTGGATATTGTCTTCAGCAAGCTTCATTCTCTTCCATTTCGCAAGCGAATGCACCACCTCCGCTTTTTTGTCGCCAAGGTCCTTGATAGGGAATGTGACAGCACGCTCCACGCCGTTGAGGTCGTCATTTATGCCGAGTCCCTGAAGCACAAACAAAGGAGCTGTTACTCTGCGTAGTCTCAACTCAGTACTGAGATTTTGTTGAAAAAATTCTTTTATAAGTTTAATACCCTGCTCCGTCTGCACTGAGTCAAGCAAAGCGTTGTAGCCCTGAGGTTTTATTAATTTGCTCATATAACTGCTTGTAATTCTTACATTTTTTATGGTTTGTGTTGACAATTTGTCGCTATGATTTTCTTACAGTGTGCAAAGTTAGCACTTTTTTCGAATATTAGCAAACTTTTTGTAAGAAAAATAGCGATTTTTATGAAAATTCTTTTAGAAAGAGCTATTTATATGGTAAAGAATCGCTCCTACCCTACACTGGTAGCTCTATTATGAACGATGTCGACCACCCATTTGCCCCAGCCGGAAGGATATTTATTGTTCCGCCCGACATCCTCATTATCTGTCGACATAGTGCGAGTCCCACCCCAGAGCCCGTCTTCTTCGTACTGAAAAACGGAATGAAGATATCTTGCCGCACGTCGTCAGGGATAGGCTTTCCATTGTTGGAGATGCGTATTCTCAATGGTGTATTAGGATATTGATATGCAAAAATCTGTATCATGGCATCTGCAGAGACGATATTTCCCTCGGCATCGTGTTCAAAAGACTCGGTTGCGTTTTTCACAATGTTTATAATCACTTGTCGAAAGAGATTCTTATCGACAGAGATATATTCATTCTCAAGGTCGAACACCGTAGTAAGTTTTATGCCGTTAGGAGCCACTCCAAGTGACTGCACACCTTCAATAATATCGCATATGGAGACATGCTCAGGGTGAGCCTCTTGAAGGGACGTGAACTTTCGGTAAGAGTCAACGAAGTCCATTAGCCCAACAGAAGTGTCTCGAATTGCTTTCATGCCATCATAAAGTGGAGAGTCAACGATTCTCTTGTCTTTCATGAACACCTCGCTGAGAGACATGATAGGGGCAATTCCGTTCATAATCTCATGTGTAAGAATTCTAGTCAACTTCTCCCAGGACTGCACCTCAATATCTTGCCTTTCAAGAGAGATCTGAGAGATTAATCCGTTTAGCGTTTCTGCGATTTTTCTGTCTCCCCAGAGTATTCCTTTTGACGAAAGACGAAAGGTGTAGTCGTGGTTTTCAAGCGCTTCGAGCATGAGCTTGCATGCTTTGTTCATCTGCCTCTGCCTGAGGAAAAGATAGAACACGAGGAAGGCGATAAAAACTAATATGATAAAGATAAAAGACATATTTTTAATTTTTTTGGAGATAGGCGACACGCCCCTGTCATGCCGTAACATTAAGGAAACGTAGTTGAAACTCAGAGGAGGTTAGAAACCAAGAGAAGAGTGACCAAAGGCGGCAAAACACCTCCATGCATTGAGAAAAGCTTGCGACAAATACTACTTTCCCTTCTTCATCTTGTTGTAAAGAGTCTGACGAGAAATGCCAAGCATTTCTGCAGCTAATGAGAGGTTTCCATGACATTTATCGATTGCCTTCTTGATATGATTGTCTTCAACTTCGTTGAGTGGCTGAATCTTGTTTTGGCGGTCAAAGGCAGAGAGGATGGTGTGAAGGAGTTTCTCATTGTCCCAAGGCTTTGTGACAAAATCGCTGGCACCCATCTTCAAGCCTTTCACAGCCAGTTCAATATCAGCATAAGCTGTCATGAGAACCACGGGAAGTTCCGGGTGATGCTCATTCAACGTTTTAAGCCATTTGAGACCCTCCGTTCCGGTGTTCAAGCCAATGGCAAAGTTCATGTCGAGCAAGACTACTGAGATCTCCTCTTGAGCAAGTATAGAAAGAGCCTTCTCTGGATTGTTCAGCGTGAAGACCTTCTCAGCAATTTCTGTTAGTACGTATTTCAATGATACGAGAATCGCCTCGTTGTCGTCAATTACCAATACTGATTTTATCATATTTCTTTCTATGGGTAAAATAAAAACATGTTCTGTAGGGAAAGAAGAAATCATTCGGTCAAAGAATGAATTTCTCTTGGGGTTGAAAACACCTACAAAGTTAAGTATTTTTTTTCTTTCATCAAAATAATTTCTAAAATATAGTGGAAATTATCTGAAAAATACCTTCCATTCCTTTGTTATTAGAAATTATTTATGTACTTTTGCAGAAAATATACAGAAGAACGAACATGACGTGCAGAACGGCATGAAGAAAGAAGCATGAAATAATCTAATAAAAAAGTTTTTGCACAACGACTTATCTGCAATAGCAAGGTTGCCTTTCTTTTGCAGAAAGAAAATTCAGAAGACAACAAAAAAAATGGAAATAATAAAGAAATACTTCAACGACGTGACCGAAGAGCAGGAACAACAGTTCTCACAACTCGATGCTCTCTATCACGACTGGAATGCGAAAATAAACGTTATCTCAAGGAAAGACATCGACAACCTCTATGAGCATCACGTGCTGCATTCGCTTGCTATAGCAAAGGAACTGAAGTTCTGGCCAGGAACGAAGATTCTTGACTTTGGATGCGGGGGAGGATTCCCAGGAATTCCATTGGCGATAATGTTCCCAGAGGTTTCTTTCCGACTTATTGACGGAACGGGAAAGAAAGTTCGAGTGGCACAGGAGGTAGCCACTGCCATTGGCTTAAAGAACGTTGATGCGTGCCATATACGTGGTGAAGAAGAGAAAGGGCAGTATGACTTTATTGTCTCTCGTGCCGTTATGCCACTTCCCGACCTTGAGAAGATTGTCAGGAAGAACATTTCGAAGAAACAGCGTAACGCTATGCCAAACGGCATTTTCTGTTTGAAGGGTGGGAACCTTGATGCAGAGCTGATGAAATACCGCAACATCGTTGAAAAGACAGAGCTGAGCACCTTCTTCGAAGAGGAGTGGTTCAAGCAGAAATACCTTGTTTACCTTCCAATGTAAATCGCTCTACCTATGGATTTCTCATTCTTTGAAGTCTTTGACCAGACTGTTTTGGAGATGATGGGCAGTTTTGGCGACCTTTTCGTTGACACCTTCGCACAACTCATGACCAATGGATGGACATGGGTGCCACTGTATGTATTTCTGTTCGTGGTAGTTATAAAGAACAACGAGTCAATGGCGCAGATAGGGTTAATAATAGCATCGGCACTGCTTTGCGTGCTATTCTCTGGAGTGCTCTCCGACTTGCTTGTGAAACCCATGACCATGCGTCTCCGCCCTCTTAACGACCCTGCTCTGACATCTATCATTACTACGGTGGAGGAACTGGAGAACTCATCGTACAGTTTCTTCTCTTCGCATGCGGCAAACACATTCTCGCTCGCCATTTTCTTCTCACTCTTGATTGGGAACAGATGGTTTACAATGGTTATCGTTGCATGGTCGTTGATAAACTGCTGGACGAGGATATACCTCTACATGCATTTCCCTTCTGACGTTCTTGTTGGACTGCTTTGGGGAGGAACAGTAGGTGCAATTGTCTATTTCTTCCACAAGAAACTGTTTAGTCGATTGACATCACATCTGCATTTCATTTCCTCGCAATATACTCGAACGGGATATGCGTTGACAGATGTTTCTGCGATCATAAAGATGGTTTTCGGAACAATCATTGTAGCAATCTTCTTAGCGTTCTTTACAATTTGCTGATAAAGAGTCAGAGAAGATTTTTCATAATTATCATTACACGAAACTCAAGTATGAACAACCCAAGAAACATAAAAATAAAAGACTACAGCTACTCTCTTCCCGATGAGCGGATAGCAAAATATCCGATAGCGAGAAGGGATCAGAGTAAGCTGCTTATATACAACAAAGGAGAAATCTCCCATACAGTATTCTCGAATATAGCTTCCCTACTGCCAGAACACGGACTTATGGTGTTCAACAACACCCGAGTGATTCAAGCCCGAATGCATTTTCGGAAAGAAACAGGAGCACTGATAGAGGTTTTTCTTCTTGAACCCCATGTGCCTGCCGACTATGAACAGATGTTTCAAACGCACGGAGAGTGTGAATGGCTCTGCCTCATAGGAAATATGAAGAAATGGAAGGAGGGAACACTGAAAAGGGAAATAAATATCGGTGAACAGGCTGTTAAGCTCTCTGCAGAGCATATAGGCACAAAGGGAACAAGTCAGATTGTGCGTCTCACATGGAACGCTGACACCGTTTCGTTTGCTGAGATTCTTGATGCTTGCGGAGAACTCCCTATCCCACCGTATCTAAACCGTGTTACAGAGGAAAGCGACAAGACGACCTACCAAACGGTGTACTCAAAGATAAAGGGCAGTGTGGCAGCACCTACTGCAGGACTGCATTTCACGGAGGACGTGCTTGCAAGCATTGATGCACGAGGCATCGAGCGAGAGGAGCTTACACTACATGTAGGTGCTGGCACCTTCCGCCCCGTGAAGGCAGAGATGATTAGTGGGCACGATATGCATACGGAATATATCTCCGTGACACGTCATACCATCTCTCGCCTTATTGCCTATGAAGGAAAGGCGATTGCCGTAGGCACTACTTCTGTTCGCACGCTTGAGAGTCTCTACTATATTGGCTGCCATATTCTGCAACATCAGGATAACGTTACAGACAACGACCTTCACGTAAAACAGTGGGAGCCATATGAAGAGGCAGAAAGACCTTCTACGCTCAATGCTCTTCAAGCAATCATCGACTATCTTGATAAGAACGGTCTTAGCGTCCTTCATGCCTCTACTCAGATCATCATTGCTCCAGGCTACAGATACCGCATTGCAAACCGCCTAATCACAAACTTCCATCAGCCACAATCTACTCTCCTACTCCTCGTCTCTGCATTTATTGGAGATAGTTGGCATGAAGTTTATCAGTATGCCCTCGACAACGGATTCCGTTTCCTTAGTTATGGTGATTCGTCGATGCTCATACCGTAATGAGTAAGATAAATATATGTTTTTTTAATGTTAAAAAGAAGATAATGAAGATAGGAGATAAAGTTCGTTTTCTCTTCGATGTTGGAGGAGGAACGGTTGCTGCAATAAAGGGAAATATCGTTATGGTGGAAGATGAGGATGGCTTCCAGATTCCGACACCGATAAACGAGGTTGTGGTGGACTCTCAGCAGGAGAGCTATTCTACTGCAAATATGGTTGCGGCAATGAAAAAAACGGTGAGGAAAAGTGGTGTTGTGGTCTCTGACGGAAGAAGCATGAAGGCTATTCTCAACGAGGGCATGGAGGACCTTGACATTGAAGCCGTTGTTGACGATGACCCTTCACAGAAGGAAATAACGTTCAAAAAGCCTGTTGAGGAGAGGAAAGGCGGAAACTTGCTGAGTGCATACCTCGCTTTTGTGCCTATAGATATTAAGCAGGTTACGAACACGCAGTTTGAGACATACCTCGTGAACGACTCAAACTACTACCTGCAATACGTCTATGCCTCTGCAGAGAACAGCAGCTGGACGGTAAGGGCACAGGGAGTACTGGAGCCAAACACCAAGGAGTTCATAGAGGAATTCTCACAGCGGGAGGTGAACGGTCTCAGTCGTGTGTACATTCAGATGATTGCCTTCAAGAAAGACAAACCTTACACAATAAAGCAGCCGATTAGTGTACAGTTGCGCATTGACCAGGTGAAATTCTATAAACTGCACGTCTTTACTCCAAACGATTTCTTTGAGCAACCGTCTCTTCTCTACCCTATTATTGAAGACGACCGTGTGGCAAGATCTTTAGACATTACGGCAGAAAAGATGAAGGAGGAGATGTACCAGTCGGGTGCGGAGCATGATAGTCAAGAGGAAAAGAAGCAGGCAAGGCAGGGATTTGAGAATGCTATAGTTGTGGATCTTCATATCGAGAAACTGCTCGACAATACAGGAGGAATGTCGTCGTCTGACATACTCAACTATCAGCTCGACCATTTCAGAAATATAATGAAAGAGCATAGGAAAGAGAAAGGAAAGAAGATTGTGTTCATACACGGAAAGGGTGAGGGTGTGCTTCGTCACGCTATTATACATGAGTTGAACTATCGCTATAAGACGTGCTCTTATCAAGACGCTTCGTTCCAGGAATACGGCTATGGTGCTACACAGGTGACAATAAAATAGTTCTCTAAGTAGGTGTGCAGAATTATTTAATGAATTCTTGTCGTTGCCTGCTAACCAGTGTGTTTTTCCTGCCTTTTCAGAAAGAATGCGAACAATAAAAATAAAAAAAAGCTATGACAAACTATGGATTTATAACTGTAGCAGCCGCTATTCCAAGTATAAAGGTTGCTGACGTTCAATATAATGTGGAGGAGATAGAACGCCTCGTGGTGAAGGCGGAAGAAGAAGGCGTTGAGCTGCTTGTGTTCCCAGAGCTCTGTGTCACAGGATATACCTGCCAAGACCTCTTCCGCTCTGCTCATCTCCTTGATGCTTCTGATGAAGCTTTGAGTCTGCTAACAGACTTCAGTCTCGGAAGGGGAATTACGTTCGTTGTGGGTGCTCCGATTCGTCAAGACGACAGATTGATGAACTCGGCAGTGATAATCTCAAACGGACAACGGCATTATATTCACAAGACATTCCTGCCAAACTATAATGAGTTTTACGAGAAAAGATGGTTTTCTGTAGAGGCATTAGATGCAGAGCCAAGAATTTTCCGTCTGCCTAACGGAGTCACGTTTGGTGTGGAGATATGCGAGGACCTTTGGTCTGCCATCCCTCCAAGTAGCACTCTCGCCACTTCGGGTGCAGACATAATTCTTAACCTCTCAGCATCTAACGAGGTTCTCGGAAAACATCAGTATCTCCTTTCTCTTCTCTCACAACAGAGTGCGAGAACGATGTCTGGATATGTATATAGCTCATGCGGATATGGAGAGTCTACTCAAGACCTCGTTTACGGAGGAAATGCTATTGTCTACGAGAACGGAAAGCTTCTCGCACATTCTGAGCGTTTCTCTATGGATCCTCAATTGGTTATTGCACAGATAGACGTTGAGAAACTGCGCAATGAGCGTAGGACGAACACCACATTCGGTCGTGCTCAGGGCACTTTAATGGCAAAGGCAGAGGTGATTGCTCTTGACCTCGACGATGATGCCTACAACGACATTCTCCGGAAGTTTGTTCTTCAGCGAAACTATGATGCTCATCCCTTTATTCCAAAGTCAGAAGATATGGCAGAGTCGTGTGAGGAGATTTTCAATATTCAGGTGATGGGACTTGCCAGACGTCTTGAGCACATAAACTGCAAAAACGTTGTTGTTGGCATCAGTGGCGGTTTGGACTCTACGATGGCTCTTCTCGTTTGTATACGCACTTTCGACAAATTAGGTCTGGACCGTAAGGGAATTCACGGAATCACTATGCCTGGCTTCGGCACCACCGACCGCACTCACAACAATGCTGTGCGATTGATGGAAATCCTTGGAATAAGTCAGCAGGAGATAAGTATTGTTCCAGCAGTGAAGCAGCATTTCCTCGACATCAACCACGACCCAGAGAACCATAATATCACATACGAGAATTCTCAGGCTCGCTACAGAACGATGCTCCTTATGGATATTGCTAATCAGGTGAATGGAATAGTGATTGGAACGGGAGACCTCTCAGAACTTGCTCTCGGATGGGCAACCTACAATGGAGACCATATGTCTATGTATGGCGTGAACGCTTCTGTTCCGAAGACGCTGATAAGATATCTCGTGCAGTATGTTGCAGACCATCATATCGATGAAGGAGCAAAAGAGACTTTGCTCGACATCATTGACACACCTATTTCTCCAGAGCTGATTCCAGCTGCCGAGAATGGTGAGATAAAACAGAAGACAGAAGATCTCGTGGGACCATATGAACTGCATGACTTCTTCCTCTATCACTTTATGAGATTCGGATTCTCTCCTGAGAAGCTATTCCTCATAGCATCGAAAGCGTTTGATGGAATGTATGAGGCAGAGACCATTCGTCACTGGCTAAAGACTTTCTTACGCAGATTCTTCCAGCAGCAGTTCAAGCGCTCTTGTCTGCCAGATGGTCCGAAGGTGGGTTCTGTATCGCTTTCTCCTAGAGGCGATTGGCGTATGCCTTCAGATGCTTCAAGCATTCTCTGGAGTTTAGATTAAGTAGGGAATTCTACTTAGTATGATATTCTAAGGGTGCAATCATAAGATATGAAATACCAAAAGCTAAAATGAAGGTTTACACATACTGGCGTTTCAGATGTGTAAACCTTTATTTTTTTAGGGTGGTTCTATAAATTAGCTTTATCAGATTTCCGATTTATCTCTGAGAGCAGA
>SAMEA3663036__coassemble_1018_pt1 | contig 11388 bp, 12 predicted proteins | sample SAMEA3663036__metabat2_high_PE_014 | metagenome-assembled genome bin SAMEA3663036 (sample SAMEA3663036) | pig gut metagenome | biome: pig gut; feature: pig-associated habitat; material: faeces | place: France | collected 2012
ATAAGGGTAAGGTCGTTGAAACAGGTTGTCACGATTCTCTTATTGAAAGAAAGGGAGCATACTATAACCTTGTCAAGAACCAGCTTGAATTAGGAAACTGATATTGCCTTAAAGTGTTCTGCCAACTTGTTCTCAAAGAAAACTCATTACTTATAAAGTGTTCATAATCTTTACAAACAACAATGAAAGAAGAAAATAAATCGAGGAAAGTCACTCACAGTGACATGGAATTGCGTTCAGAGAAAGTGCGCAATCTACTTGAAGAAAAGCCTCCTTTCTTTCTGAGATGGGGAACAATTATTATCATAATCGTTTTTATGATTATAATGATGATTCTCTGTTCTGTTCCTTACCCTCATTCACAAGGAGAAAGCATCTTGCAACATATACTGTGGCAGAGGTGTTGAAAGATACTGCTATTTTAGATGGGGAAAAAATGTTTTATATAATACTTTTTTGTAACTTTGCATGAATAAAAGCTATGAAAAAAATATTACATAATAAAAAAGGAGATGAAAGTCAAAATAATCTCACAAAACAGACTGTCTAAAAGGAGCGGATGCCGAAAAGCTATATGAGTAGGTGGTGTATTAAAAAATTATTTCTAATGAAACATTTAATTTTAGGTCTTTGTACCTTTTTCAAGCTATCAATTATGGAATACAGAAGATTAACACATTTCATTGTCCTTATTGTGACAATGCTTACTTCAATGGAGACATTTGCTCAGCATGATGAGAAAAAAAACATAATCCCACTTCATGTCGAAGCTTCGCTGGGGGCAGTTACACCTTGTAAAGATATTCTGCCATTTGAAGTTAATTTCGATTTGAATTATACCTTTGCAAAAAGGTTCTCGCTACATGCTATTACAAGTACATCTTATTTCTTGCCTAAGGAAGGAATTACTTCAGATTATAATCGTGCAACGAATGTGGGTGGTGGTATAGGTTGTATTTTCTTTCCTCAGAAAAACGACAACCTTGGTGACTTTGAATTGCGTACATCTGTAACAACATCAGTAGGCAGTTCAGATTTCAAGAATACATCCTATAACATAGGTATTCATTGGTGTGGGCATTCAGAAAGACATAGCCTTGTGCCAACTGTCGGAATTGGCTATTCCTTCAAAGATTTTTCTCAAAAGAATATGCCTAATACTAATGGTGCTTATTTCACATTAGGATTGAGATTTTAGTAATTGCAACTTAAGTTAAACACTTAGTAACAATCAGATAGAAAATAATAGAGGTAAAACCAAATGCAGAGTGGAGTATAATCCAACTATGCAGAGGTGAGAAGGAAATCGGTGATTGCCAATTATTAGCTTGCTCTGTTATTGCCATGGCGAGCAAAGATAAAATGAAATTCAATAAAAAAATAAAATAATGAAACAAGACAACGTTCTAACAATTTTCACACGCATTAGAGATCGCTTACATGCCACAGCACAAAAAATTGCTGGGCAAGATGAGGCAGATGATATTCTTCAAGATGCATTCTGCAAATTATGGACACTAAAGAAACTGCCTCCCGACCAACAACAAACGGAGATGATAGCTTCTACGATAGTAAAAAACCAAAGCATTGATTTTAAAAGACGTGAGGAGCGAAAAGAACAATCGTCAATGAATGAGAAAACGACAGACGATTCCTTTGATCAAGAAACCCGAGAACTCTTTTCTTCTGTCAAGAGAATCATAGAATTGCGCTTGAATGAAACACAACGTATGGTGCTTTGGATGCGTGACTATGAAGGTTATTCTTTCACAGAAATAGCTGAAAATATGAGCATTACAGAAGCTAATGCCAGACAAATACTGTCGAGAGCGAGAAAAATTGTTCGTGAAACCTATAAAAGTATAAACTAATGGAGAAGAATGATATACATAAATTAATAGATGGCTATTTTAATGCCACTCTTAGTGAAAAAGAGGAATTTCAACTTCGGCAAATGCTTTCCGAAACAACAGAAGACTCAAATGATATTCTTGAGATAAAAGCTGTTATGGGAGTTTTTGCAACAAACCGCAAGATAGAAGGTAAAACACTTCCTGTTCAGAAACCCCAAACAGCATGGGGGAAGATGAAGTATGCTGCAATACTTGTGATAAGCATAATTCTTGATGCTATAATTGATTTTGATGATCCTTTAGAAAATAAAATTTCAAAATAATAATTTTTATAATAAGAATACAATACAATCATTTTACAAAACAATTTTTTTAACAATAATTCTATACACCTAAATTTATGAATAAAGAAGCATACAAAAAAGAGACTTTTGTGGCAGTAATACTTTTATTGTGCCTTTGGTTTAAGCTTGATGCAGTTATTGAATATGGAGTTGAGAATGTATCTTCTTTTGCACTGGCTACTTGTGCGCTACTCTTGCTCTTGCTACTATTCATGGCATTTTGGCTACTGTTCACAGACAAAAAAAAGCTATGGCAAATCATGAAGAGTATCTTCAAATCAGACATTTTTGACACAATCTCTTGGGTAGCTTTTCTTATGCCTATTGTAAGTATAGAAGAATACAGTACCTATTTTGCTTGTGCTTCATGGCTTTTTGGCGATATCATGCTTTTGGCAGGATTTTTTATAGTTCGTTCAACTCTCGTATTTACGAAAAATACCGAAAATTAAGAATTTACAGTAAAAAATACTTACGAATGAATTGTTTTCAAAATATGTAAGCAAAAGAATTTTATTCGAAATAATAATTGAAAAACGAAGAAAAAGACTCCCTAAGACAGTGAAAATCTTAGAGAGTCTTTTCGTATATGTATATGTGGAAAATTCTTTTGAGAGAAAAGAATTCCTCAATGGAATGAACTCTATATTCCCTCAATAGAAATCATTTTTTGCCGGTTTTGTATCCTCTCCACATAGCCAATGCACCAAGAATGACGAATGGGAGAGAGAGGAGCTGCCCCATGTTCAAGATCATTCCCTCTTCAAACGCCTCCTGATTCTCTTTTGTTAGCTCAATGAAAATTCGTGCAGTGAAGATATATAGCAGACAGAGTCCAAAATAAAAGCCTGTTCCCATGAGTTTGTTAGGAAAAGAGGAAGGAACGGAAGAAGATGAGTTCTTCTTGGCATTTTCTGAAATCTCAAGAGAATTGTTTTCTGATTCCTTGTTAAGCGCCTTTCCTGTTTTGAAGTCTGTTCTCACTGTAGTAGTGGAAGGAGAGATATTAGTGTTTTTGTAGACAAGATACATTATGATTGCGAGCAAAGCATAAGCGATTGCCTCGTAGAGCTGTCCAGGATGTCGGGGTAGGGTATCGACACGCTCAAAGACGAACGCCCAAGGAAGGTCGGTAGGCTTACCAATAATCTCTGAGTTCATAAGGTTTCCGAGTCTTATGGCGCATGCTGTAACTGGAGTCGCTATTGCCACCGCATCTATCACGAACAGCAGTTTCATCTTTATCTTCCTGCTATAGAGAAGCAAAGCAATCATTAATCCGAGAGTGCCGCCATGACTTGCAAGTCCTTCATATCCAATGAATTTCCATTGTCCAGAAGAGATAGAGTCTATGACCCCTTCTCCAAAGAGTTTTACAGGAATGAACATCTCAAACCAACCCTTTGTAGAGAACAGAAAGTCTTCCGGCTGATAGAATATGCAATGTCCGAGTCGTGCTCCTAACAGCACTCCTATGAAGCAATACAAGAATAGCGGTTCAAATTTCTCGTTTGGAATTTTCTGGTCGGAATACAATTTCTGGACATAGAAATATGCTAACATCAGACCAATCATCCAACACAAAGCATACCATCTTATGGAAAGAGGTCCGAGATGCAATGCCACCAGATCAGGATTCCAGATAATATAGTTGAACATAACAATAGAATTTTTTCTTTTTCGATGAGATAACCAGCAAAGACTCTTTTGATGGATTATAGAAATAACTCCATCAGAAGAATCTATATTTCAGGCTTATACATTGAATCGGAAGTGCATGATGTCACCATCCTGAACAACGTAATCCTTACCCTCGATGCCCATCTTTCCAGCTTCTTTTATGGCAGCTTCAGAACCATACTGGATATAGTCATCGTATTTGATAACCTCAGCACGAATGAAACCCTTTTCGAAGTCTGTGTGAATAACTCCAGCACACTGAGGAGCCTTCCAACCCTTTTTGTATGTCCATGCCTTTACCTCCATTTCTCCAGCAGTGATGAATGTCTGGAGGTTCAGAAGAGCATAAGCCTTTTTGATGAGACGGTTCACACCAGACTCCTCCAGTCCGAGTTCCTCAAGGAACATCTGCTTATCTTCATAGTTGTCGAAGCCAGCAATATCCTCCTCTGTCTTTGCAGCAACAATCATTGCTTCAGCACCCTCTTCCTTTGCCAGTTCCTCAACCTTTTTTGTCCATTCATTTCCTGTGCTTGCAGCCGTCTCGTCAACGTTGCAGACATAGAGCACAGGTTTAGAGGTGAGGAGGAAAAGGTTTCTTGCAGCATCCTGCTCCTCCTTGCTGTCAAAAGAGACTGTGCGAGCGTTTTTTCCTTCGAGGAGAGCCTCGCGATAAGCTGTAAGCACCTGAAACTCAATCTTTGCGTCCTTGTTTCCAGTAGATGCAATCTTCTGAGTCTTAGCATATCGAGCCTCGATTGTTTCAAGGTCTTTCAGCTGCAGTTCAGTGTCTATGATCTCTTTATCGCGAATAGGGTCTATGGTGCCATCAACATGAGTGATGTTCTCATCTTCGAAGCATCTGAGCACATGAATGATTGCATCTGTCTCACGAATATTTCCAAGGAATTTGTTTCCAAGACCCTCACCTTTTGAAGCACCCTTCACGAGTCCTGCGATGTCAACAATCTCACAAGTAGCAGGAACAATACGTCCTGGATGCACTATCTCTGCAAGTTTTGTGAGTCGTTCGTCAGGAACTGTTATCACGCCCACGTTTGGTTCTATAGTACAGAACGGGAAATTGGCTGCCTGAGCCTTTGCGCTTGACAGACAGTTAAAAAGAGTCGATTTGCCTACGTTTGGCAATCCGACAATACCACATTTTAATGCCATGTATCTATTTTAATTTGTTTTGTTTTTTTATTGGAAAAATGCTGCTTTCCAAACCCCAAATAGGGTAGGGGAAAGGAAAATTTTCTGCAAAGTTACAAAGTTTTTTTAAATAAGGTGTTGTTTCCAGTGAATTATTTCACTTTTCTGAAAGTTTTTTGGGTAAGTAGGTGTAAAAGAATTATGTCCACCAACTTCTATCCTCATTTTCTCCCATTTTTTAGGTTACATTTTTATTCCCTGCAGAAGGAAGAAAAAAGGAATGAATGCATGCTATATCTGTCCTGCCTCCACAAGTCGTGCAATGCGTTCTATTTCTGCATCTTCAGCATTATTTTCTGGCTCGTAAGTTTTTTTCAGAGAAGCACCAAAAGTCCAAGCAAAGATTTGGTAGAAGCCAGCCTTTAAAGGTCCGATGAATGCGTTTATCAGTTCAAAACCAGTGGAGTTACACTCACGGTAAATGAGCTTTATGAGCAGTTTTCCCTGTGTTAGCGTAAGTCTTTTCATTCTTGGAGTGTATTGCTCTTTCACACCTTTCTCCACAAGTTTCAGATGTTCTGCACGTGCCTTTGCGTTAGGGAGAGTGACAAGATACTCGTAGGTCTCCATCATGATCATCTTCACCTCCTTAGCAATCGGCAACACCTTCTTCACGTTTCTCACCATACGGTTATAGCGAATTCTCTCCTTCTTATCTTTGAAAACCTTTGGCGGATAGCAATAGACATTATTCATTTCCACATACTGCACAGAATCGTTGTCTAAGAGCACCTTTCCCACCTTTATGGTGGGTATGAAGGTGGTGTTCTGGGCTTTCATGTTTCCAGTCCAGAAAGTAAGGAGAATGAGTATGTAGAGAATGCGTAAAACCATTATTTTATGTTATATATGTAATATATAAGAGTCTGACCAACAGCCTCTAACGTTTCTTTAGAGATATTGTCCATATTGTCGGCTACAGTATGCCATACAGGACCAAAAGACGACTGCTCACAGTCAGGATAATGAGCAATGATGTCTATGCAAGGAATCTGAGCAATCTCGTTTATTGGCTGGTGGTCGTCGGTTACAAAGCCCCCTTCTCGAGAAGGAAAGAAACTGCTGTAGCCCGCTTCAGATGCTGCCGACCATAGCTTCTGTACATATCGCTTTGCGAAATGGAGCGAGAGACCTTCATGATAGAATTTTGCACCAATTCCCCCAACCATATCGAGAAGAATACCGTAGTCGATTGCCTTTCCGTTACTGTCAGCAGCATACTGTTCCGCCCAATATTGAGAACCTAATGCCCAAGGATTTTCCCTCTGGCTCTCACCCTCATACCATTGCGGATTTCCATAGTCTTCTGCATCAAAGCATATAAACTCCACAGCAACATTTGCGGAGTCAGCCATGTTTAGAATTCTCGCCACTTCTAACATCACGGCAATTCCCGAGCCGCCATCGTTTGCACCAATGATGGGAGTGTGGTGGTTTTTCTCCTCAGGGTCGTTGTCTGCCCACGGGCGAGTATCGTAATGGGCACAAAGCATTATTCGCTCTTTTGGATCCTTTCCTTTCGGAGAATAAGAAGCAATGATGTTTGTGGCATTAAGTAGCGTGCCGTCAAAAGCCTTTATATCAGCCTTTTGCAATGTCACCTCACAACCGTGTCTCCTGAACTCCTGAGCAATCCAGTTTGTGCAGCTATCGTGAGCAGGAGTGTTCATTGGTCTTGGTCCGAAGTCGCATTGTTTCTTACAGAAATAATATGCTGAATCACTACAGAACTCAGGAATGAGACCTGCCGCCTGTTCTACTTCCGTTGCTGGCTTACTGTTCTTGCAAGAGAAGAAAGCAAGGGTGAGTAATAAAAATAGAATGTTTCTCATTTTCTGTTTTAATTTACTTTTTTGTTTATCTCATATAGTATTTCAAGAGGTGTCAGGGGTATTAAGGGTGTTCAAGGGGTGTTAAGTGGTGTTTAAGGGGTATTTCAAGTGGTGTTTAAGGTGTGTTCTTTTATTTCCCAGACAGACAGTTTATCCAGTTCTTTCCCCAAATTTTCTCTATCTCTTCTTTTGAGAAGCCATGTCGAAGGAGTTGTGTTGTGATGTTCATTAGTTCTGCTGCCGATGACAAGCCTTTTACGCCACCGTCACCATCGAAATCAGTACCTATTCCCACATGGTCTATTCCCATTATTTCTATCGCATGGAAGAGATGGTTTAAGAAATCGGTGATATCTGCCTCACCATTTTCTTTGAGGAATCCACTATATAGAGTGAGCTGCATAACACCATTGTGAGCCGCCAACGTGCGCATCTGTTCGTCTGTTAGATTTCGAGGGTGGTTGCAGAGTGCCCGACAGTTTGAATGGCTACAGACAATAGGTTTCTCAGACAGTTTTATAGCATCATAGAAAGACGATTCTGCCGCATGAGAGAGGTCAACGGCAATGCCTATTCGGTTCATCTCACGAATCACCTCCTTGCCAAATTCCGACACTCCATGATGTGTTTCCGTTCCTCGTGCCGAGTCGCAGATATCGTTGTCGCCATTATGGCAAAGAGTGATGTATTTTATTCCTCTGTCATGGAAATGCTGAATATTCTTTAAGTCGTGTTCTAAGGCAATGCCATTCTCTATTCCAAGCATAATGGAGCGAATGCCTTTTTTCTTATTTTCCACCACTTCATCAAAAGAAACAGCCTTGGCAATACCTTCATTTCGGCATATTTTCTCAACCTTATCAAATATAATATCCGCATACTCCTTCTCGCTCTCTATTCCGAACTGAGAAACGTCAGAGAATTTCTGTCCTTGCTTTGGTTGAGGAAGGTAGCAAACCATTGTCACGGCATCTATTCTTCCACAGTTCATTTTCTCGAGATCATAAAGAATCCTGCTGTCGCCATTTATGAAATCCACGTTCTGTGAGAAGAACATCGGAGTGTCGCAATGAGAGTCGAGGGTAACGATTTCCTTGTGAATTTCTTTCGCCTCACGGTAGATCTTTGCCTCTTCTGTCAGCCATTTGAAGAGTTTCAGACCCTCCTCATGGAGTTGTTCGGGATGCCACTGAACACCTATAACACTGTGATATTCAGTAGATTCTATTGCTTCTATGATATTGTCTTCAGAAAAAGCAACAGCTTTGAATCTTCTGCCAGGGTTATCAACAGCTTGATGGTGGAAACTGTTCACAAAGATTGTCTCGCTATTATATATCTCAGAGAGAATGCTTCCTTTCTCTATCTTTACGCTATGGGTGGCAGCATCTTTTGGAGCATTCTGACTATGTTTCACAGAAGTGGATATATGCTGCTTGACATGCCCACCGAGTGCAATGGCGATGGTTTGTATTCCTCTACAAATTCCGAGGATAGGCAGATTCCGCTTGTAAGCCTCCTGACAGAGTGGAATCTCAAAGCTGTCACGCTCTGGATTAATATTCCCGAGTTCTGGAACGGGCTCTTCGTTCATGAGAAGTGGGTTGTGGTCGCCTCCACCTGTGAAGATCATGCCATCAAGATTGTCAAGGAATGCTTTTGTCTTCTCTATATCAGAAACAGGAGGTAAGAGAATAGGGTAGGCTCCTGCAGCCAAAACTTGGTTGCAGTATTTCTTTCTTACGGAATAGTCTTCTGTGCTACTGTCGGTAGTGATGCCTATCAATGGTATTTTTATCATAGTCTTTCTGTAACCCAGGGGTGTTTTTGTTTTATATAATCAAGTGGGTGTTTTTTTCTTACTTTATATAGTATAAAGCGGGTGTTTTTTTCAACCAAGAGTAGTGTGTTTCTTGTAACCAACTAATAATGAGGAATTAAGAACCATGAACATAGTGCTTTTGATTCTTAATTCCCCATCCTTGGAAAAGTATTGCGATGATTAATCTTCGTCTGTGAGAACCACTGGTATCTCTCGCTTGATAGACTGTTCGAGAGAAATGAGCGTTTCTGTTGACACCACTCCATCGATATTCTGCAGCTTATCGTTCAGAAGTTCCATGAGCTGCTCATTGTCACGAGCGTAAAGCTTCACGAGCATGGTATAAGAACCGGTGGTGTAATGACACTCAACAATCTCTGGGATGAGGTTCAGTTGTGAAGCCACTTCACGATACATATTGCCTCGTTCGAGCGTTATGCCTACATAGGTGCAGGTGGTATAGCCAAGAGATTTTGGATTGATGTTAAAGGCGGAGCCGTAGATAACACCGATATCCATAAGTCTCTGTACACGCTGGTGGATAGCTGCTCGCGATACTCCGCATTCTGCAGCTACATCCTTAAAAGGCATACGTGCATTTTTTGCCAGAATGCTCAATATCTTTTTGTCAAGAGCATCTATTCTTTCATTTTTTTGCATAGTGTTTTATGTGTTGTCGTTAATATGGTTTTTACAATTTGTCAGCAAAAGTACATAATTTAGATGAAACTGCCAATTTTTTTTACAAATATTTTTACATGAAAGATTATTTTGTTTCTTTTTTAGTGTTTTCTTTATGAAAAATTGTGGTTTTCCCGATTTTTTTCGTAACTTTGCCACAACTTTTTATCAACATTCATAGCAACCCCATGCTTTTGAAAAACTATTTAAACCATTCCTCATTATGATAAACCGACTGTTTCAATTCTTAGAAAGTTCACCCGTGAACTTCCTTGCAGTAGATACCATTTGTAAGCGTCTCAATGATGCTGGATTCAGATGTTTCGATGCTTCCTTACGCTTAGAGAGTGTGAAGGCAGGAGAGAAATTCTATGTTGTGAAGAACGATTCTTCTATCTATGCTTTCGTGATTGGTAGGCAGCCGCTTGCTGAGAAGGGATTCCACATGATCTGTTCTCATTGCGACTCTCCTACGTTTCGCATAAAGCCGAACGCAGAGATGTTGCGAGAGGGAATGCTCTCGTTGAACACAGAGGTTTATGGCGGACCAATCATGAGTACTTGGTTCGATCGCCCTCTATCTCTTGCTGGAAGGGTTATCGTAGATAGTGGAGATGTTATGCAACCAGAAACTCGCCTTCTTCACATTCGTCGCCCTCTGCTCACGATTCCTAACCTTGCCATTCATTTCAATCGGCAGGTGAACGATGGTGTGAAGCTCTCGAAGCAGATAGATATGCTTCCTCTCATGGCTGCTGCTGTCACTGAAGAGATGAAGAAAGATGGTGTCTTGCTCTCGCTAATCTCTGAAGAGTTGAACGTAAGCATTCCTGATATTCTTGACTTCGACCTTTATCTCTACGACACCACTCCTCCTTCTACCTTCGGACTCCAGCAGGAGATGATTAGTGCTGGGCGTCTTGACGACCTCTCCATGGTTCACGCTTCTCTTGAGGCTTTGATAGCTGCTACTGAAGAGGGCACACCAAAGCAGACAAACATCATGGCTGTCTTCGACAATGAGGAAACGGGTTCTCAGACAAAACAGGGAGCGGGAAGTCCGTTCTTGAGGAGTATGATAGAACGTATCATAATTGCACAAGAGGGTAGGGGAGACGACTTCTATCGTGCTGTGGAGCAGGCGTTCATGATTAGTGCTGACAATGCCCATGCTTGGCATCCAAACTATTCTTCAAAATACGATCCTACGAATCATCCGCATCTCGGACTCGGACCAGTCATTAAGCTCAATGCTTCTCAGAAATATGCCACCGATGCCGTTTCTGCTGCCGTCTTTGCTGGAATATGTCGTAAGGCAGGTGTTCCTTTCCAGTATTTCGTAAACCATAGTGATGTGGCTGGTGGCTCTACCTTAGGAAATATCCTTGCCTCTTCTCTTCCTGTGAGGGGTGTCGACATGGGCAATGGCGTACTTGCCATGCATAGTGTGAGAGAAACAGCTTCTGTTGCCGACCATCTCTATTGCATAAAGGCATTCACTGAGTTCTACAAGTAGAACAGCACCCTATATGTTTTATTAAATCGGTAGTGTTAAGTAGGTGTGCAAAATGATTTTTATAATGATTGTATTGATTGGTGATGCAGAATCAGTTTGTGACATAAAGGAGTGTAGCGACTCCTACTCGACTGTTGTCACTGGCTGATAATGCGCAGTAGGCGGTGCAAGGATTATAAAAATCATTTTGCACACCTACTTATCTCGTTAGGGTTTTCATAAGATAGGTTGAACTTTCACTTTGATAACCTCTTTGCAAGGTGAATTGCCAACCATTTATATCCTATTGAGAACGGTTCAAATTATGCAATCGTGAATATAAAGCATAGTCTCTTGTTGAGTCATTTTTTGAGTTCTTGTTGAGTCTCTTTTTGGTGCCTTAATAGGTCCTTAAAGGTAGGGTGTTCAAAATCGTCTTTTCAGACGAGACCAAAAAGTGCCTATA
>SAMEA3663036__coassemble_1062_pt1 | contig 11043 bp, 7 predicted proteins | sample SAMEA3663036__metabat2_high_PE_014 | metagenome-assembled genome bin SAMEA3663036 (sample SAMEA3663036) | pig gut metagenome | biome: pig gut; feature: pig-associated habitat; material: faeces | place: France | collected 2012
GTATGTGACATAAAGGAGTGTAGCGACTCCTACTCGACTGTTGTCACTTGCTGACAATGCACAGTAGGCTGTGCAAAGATTATATAGATAATTCTGCACACCTACTTATTTATTTTCTATCTATTACGAAAATAACATGCAAATATACTCATTTTTCTTTAATTATCTGTAACGTAATAGAATTTTTTATCAATAATTAACCAGCAACACATACTTGCCGTACACACCCTATTGCTACTCTTCTTGCTTGAGACTGCTTGTTCATGAGTTTCTCCTTAACTCAAAAACATGGAACTCAAAGTGGTATGGTTCGACTTTGTAGCACCGTACAGCAAGATTCTCTACTCTCAAATCGTTACTCAATTATTCTATACCTACCGCTGAGATGCATAAGGGCAAAGAGACGGATGAGACCATCATAATAAGCATCGAAATACCCATCCTCATAAGGCTCATGGCGAGAGTTCCAAAGCCGTTCTACAAATTCTCGACTCTTGGTATGTGTGGCAGCAAGAGAGGCTGCTGCTGCTGTAGCCACGAATCCTACAGAATGCCGGCGTTTCTTGTATCCTCCGGCCTCAAGAATTTCCTCTGGTTCCGTACCGTCAATGTTGTATTGGTCGAGGAAAGTGTCAATACCCTGTGAGTACAGGAAGTTCTGAATGCGGTTGGCATACTCCTGTTGCCATTCACGGTCTGAGCACGACCAGGAATAGTCCATGGCGATATTCATAGGAACACGCCAGGAATCGTAGCGGAAGGCATCTCCCAAGACCCCACCTCGCTTTAGAAGGGAGCCGTCATAGTTGTTGTAGTCGGGATTCAGTCCGGTGACAGGATGCACACTGCGATGCAGATACTCCCTGGACGCCTTTGCACAATCAAGCCAGAACTGTTCCCTTCCATCCTTTGCATATTTTGCCCAAACCTCATAGAAGGTTGGGATATGGTATGAAGGGTCGGTGAATGCCCCTCCCATAGGGTCAGGAGTGAAGGTGATGAGCTTATGCTCGATGTTCACCAGAGGGGAAGCTTCCGACATTCCCGTCTTCTGCATTGAGAGGTCTAGAATCTTCTGTGCCTCGGAGAGATAGTCTATTCCCGTTGTGTTTCCCCAGCGGTTGGAGGCAAAGAGTAGAGAAGTGACGAAATAGAGCTCGCCATCAGAAGCGGCTCCTTGCGCATTGGGCTTACCATCGATAGTAAGGCTCCAGCGGAAATAACCCTTCCTCTGTCCTTCCTGATGCTGCATGTATTTCTTCGCCCACCGCCAGAGTCGGTCGAAGATATCTTTTTTATCCCATTGAACGGCAATCATCATGCCATACGACATGCCCTCCGTTCTTACATCATGATTCTTAATGTCAGAGATATACGCCATGGAGTCGCCCACTTCAAAATATACTTTCTCCGGACCGTAGAAAAGTCCGTTGAAAGCCTCTTGAAGCTTTTCATCTATTGCCTTCTCGCTATATCCCAACTCCTGAAACATGTTACGGTATTTCTTGGAAGTGAACGCACCTTCTTGCCACGGAAGCATGTCGAAGCCGATATTATCAATCTCTATTTTTGAACCATTCATAAGCCACACCTTTATATTTTTTATTCCCTTTGGAGAGTAAAGAACAGAAGTGTGGAAATCTTGCCAGGAAGACGATTTTGGAATAGAGACCACAGCAATTCGCTTTCCTTCTGACTCCACAACAATCCTTCCAGAGGAAGCCGCCTTTGCCCTTACAACAATCTCCGAAACGCCTTCATTGCCAAAGTCTACACGCTCATAGAGCACCCCGTCTCCCTTTTTCTTAAATAGTGTCTTCCATCCTAAGAACGTTGACTTTCGGTCAAGGAAATCGATGGAGGCATTTCCAAACAGTTTACTGTATCGGTCTATCTCTATCCGCTCGCAAGCCTTTGTGATGCCAACACCTCTAAGTGTTGGAGTAACCTTCTGAATTGTTCCGTCGGGATTAAACGAGAGGTAGTCTGCCCTAACAGAGCGAAGCTTATCGAAGTCAGGGGAGTAGTCGTTGTGATGGTAGAAGAGATACCACTGTCCACGGTATTCCACAATAGAGTGGTGGTTTGTCCAGCATGCCACTGGCGACTCATCCATGATGACCCCCTTGAACTCAAACGGTCCCATCGGACCATCGCCCATGGCATAGGCTAACGTCTCGGTAGAGTCGCGAACCCAAGGGAATGTATAGTAATATTTCCCTTGTCGCTCAAAGACAAACGGACCTTCCTTGAAACCCTCTGGGAGCCCCTTGACAGGTTCTGGCTTGGAGTCTAACTCCATCATATTATCCTTCAGTCGAGCCATCCACATACCCATGCCAGCCCAATAGATATAGCTCTTCCCATCTTTTGGGTCTATGAGCACGCAAGGGTCTATACCGCGGATGCCTTCAATAGGTTTCCACATTGGGAAGAAAGGCCCTTCTGGTTTCTTTGCTATTGCCACTCCAACTCCAAAACCTTTCTCCTCTCCTTTTGGGGCAGAAGGGAAATAGAAGTAGTACTGACCGTTCTTTTCAACGCATTCGGGAGCCCACATGGCATACGAGTCTCGCTTCACCCAAGGCACTTTGTTTTGGGTAACAATGACACCATGGTCGGTCCAGTTGGTTAGGTTTTCAGAAGAGAAGACATGGTAATCTTCCATGCAGAACCATTTCTTTTCAGGCTCTACCGGACTGAGTATGTCGTGTGATGGATAGACATACATCCGATTGTTGAACACACGTGCGGTAGGGTCTGCAGTGAACTGGTCTCGAATAATTGGGTTCTGTGCAGAGACAGAGAGTGTTGAGAGTGCTGTAAAGAGAAATAGAAGTTTCATTTTTTTCCTGAAGTTCCATTTAGAGTTGTCGCTATTGAAATTATTTTCGTAAAGCCGAATGAAAAAATATTACTTGATTTCCACTGTGGCATGTTGTAGATCTTCTGCGCGTGAACTGGCACCGAAGAAGATGTCGTATTTCCCTGCTGCCATGTGAACACTATTGTATGCCGGGTCGAAGAGAGTAAACGCTTCCTCACCAAGGTTGATAGCAATAGCCTTGCTCTCACCAGCCTTCAGAGGCACGCGCTCAAACGCTTTCAGTGTTTTCAGCGGACCTTCGGTATCGTCACAACGGCGTACATACACCTGCAGCACTTCTGTTCCCTCTCGCTTCCCAGTATTCTTCACCGTAGTGCGAAGAGTGAACAGTGACTTTGGGTTTGCCTGCTCATTCTTCTCTACAATCATCTTCTCTATATTAAATGAGGTGTAGCTGAGACCATAGCCGAAAGCAAATAAAGGGTCAGAGAAATAACGATATGTGCGACCCTTCATAGAATAGTCTTCAAAGTCGGGCAACTGACTGCTTGCGCGATAGAATGTAACAGGAAGCTTCCCTTGAGGATTGTAGTCGCCAAAGAGAACATCGGCAACGGCTCTTCCACCATGCTGACCAGGATACCATGCCTGAATAATTGCCTCACAGTTCTCTGACTCTGGAGAAAGGGCGATGGCAGAACCAGAGCAGTTCACGAAGACAATTCTCTTCCCTGCCTGCTTCAATGCAGAGAGGAAATCGCGCTGAACCTTTGGAAGCTCGATGTGTGTGCGGTCGCCACCTCTAAAGCCGTCTATCTTCACTGGCATCTCCTCGCCTTCAAGTTGTGAAGACAGTCCACCTACAAACACCACGGTTTCTATGCCCTTCAGCTTCGCAATACTTTCTGCATAGTCGACAGGAAGTTCCTCACCAATATTGAGTTTCATGTTTGCACCCCATGTCTTGACAGTGTGGTAGGTGAGCTCAATGGCGTATGTCTTGCTCTTTTCTGCGTTGAACTCGAAACGCATAGGCTGGTCGCGCCAAGTGCTATCGGCAGCAAGAACCTCTCCGTTCATCTTTAGTTCAAAAGCACCAGTGTACTGCATTCTGATAACCGTTTTTCCTGACTTCTCTGGAATGAATGTCGTTTCATACTTTGCAGAGAAGTCTTCCATACGCACTCCGTTGGCAAACGTATGCTGACCGCTGGTGGTCACGGCAATTGGATTCACATACTGCTCGCTGGTTACAGGTTTTCCGCTCATGCTTGTGTTGTTCCAGAACGTTCCACGAATGCCTTTCTTTCCTCCAGACATGCAGTTGGTAAGGAAGCTCCTTACAATGCACTCTTCTGTAAGGTCACACCCTCTCAGATAAACAATGTTCTTCTTTCCAACCTTAGCACGCATACCATCGAGTATGGTTACAGTGTTGTTTGGCACTCCGTTGTAGTTGCCCCACATCATTGGAGTGTTGTCGGCATTCGGTCCAATCACAGCAATCTTTCCTTCCTTTTTAAGTGGCAAGATGTTGTTGTTGTTTTGAAGAAGCACGATAGACTGTCGAGCCATGTCTAACGAAAGCTGCTGGTGCTCCTTGCTGCTGAGCACAGAGAGAGGAATCTTCGACCACTCACAATCGTAGAAATCGTCCATCTCGCCGAGCTCAAATCTGCCTTCCAAGAGGCGTATGACATGTTTATCGATTTCCTTCTCGGTGATAAGACCTTTCTCTACCGCTTCTGGAAGTCGGGCATAAGCATATCCATAGCCGCATTCTACATCAGTGCCAGCAATGGTGCCCTTGGCAGCGGCATGAAGTTGGGTTGAGGAACTCTTGTGGGTGGTCCAGAAATCGGCAATGGCACCGCAGTCGCTAACCACAAGATATTTAAAGCCCCATTCATCACGTAGAATTTGCTGTAGCAGACGAGTGCTGCCACAGCAGGGCTCATCGTCCCAACGCTGGTAGGCACACATCACCTCCCTCACCTTAGCCTTTTGCACAAGGTCTTTGAAAGCAGGGAGGTAGGTCTCCCAAAGGTCTCTAACAGAGACATTATTGAGGTTCGCATAATGGCGACTCCATTCGAGTCCGCTATGAATGGCATAGTGTTTCGCACAGGCAAGGAGCTTGCGATGCTTTGCTGACTCTGGTCCTTGCAGACCACGAACAACCGCCTGCCCCATAAGGGAAGTGAGGTAAGGGTCTTCACCATAGGTCTCTTGTCCGCGGCCCCAGCGTGGGTCACGGAAGATATTCACGTTAGGTGTCCATACAGAGAGGCAGTGGAATCGTGAGGAGGAGATTCCCTTCTCGTGTTGCTCGTTCCATTTCGCTCGTGTCTCATCGCTGGTGGCGGTGAACACCTTCTCCACTAAAGGTACATTGAAAGAGGCAGCCATGCCGATAGGCTCTGGGAACACGGTCACGTTTCCTTGGTTGGCAAGCCCATGGAGTGCTTCGCTCCACCAGCTGAAGGCTTTTATTCCGAGGCGTGGAATGGCTGGTGATTCATCGCACATAAGGTCTGCCTTCTCCTGTAGTGTGAGTCGTGAGGTTAAATCAACGGCTCTCTCATGTGCAGAAAGATTCTGATTCTGATACGGCAGTTGCTGTGCTGTGGCATTACTGCTAATGATAATTGCAGCAGTAAAGAGCAGTGTCTTAATCATTAATGAAATTGTTATTAAGTAGTTAGTAAATAGTTTTGTGAAAGAAAAAGGGTAGGGGTGTCGTTTTTTTTTGAATGCAGTCATCACTTCGTTTCAAACACAATCACAAAGCCGCCACGAGCTTTGCAAGAGAGAGTCTTTGGCAGTGAGCCAGTCCCAGTCTTGATGCTCCATGACTTCTCGCCTTTCGCTCCATCGGTGAAAATGGTGTAACGCCCTTTTCCAAAGCAAGATGCGTTTAGGGCAAGCACCTGAGGCTCATCTTTCCCGTTTATGCCCGCAACATACCATCTCTTTCCACTCCTTCTGGCAAGAACAACAGCATCTCCTGGATAGCCTCCAAGGAGGCGGGTCTCATCCCATGTGGTTGGAAGCCCAGTCATAAAATCCTTTACTGCCTTTGGTTGCACAAGATAGCTTTCTGGTTTGTCTGCCCAATGGAGCAGAGGAGACTCGAAGAGCACAGAGAGGGCGAGCTCATGGGCATGGGAGGTGATGTGTGGGTGTTGAGAGTCAGAGAACGTGCAAGGAGTGTAGTCCATAGGGCCAATCACGTTCCTCGTGAAAGGAAGGGTGGCATTGTGTCTCGCAGCCTTATTCGTAAGAGTGGCGTTGTTGTTATACCATTCCGCTCCATAGACCGCCTCTACGGTCATGAGGTTCGGGTATGTGCGTTGCCATCCACGAGGTATGGTGGCTCCATGGAAGTTCACGAGGAGATGGTGCTTTGCGGCACATTCCAAAAGGTCTATACAATACTCCATAGTCTCTTGCTTGTCGCCAGCGAAGAAATCAATCTTTATTCCCGCAACTCCCATCTCCTCCAACCAAGCAAACTCTTTCTCTCGATCTTCTGGGGCATTGAGACGCTCGTGGGGACCAGGGGCTCCCCATGCCTTTATCCATGCCGTAGAGGAGTTGTACCACACGAGGGGTTTCACACCTTTTTCATGGGCATAATGAATGGCATCTTCTATGTTTCCCCCGTTTTTCATCTCGTCCCATTCGGCATCTATTAACACATACGGAAAATTCATCTCATGTGCCATGTCTATGTACTTGCAAACAATCTGATAGTCGTTAGAACCGTGGTTGTAAGCCCAGTAAATCCAGGAAACACTCCCGGGAGATATCCAGGAGGTGTCGGAAAGTCTGTTTGGAGCACTGACATCGGTTACGAGCGTGGAGGAGACAACCTCTGGAAGTGTGCCCGTGATAACAACTCTCCATGGCGATGTCCAAGAGCCTGAAACGTTCTGCATGTTCTCGTCAGGAACAACACGATACTCTGAAGAATTCTTGTCGTTGTAAAGAGATGAGGCACTGTTGTTTCGCTCAATACCTGCCTCCGTGATTAGGGCGAAGACGGTCTCTGAGGCTTGCAAGAGGGCAGGGTAGCCCCAGCGCTTATTTTCTGAAACACCAGTGGTTGAGAGGGGGAAGAAATCTTCGTAAGGCTCTGTCCATTTCTGCATCCATCGCTTTGTGCCTTCGGGAATGGTGTAGACGGTCTTTTCTTCTGTAACACGGGTGTGCTGGAGGCCTTCTAAACCATAGCGGAATGCAATGCCATCGTTATAGGCTCTCACTGTGAGCGTGAGAATCCTTCCTAAGCGGTCGGTGTAGACATACGACACTTCATTTGCTTCATTTGCGCACTCATGTCGCTTTCCTGCAAGCATCTGATAGTGGTCGCTGATTCTCTTTGCTTCGCTCTTCCCTTTCAAGGTGAGCTCCTTGCCTCCTCCATCTTTTGTCAGCAGACCGATGGTGGGAATGGAGAGCACTTCTGTTCTGCTACCCTTGTTGAGGTATTCAACAGAAAAGCCAGAACCGTTCTCCACCCATTGCACCTTCCCGTTTGGCGACACCACTTGTGCTGAGGCTGCCGTTGTGGAGAGGAAGAGGAGCACGACACCGATGCTCTTCGCTCTTTTCCAACATTTCACGAAGGAAGAAGAGTGACTTTCATTGTGATGTGTCATCTTTCTGATTGTTTCTTGAAGAAGTCAACCATTCGCTTGAAGGTGCTGGCGTTGAACGTGATCGGACCATGGTTGCCTTTCTCTACCGTAACAAACGCATCAAGGCGACCCTTATCGGCAAGCGCACGAGAGAAAAACTCGCTTTGGCAATAAGGCACAACAGGGTCTGTGTTTCCATGGATAACAAGAAACATTGGGTCTTTGCGGTCTATGTAAGACATTGGGTTCATGGCTTTTACAAGGTCGGGGTTCTCTGCCGATGGACCTCCAAGAAGAACTGCCTCGGGAGACTTCGCATCTTTATATGTCTCGCAACGTTCCATGCGACTCATGTCTATCGGACCAAACCAATCCACCACAGCATCAACAGCGCTGCTCTCGTTCGTGAAGCTGCCAAGACTGCCCTCGATGTCTACCGTCACCTTTCCGAACTTCTTCGTCTTAACACCGTTTGTGGTGCCTGCAAGCGAAGAGAGGTGACCACCGGAAGAATAGCCGGTGATGCCGATGAAAGAGGTGTCGAAACCGTATTTCTCTGCATTGCCCCGAATGAAGCGAATGGCTGCCTTCACATCGTTTATCTGTGCTGGGAAGTGGGCTTCTGTGCTCGCTCTGTGGTTTATGCTCACCACAGAGAATCCGGCGTTCGTCAATTCTTTTCCGTATGCCTTGAAGGCATCTCCCTTTGAATTATTGCTGAACCACGCACTTCCGTAAATCAAAACAATCACCTTGTGGGTGGCTTTCCCATCGTCTGGAACGTGAATGTCCATCTTATGACCAACCATTCCATCTCCAACATAGTCTACGTCTGTCCAACTCTTTGACAAGGCTGGGGTGGCAATCGCTGACAGCATCAGCAATGCTGCAACAAGAATCTTTTTTGATTTCATTGTATATTCGTTTTTTTTGTTAGTAAATTGCAAAGGTAAAAATTAGAATCGAAATTCATTGCAAAGGTAATAAATAATAACATACAACGCTATATATTTCCGTATTTCTTACGATTTTTTAATAATGTTCTTTTGTTCATAAGCCAGCACACCTACTTGACGAAAAAATTAAAAATTCATAATAAATAAGGAGAAAGAGAATGTTTCTTGGATTTTTTTCATAACTTTGCACAGATTTTATGTGCGTAAGGAATCCACAACGGCATTTCCAAACCCTCAGAGAAGGTGTGCCGGTGGCATCCTAATAAAAAATAATAACGAGCGGCAATAGCCTCTCCAAGATCGTGCAGACTGTCTGCAGGGTCTTAAAAAAAAGAGTTTCTCAGCGTGAAAATACAGGAAGTCTTAGACGCCCTTGAGCAGTTCGCGCCTCTGCCCTTGCAGGAAAGCTACGATAATGCTGGCTTGCAAGTAGGATTGACAGGGGTCGACGTTTCAGGGGCATTATTGTGTCTTGATGTTACGGAGGACGTGGTCGAAGAGGCTGTCCGCCAAGGGTGTAACGTGATTGTTTCACACCATCCTCTGCTCTTCCGGGGTTTGAAGCAGATTAGTGATGGCGACTACATTCAGCGGGTGGTCAGAAAGGCTATTCTCAACGATGTCTCCATCATTGCAATGCATACCAACCTCGATAATGCCCACGGGGGTGTGAACCATGTCATTGCAGAGAAGCTGAAACTGAAAGAGGTGGAATTCCTCGCTGACGTGAGAACGGTTGCCGACAATCATGGCGGAAAGACTCCTCAGCAGCAGCTCACGGGTGGCTCGGGCATCATCGGTGTTCTGCCAGAGCCTATCGATGCAGAGCGTTTTATTCATTTTGTGAAAGAGACGTTCCATCTCGATTGCTGCATGTCAAACGAGTTGCTCGAACGAAAGGTGAGCAGAGTGGCGGTTTGTGGCGGTGCTGGTGCCTTCCTCTTAAAGAATGCGGTGGCGAAGGGTGCCGATGCATTCATAACGGGTGAGATGCACTATCATGACTTCTTCGGAATGGAGCAGAAGATACAGCTCCTCTCCATTGGGCATTACGAGTCAGAGCAGTTCACAACACTTCTCCTGCAGAAAATCCTCTCACGGAGATTCCCAGAGTTAAACATCCTTCAGTATGGCTCCACAAATCCTGTAAGATACTGGTAAGAAATAAAAAGAAATACGTAAAAAAAAATATACTTATGGCAAAGAAAGCAAAGGAAATGAATGTTGAGGAGAAGCTAAAGGCTCTCTATCAGCTGCAGGTAACTCTCTCGGGAATCGATGAGAAACGAGCACTGCGTGGTGAACTTCCTCTTGAGGTAGAAGACCTCGAAGACGAGATAGAAGGTCTCCACACTCGCATCGAGAAAATCAATAGAGAGATTCAGGAGTTCGAGAAGGCTATCAGTCAGAAAAACAACGAAATCCAGCTCGCAAGGGAGAGCGTGGAGCGATATAAGGAGCAGCTCAACTCCGTTAGAAACAACCGTGAGTATGACACTCTCACTAAGGAGATTGAGTTCCAGGAACTGGAGATAATGCTCTGCGAGAAGAAAATAAAGGAGGCAAAGGTGAAGATTACAGATCGCACTCAGGATGCGAAACGTGCCCAGAGATCGCTTGAGGAACGACAGAAAGACCTCGACTCAAAGCGTGCAGAACTCGATGAGATTATGGAAGAAACTCGTGCCATTGAAGAACAGCTACGTGAGAAGGCGGAGGATATCGAGTTGCGCATAGAGCCTCGTCTCTTGCAGAGCTTCAAGCGCATACGCAAAAATGCTCGCAACGGTCTTGGTGTCGTTTACGTACAGAGAGATGCTTGCGGTGGTTGCTTCAATAAGATTCCACCTCAGCGACAGCTCGACATAAAGATGCATAAGAAAATCATCGTGTGCGAATACTGCGGACGTATTCTTGTAGACCCCGAGCTTGCTGGCATAAAGACTCAGACAGAGGAGAAGCCAAAGAAGCGTCGTGCATCTCGTAAGAAGACAGAAGAGGAGTAGAAAACTTTTCTCATTGAAAACAAAAAAGACTGAGTTAACGCGTTTACCGTTAACCTTTTTACTCGCTTTTTTCCAGTATAAGTAAGTGTGAAAATCCACTTGCTGAAAAACAAAAAGGGTGTGTCACTTCAATTCATGTGACACACCCTTTGGCTATTTTTGGTGTAACCGACAAACCCGGTGTACAGCAGTGCCCTAACCGTGTGAGCTAAGGTTCTGGCTGGAAACCAGAGCGTTGTAGTCTGTTGTCCTCGTTGTCGTGTTAAGAAACTGTTAATGTTGACCTTACTTCTTCCTGCTCAGAATATTCACATAGCCATCCACTCCGAGGAATGTGGCGCAGAGCAGGAGGAACTGCGCCACAAGGAGAAGGACAGAGTGGTCGATATAGCCTGTGGGCGGAAGGAGTAGGGCAAGGAATGCGAGCACCACCGCCACCACCCACGAGGCAAGAGCTATCTTCGCCTTCATAGTAAAAACGTTACTGTTGTTGTGTTAATAACCCACCGTTAAAGTCAAGGTTTCTTCCCGTAACTTTGCGGATGTTGATTTTTAAGAAGATCCTTAATTCCGCAACACTTTGATTTAACTTTATTTATAAGTTCCTGAGC
>SAMEA3663036__coassemble_1106_pt1 | contig 10742 bp, 7 predicted proteins | sample SAMEA3663036__metabat2_high_PE_014 | metagenome-assembled genome bin SAMEA3663036 (sample SAMEA3663036) | pig gut metagenome | biome: pig gut; feature: pig-associated habitat; material: faeces | place: France | collected 2012
TGTTATATAATCTTAATTATCAATGAATTATAAATTTTTCAGTAAACACTAATTATAGTAACCGTCTAAATTCGTTACATAAACAAATTTAGAGTTTAAATAATTATGGTACTAATATATAAGCCAAAATAGTTTAATCGTAAGTTGCGGTGACGCTATATCTCCTATAGATTATATTTCCAAATTATGTGTTTATCACACAAGCAAGTTGTTCCAAGTATCTGTAAGGAGGTATAGCGGTTTCGCTAAACATTTCGCAAAAGATAACAAACTATGGTGCAGTAGCTCAAACATTCATAAATGAGTCAATTTCAGAATGATTTGTACTATGCGATATTTATTATCCCATAAGGCGGGTCTATTGTGGAAAGAACTTATAGGGTAGGATGATTTAGGGACAGTATTAATTCTACCTACGTTTTCCACAGGAAACAGAGTTTTCTGCGGCAGAACACGAGGAAAAACAACTGGAGTTTCCTGCACCTTCAGAAATAGCAGTGGTGGGGTATCTCATACACAAAGAATATCTCTTCTATTAACCCATAGCTGTTCATTTTTTCTTTTTTTACTCATCTCTCACTGATAGTCTACTCGAAAACACTGGACCTAAGCTAACACTAAGCTAACACTAAGCTAACAGTAAGCTAACTGTAAGCTAACGTGCCTTGAGCAAAAAACGAACTTACGTTTTCACAATTTATTTCAAAAAATTGCAAATAACAATCTCATCGTTCAAAATATAATTCCAGAAGCAATATCTCCTTTTCCTAAATTTGCATGTTGACATTTTTATATCTTGTTGTATATCTACTCATTACACCCACTTTTATCCCTATTCTTTACTTAACACACCACACTTTATCAAGTTGAAATTTTGGCGAAAAACAACCTATTTTACGTTGTTTTTGACATCCTGCAATTTTACGTTTTTACATGTCAAAATTTTTCAGATATCAATATTTTTCAGAGAAAACTTGCTGTAACGTAAAATTTTGAAAAGTGTAAAAATTCTTTAAACTGTTCATATTTTCTTTTTTCGCTTTTTTCAATCGTGGTGTAGTGAGACGTGGGTGTTCTGCTCGAAGGAGTGTCTGAGGGCTGCCAACCCTTTTCTTTCGAAAGAGGAGGAGGAGAGGATGGAAGAGACAGATGGCGGTATTGAATGGATGGAATGGGGAGAGAGACATTAGGGATTATCACTCTCTCTACTTCACTGCTCATTGATTTTCACGGAATTAAAAGAAGATTACGAATGAGACTGATGTAACTGAAAAGAGAAAGTCATCACAAAAACAGAAAATTCTGTCGTCCTTAAAAGAAATACGGTCAAACATTTGGCGATTTTATATTTTCTTTGTAACTTTGCCGTCAAAGAAAAATACATAAGCTATGGAAGTGAACAATAAGTACATACGTTTTGACTGGGCTATAAAACGAATGTTGCGCGACAAAGCAAACTTCGCTGTCTTGGAAGGACTGATAACGGTTATTCTCAGTGAGAGTGGAATGTGGGTTCAAAAGCTCTGGAAGCTCGCTTACAAGAGCATTTGAAGACTTAGGACGCAAAGCCGAAGGCAAACAGATGCTGGTCGCCTTTTTTTCATCAAATTGCTTGTGCATTTCAGAAAAGATAATAAATATCTTTGCAGGCAAACTAATCAAAATATACTATGGCAAAAGAATCTAATATAATAGAATATACCTTTCAAGATACAATATGTTATGGGCATAAACCTAATTATTTTTCATTATTAAGAATGCTCCTAAAGAATGACTCGACTTATATTGTACAATTATATCGATTTTCACAATACTGTAATATGCGCAAAACGCTTATATACACTATTTTGAGAAAAATCGGAATGCGTAAATTCTATACCTTAACAGAAAAATATCCTTTATTTCTTGAAGTAAGAACAGAGATTGGTGAAGGTCTTTTTTTCCCTCACCGCTTTCCTGTCGTTATCAATCCTGATGCAAAAATCGGAAAGTATTGTATCATACACCCATGTGTACTAATAGGTAGGGACAGAGGTAAAAAAGGGGCACCCATTATAGGAGATAACGTTTTCATAGGAAATGGGGCAAAAATTATCGGGAACCCTATCATTGGAGATTATACTTTCATATCTCCAGGTGCTATAATAACAAAGAATATCCCTGCAGGTTCTCTTGTAGGTGCTGGCGTTAACAATATTCTCTCTGATAAAGGAAAGGATCATGTTTTACTCTATTCATTAAATAATCATCAATATACCTAACCTGCTTCCTTCAATAACTTTTCCAGCATAATCATTAGCCTTGGTTAAGGTCAATATTTTGCAGTATTTTTCGTCCTATTCAACGGAACAATTCAACGAGAATTTCTGTGAAAAATATTTTTACGTGAATGTCTATAAATTTATCCGTAAATTGGACGTGAAGACTCCTTTCCTATCCACTTGACACTTGACGGCAAAAGCCCTCAGCTAAAGTCAACGTTGTTCCCGTTGTCCATGCTGTCGTCATTCATCAATCATCAGAAAAAGAACAGAAGACTCCGTAATCATGGTATAATCGATATATTGATAACAAAACCACTTACTTGAATCGAGTAAGTGGTTCTAACTATAAGTGTTGCATCTCGTATCAGTAGACTCCGTAATCAGAAGAATTTGCAATCGAAAAAAAATGGGTAAAGACTCTTTTATTGTCAAATGGCAGTTTTTATCCAAAGCTCATGTTTTTACACCTCTTTTGTACAAAAGATGAGATATTTTTGTCCAAATCTCATATTTTCACCCCACTTTTAGACAAAAACATTTGTTTTTTCAATAATATTTGAGTACCTTTGCACCATCGAGAACTTGGAATGGTGCAATTTTATAAATTACTAAAAGCTTGGAATGGTGTAATTTTATAAATTACTAAAAGCTTGGAATGGTGCAATTTTATAAATTACTAAAAGCTTGGAATGGTGCAACAAATAAGGAAAACGTTAGAAATGAAAAGGAAAATATATCAGGAAATGCTTCTATGGAAGAAGAAACGAAGCACTAAAGAGGCACTTCTCATTGACGGTGCCAGACGAGTGGGGAAGAGTTGGATAGTGGAAGAGTTCGCAAAGAATGAATATGACTCATATCTGCTTATCGACTTCTCAAATACGCCGAATGCCATTCGTAGGCTTTTTGTTGACTATGAAGGGCAGTTGGACTCGTTTTTCATGCACTTAATGTTGGAAACGGGGGTGAAACTGCACAAGCGCAAATCATTGATTATTTTTGACGAGATACAGAATTTTCCAAAAGCGAGACAAGCTATAAAACATCTTGTTCGTGACGGTAGATACGACTATATTGAAACGGGGTCGCTGATGAGCATCAATGCGAATGTCAAGGGGATAAATATTCCGAGTGAAGAGCATAGGATAGATATGTACCCCATGGACTTTGAAGAATTCTTGTGGGCATTGGGCGATGACATGATGATGGAGTATGCCAGAGAATGTTTTGCTGAGAAAAAACCTCTCGGTCAGTCCCTGCACCGAAAGATGATGGAATATTTTCGGCTTTACATGATTGTAGGAGGAATGCCGCAGGCTGTTCAGGAATGGATAGAAACAAAGGATTTTGATGAGGTTGACCATGTCAAACGGAATATTTTGTCACTATACCGCGGGGACATCAGCAAATATGCCAGTGGGCAAGAGGTGAAAGTGACCAAAATCTTTGACACTATTCCTTCGCAGTTGCAGAAGCACGAAAAGAAATTCCGTTTGTCAGCACTTCATATTGGAGCAAGAAGTAGAAACCTTGAAAATGCATTCTTTTGGCTTGAAGAATCGAGAGTAGTGAATGTTTGCTTTGCCGCTACAGAACCCACTGTTGGTATTGAAATGCGTTTGGACGATTCGGCACGGAAAATTTACATGGCAGATACAGGATTGCTAATCTCCCATGCGTTTAGTGAAGCGAAAATAAGGGCAGAGGAGTTGTATCGTAAGCTTATGCACGACAAGATTGAACTCAACAAAGGAATGTTGGTAGAAAACATTGTTGCTCAAATGTTGCGTGCCAGTGGTCACAAACTGTTTTTCTTCTCTTCATATAGCAAGACAAACGCTGATGAACGTATGGAAATTGATTTCTTGATATCAAAGCAGGTTATTGGTAGCAGACACAATATTCACCCAATTGAGGTAAAGTCGACTTCACGATATTCACTGGCTTCACTAAACAAGTTCTCGGCAAAATATCACACTGCGATTGCAGAGCCAATCATTCTTCATTCTTCAGACTTAAAGATCGAGGATGGAAAGATTTTCTTGCCGTTGTACATGACTGAGCTGCTGTAGTCTCTTTCTCTCAAAGCTTGTTCGCAAGATAACTACGACTACAGCAAATTTTACTGAAAAATCATCAGAAAAACAGAAGACTCCTAATCATGGTATAATCGATATATTGATAGCAAAACCACTTACTTGAATCGAGTAAGTGGTTCTAACTACAAGTGTCGCATCTCGTATCAGTAGACTCCGTAATCAGAAGAATTGTTACTAATGTGTGAACGAACACTATAAGGCGTAGGAGTCGGTCTTATTTGACAGTTCTTATTTGACAGTTCTCATTTGACAGTTCTTATTTGACAGTTCTTATTGCCAGACCCTTTTCTTTTATGCCCTCGCCACGAACGGTGACAGAAGCAGAGGAAGGAGTTGTTCCCGACTGCAGAAAGAGGCGTGCATAGCCATTGAACACCTTCATGCGGAACACCCGCACACCTCTGACATCGCTATCATCTGTAACCTACTCACTTCAAGGGGTGATAAATTGATATCCGCAGTTTTCTGACCTGCGGATAATTCGTATATATACGTCCTCTGACATGGTTATTTCTTCCACTTCACTGACGTTACGTTCATGCCAAAGATGAAGCGGTATGTGAGAATGCGGAGGAGAGTGTCGGTAGGCAGAGTGTCGGAAGGGTCGAAAGGAGAACCGTTGTCTTTTATAATCAGTTCATAGTTGTCGGCATTCTCCCTCATAAAGAAATCGAACATCTGTCTCTCCTTTCGGTCGTTTTCTGAGATATTCAGAAGAAGAGCATTAAACGTTTTTAGAATATCCTGCCTTATGCTCTCCTGCATCTCACAAGTATCAGCAAAGATGTTTATAGCACTGACCACCTCATCGATATCAGTACTGTTTGCATGTGGAGACATGGAGAGTTCCACACATTCTGGGAACGTATTAGACACTGTGAACTTCGACAGCAACGGGTTACGTTTGTAGAGAGAAAATCCGTAAGCCAAAGAGAGAGCAAGAACAGGTATGCTGCCGATAATCATTCCGTACCATAAATAGTGAGGTGAAACAATTGCGAGGAGCGACATGCACACATAAGAACATAGGCATATTCCAAACACAAAGAGAATCTTCGCCACCACTCGTCCTGAGAGCTGGAAAGATAGCGTGACATATACCGATATGAAGCAGAAACAGAAATAATACACTGAATAGCATAAGAACGGCATTCTCGCATCAGAAGCAGCTATATCCTCTATTCCAAACAGAGAAAAGAAGAGTTGTGGGAATAGCGTCATCAACACCACCAGAGCAGAATAGAAAGCAATAACATTGTTCAGCGACTTTCTGAGAATGAGCAATACTCCCTGACGATCTCCTTCGCCGCGGAGGTAGCCTATTAGCGAAATCCCAGCAATGCATATTCCCATGGTGAAAGCGAAGGTCAACGACTGTATCTGCAGACAGACTCCAAAAATCGTTAGCGACTCTTTTCCCAGCTCCCCCGCAATCATTTCGTTGCATAGAAGCATGAAGGCATTTGTGGCGATACTGAACACATTAAACCCAAAGCCATGCTTTAGATTGTCCGCCAACAGCTGTCGCTTCCCACTCTGAAGTCTTACCAAACGGTACTGACTTCGCTTTTTCATAAAATGCGGAATAAACACCATAATGTTCACCAGAGCAGATAAGACAGTGGCAAGAGCCGCTCCTTGTATTCCCCATTCCAGAAAATATATAAAGACGATATCGAGCAGGATGTTCAGAATATTTGCAAGTATCACTGCTTTTGTTGTCAGCCTTGGACTTCCCTCTACTGAGACAAAGTTGTTTAGAGTAGTTGTAAACGGCACAAGGATGAAATAGACAAGTAGCACCCCAAGGTAACCATGTATGTATGTCGCATTCTCTTCGTTTGTGGAGAAGAGGTTGGCGATGTCTGAGAGAAAGAAGAAAATGGCGATAGTTGCAGTGAAAGCCACTGCCATAGAAGAGAGTAAGGAGAGAGTAAAAATTTGATTCGCCTTTCCACCATTTCCCCTTGCCAGTTGAGAGGCAGCGAGCACACTGCCTCCCATGTTACAAATCATAGTAAGCACACAAACAGCATTCACCAAAGGCATTACAACATTTACGGCATTGAAAGCCTCTGTGCCAAGCATGTGACTAGCGAAGAGTCCGTCAACGAGAGTAGCCACAAGGGGTGCAATAGCTGTCAGCACAGTACTGATGACTGTGGAAAGATAGCTATGATTCAATATTTTGGAGTTTCGATACGGATAATTGATAGCTTTCATTATCAAATATTGTTAATGGTGTGTTCTATTAATTCCCACCGATTTTTTTTGTTCTTCTTGGGCCTTTCGTTTTATCATCTTTTCATTTCTCTCTGGCTCATACTGCCAGTTTTATCAGTCACGATGCCCGCATCGCTCGTTCAAAAACTAACACTCTGCTCTCAGAGATAAATTGAAAATCTGACCAAGCCAATTAAAAGAACCCACCTAATAAATTTCACTTTGCTATGTGTCGACATGTCTCACTGTACAGTTCTTATTGTCAAAACTTTTTCCTTAATACCCTCGCCACGAACGGTGACAGAAGCAGAGGAAGGAGTTGTTCCCGACTGCAGAAAGAGGCGTGCATAGCCATTGAACACCTTCATGCGGAACTGACGACTTGCGGCTTCGAGAGGACGCTCTGGAGAGTGATCGGCAGGGTCGCCATTTCCTGTTCCGAGAATACGGATGTCGCCAGCCACCTCGATGGTGATCTCGTTGCAAGCGTCTGGGACCACCCTACCCTTCTTATCTCTCACCGCCACAGTGACAACAGAGACATCACTGCCATCAGCAGCAATCTCACTACGGTCGGCAGAGAGATCAATGGCAAAAGCAGCTCCCGTGGTTTCCACCACCTCCCGCTTCACCTTCTTTCCATTCCGATAGCCCACAGCCATTATCTTCCCTGGCTGATAGACAGCAGTCCATTCCAAATGACCATTCAGAGGCATCTTCTTCCTTCCCAAAGAGTGTCCATTCACAAACAGCTCCACCTCATCGCAGTTGGAATATGCCCAGATGCTAACCGTCTCACCCTCATGACCTTTGAGATTCCAATGAGGAAGGAGATGGAGAACAGTTTCTGTTGTCCACCATGCCTTCAGATACCAAGCCTCATCTTTCGGGAAGCCAGCATAGTCGAGAACACCAAACTCAGAACCTACGGCAGGGAATTTCAGAGGGTTTGGCTCTCCACGATAGTCGAAACCAGTCCAATAGAAGCAGCCTGCAGCCCAAGGGCGCTCAGCATAGAATTTCCATCCTCTCTCAATGCAGTTCATGACGCTATCCTTACCATTTGGAGCACGGTTTAACGACTTCATCCAGCGACCTTCCGGGTCGTCGAAGTAAATACCACGAGTGCCGCAGCCTGTTGTTTCCTCAGAGCCATAGCACTTCCTCTCTGGGTAGTTTCTGCGATGTTCCTCAATAGGGTTCTGAACGATGTAGTTATAGCCCGCCACATCAACAGGCACCTCAACAGTCGGACCACCACTTGTTGCGAAAGTCATCTCTCGAGAGGGGTCGAACTGATGACAGTAGTCACGCATGGTGGCAGCAACCCGCTCTCCTTTCTCGTTCCATTCCAGTCCCCATTCCTCATTTCCCACACTCCAGAGAATGATGCTCGGATGGTTTCTGTCTCTCCGAATCATCTTCTGAAGACTACCAATGGCATATTCCGAAGAACCAGAGAGTCTGTTCTCAGAGATTACAAGGATTCCCAACGAGTCGCAGACATCGAGCACGGCAGGAGACATCGGGTTATGGGAAGCACGATAGGCATTGCAACCAAACTCCTGAAGCTTACGAATGCGCCAGAGCTGCAGAGCGTCAGGAATGGCTGCTCCCACTCCAGCATTGTCTTGATGCATGTTCACACCCTTTATCTTCACCTCCTTACCGTTAAGAAGAAGTCCGCGGTCTTTATGGAACACAACTTCTCGGATGCCAACCTTCGTCTCCTTCACATCAACCGTTTCTCCCTGGCAGAGAACCTCCGTGCGGAGGGTGTAGAGATAAGGGCACTCCGTGCTCCAAAGACGAGGAGTTTCAACGGTCAATTCTGCACCATAATCAACTGTATATGAAGGCTTTACCTCTTTCTTACCACAACCCTTAGCACTTGTCACCTCACGCCCTTCCTTATCAAGAAGGCACACCCTTATCTCTGCATCTTGCGAACAACGAGAGAGATTGCGCACCTCAGCCGTTACGGAGAGCAAAGCGCGAGAATAGTCGCCATTCAAGAATCGTGAGCAGAACGCCACTCCATCGTTGGCGATATGCACTGGAGACGTTTTTGTAAGCCACACATGGCGGTAGATTCCTCCTCCCTCATAGAACCAACCCTCCTCTAACGTTGCGTCAGCCCTTACACAGACAATATTCTCACCACCGTAGTTGAGATAGTCAGAGATATCGTAACACTGAGAGAGGTATCCACTTCGCTCGCCACCGCAATAGAAGCCATTCACCCATACCCTACTATCACGAAAGACACCATCGAAGAGAATCTCAAAGTGCTTCCCTTTATCGCTTTCTTCCACTCGGAAGGTTTTTCTATACCACCCCACCGATGTCTCTGGGTATTTATATCCCACCTGCTTGTAGCCATGAGAATGGCTTGCCTCACGTGAGAAAGGAAGGTCTACAACGAAGTCGTGCGGAAGACAGACTTCCTGCCAACCGCTCTCCTGAAATTTCTCGCTATAGGGTCCTTCATTGTGAATGGATGCTGCTTTTGTAAGGTAGTTGAAATACTCTGTTCCGCAACCAAAGTCCTTGGCAGGAGAAGCGGCATTCCCAAAATGGAAATGCCAGCCATTATCGAAATTCTCCACAACCCTTTGTGCGTTGCTCTGCGCCATTGTCATGAAGCATGCTGTTATCAATGCAAGTGTTCTTAGTTTCATATTGTTACAATAGGTGATTGTTATTAAGTTATTGCTTCTCAAGTTATTGTTGATTATTTTCTGCTTGAAGTGTGAAAGATATTATTTCAGCAATAGAAATTCTATTGCCCGATTTGTGAGCTCTTTTGGCAGCTTCTTCATATTCTCATTGAATTTCTCCACCCCATCACTGAAATCAATTGCGCTTTCCTCGCTAACAATATTGCTAACTTTTGTGGAGAACCATTGCTTGTCTTTGAACCAATAGAGATTATTCTCACAACGCATAATGTCACGAAGTCCTGACAAAAGGCACAGAACGATGATCACAGCAAGGAGAACCTTTGCTACAAAACTGAATGGAGCACTCTCTTTCCGATTTCCACGTATGCTGGCATAGAAGAAAAGAGCAATGCCAACGAGAAGAAGAATGATACCTCTCCAGAAGATATAGTCGGTGTTTCCAGAATATCCACTTGGGAAACCAGAGAATGCAAAATCGAATAATGATGCGAAGACGCTGAAGAGTCCTTCTAACACCTTTCCAATAGCACCCACAATGCCTCCTGTTACCCCTACGAAGCCTCCAACAGCCACTCCTATCACGCTTGCCACAAGACCAATAATTATTGGCACAGCAACAATCAGCAGAGCGATACTGAAGAACGCCTTAAAGCATCCAGCATTGTCGTGAGCAACAGGCTTTGTTGTCTGGTCGCGGAGTATCTGACTGTTTATGGTGTCTGGGGAGACTGCCTCGCCATTCATGCGGAGACGATCTTCTGGTGTGCGTGCCACAGGAAGCAGGAACCACATAATGATATAAGCAATCAATCCTACACCATGGAAAAGGAAGAGAGCAACAAGAACAATGCGCCAAAGCGTTACATCTCCACCAAAATATTTTGCAAGACCAGAGCAGACACCACCAAGAATCTTGTCGTTAGGGTTGCGGAAGAGACGCTTGCCACGAGTGTTGTTGCGCACCTTCTCGTATGCCTCTTGGGCTGTCTTCTGTGCTCCAGAGGCAGCTTTCTCAAAGGCGGACTTCAAGTCTTCTGTGCCACTTGTTTCATTGCCATCACCAGTTGTTCCATTGCCATCAGCACCTGCTCCGTAACCTTGATAGCCACGTGTTCCATTGCTTGAAGGCTGTGCATCTGCTTCCTGATCTCCTATTTCCTCTGGATTTCCGATTTGTGAGATAATCTCTCTGATGACATCATTGTCGACAGCCACCATTCCTGCCGCTTTTCTCTGCCAGAGCAGTTCTGCCACACGATGCTCTATATCGTCTGCAATCTCCGCTCCGCCTTCCCTGGTGCTGAAATAGCGTTTCATGCTCTCCAAATAGTTTTCGAGCAACTGGCAAGCATCTTCATCAATATTATATAACGTACCAAAAAGGTTTATCTGGATGTTCTTCTTCATAATAAATCAGATAAGTAGGTGAACAAAATTAGTTTTATAATGCGGGTGTTATTCTCATGTGTGTA
>SAMEA3663036__coassemble_1137_pt1 | contig 10560 bp, 9 predicted proteins | sample SAMEA3663036__metabat2_high_PE_014 | metagenome-assembled genome bin SAMEA3663036 (sample SAMEA3663036) | pig gut metagenome | biome: pig gut; feature: pig-associated habitat; material: faeces | place: France | collected 2012
TGCAAGGATTATAAAAATAATTTTGCACACCTACTTAAAGAAAAATCTCAACATTTCAGCCTTTGAAATGCTGGGATTTTTTCTTTTTTCCCGTTTTTTTACGTCTTTCCTGAAAGAATTCTTGCAAGAGAGAAAAAAAAATCGTAACTTTGCATATGCATAGGCAAAAGAAAAACACAAGAAATAGATCACTCACTTCACCATTCCTGTCTCTCAGACCGTTATGGTGAGGAGACATATCTGAAAACAAGAATAAAAACCTATAATAAAAACAATAATTCAACCCATAAAAAACTATTATTGCAACCCTAAAACCCTTAAATACAGCTATGAGAAAAATAATTGTTACTGTTGCACCAGTTTGTCATGTCGGAAAAGAAATTCCGGCTGAATGTAAGAATCCGCTTACTCCAGAAGAGATTACAGAGGATGTTGTGAACTGCTATAAGGCAGGAGCATGCCAAGTGCACCTTCACACCCGCGACCTTCACGGAAACCCGACCTTTGAGCTCGATGTCTTCCAAAAAACAATCAATATGATTCGTGAGAAGACAGACATGATCATTCAAGGCTCTACAGGAGGATTGTCAAGTCTCTCTTTAGAGCAGCGTTGTGTAAGTCTGAACGTTCCAGAGGTGGAGATTGCATCTCTTAACATGGGCTCTGTGAATTTTGGTGAAACGGTATATGTAAACACAAACCCTGACTTGAGATATTGGGCGAAAAGACAGAGGGAGGCAAACGTGGTGCCAGAAATGGAACTCTTCGACCTATCACATGTGGAGTGTTGCTCACGACTTGCCGATGAGGGTGTTATAAAACGTCCTCTTCACTATAACTATTGTGTCGGACCTGGAGCAAGCAGTAACCTCTCTGCAACAGGAAAGAACCTCGCTCTTCTGAACATGCTGGCAGAGCCAGGAACATCATGGGGAATAAACCATGACTCTATGAAGGATTTCTCTATCCTTGCATGTGCCATCGGCATGGGAGCAAATGCAGTGAGAGTGGGCTTTGAAGATAGCTTCTACTATGCTCCTGGAAAGCGTGCGCATACAAATGCTGAGCTCGTGGAACGCCTCGTAGAACTTATACGTCTCATGGGTTGTGAGCCTGCCACTCCGTCTGAAGCTCGTGAAATGCTCGAAATAGGCACTTACTGGAATAAGTAGCCTATCCTCCTAATAACAAGAACCTAATAGGCTGAGAATGAAAAAAACTAACATAATTCTGACGCTGCTGGTGATACTCAGCGTCATAACATTCCTTGACCGTACGTGCATAACATTTGCAAGTATGGAGATAAAGGAAGACCTCGGCATCGACCAAAGTGGTTGGGGATGGGTGATGAGTATCTTTACGCTATCATACGGACTATTGCAAATTCCGTTAGGAGCATTGGGCGATAAAGTGGGACATAGATGGGTGCTGGCGCTAATCGTTGTCTGGTGGTCGGTATTCACAGCACTAACAGGATTTGCCGGAGGACTGATGTCCATGCTCGCAATACGATTCTGCTTCGGAATTGGTGAGGCTGGTGCTTCTCCATGTTCCACAAGTGTCATCAGCCGATGGTTTGAAAAAGACAAGGTGGGAAAGGCGCAAGGATATGTCTGGGCGGCAACTCGTCTCGGTGGGGCTGCGGCTCCATTTATCGTAATTCCTATCATTGCCAACTATGGCTGGCGCTTCTCATTCTATGTCCTGGGCGCTATCGGTATTGTCTGGGCAATTGTCTGGATATACACATATCGCGACAAAAGTCACCCTCACCGTACCGTACGCGAGCGAATCGACCAGGCACAGGAGAAAATACAAATAGGTATCGATCAAGCGCATCAAGCAAAGAAAATTGTGAAAGAGAGATCAAAGGAGATTCCATGGAAGGAAATTGCTTCACATAGGCAGTTCTGGATTATCTGTGGAATGTATTTCTTCTATGCCTTCGGCTCGTGGTTCTTCTTTACTTGGTTCCCGGAGTTTATGAAGCAGGGAAGAGGATTCACTGCTGAGGAACTGAAATATGCTGTAGCTATTCCGTTTATTATGTCCATGCTAGGAAATATTGCTGGGGGATACCTTACTGACCGACTTACAAAACGCTATGGAATAAAAGTGGGAAGAAAGGCATTGGGAACCGCTTGTCTGAGCATCTCTGCGGTCTTTATGGTGCTCGCGGCTTTCATCCCCGGAAAAGAGGCGGTATTCATCTTCTTATCGCTTTGTTTCGGCATCTTCGACCTTATGCTCCCTTCTGCTTGGGCATTGTGTATTGACCTCGGAAAGCATTTTGCCGGATTTGTCTCTGGGGCAATGAACACATTCGGAAATCTTGGCGGTTTCTGTTGCTCACTGATGTTCGGCTACTTACTGAAATCAACTGGCAACTACAATCTCCCGCTCTATATGATTGCCGGAATGCTCTTGCTAAGTGCAATACTCTTTGCTTTCATAAATCCTTCTAAGCCTATTGTCTCTGAAGAGCAGGAATAGTCTTTCTCTCTGCCTTTATGATTTCTTTCCTTTTTGGGAAAAGAACATACAAAAGGGCATGAAATAAAAAGAGGAATAACCGTTTTTCAACGTAAAAAAAAACAAAAGAGAATGCTCAAGAACTACAAGATGGTTGTTTTTGATGACGACCCTACAGGAATACAGACAGTTCATGGCTGCTTACTCGTGACGGAATGGACGGAAGAAAACCTCCACACCGCATTCCATGACAAACAGCCGTTCTTCTATATACTTACCAACAGTCGTGCCATGACAGCACAGGAAGCTCGCAACACTTTGAGAAGTGCTGTAGAGGCTGTGGTCAAGGTGAATGAATCTTATGGCTTCCAGCTTATATGCATAAGTCGGAGCGACTCTTGCCTTCGTGGACACTTCCCTCTTGAGACGGACGTGATGAGGGAGGTTCTTGAAAGCCATGGCATTGCAGTATGGTATCAAACACCTTTTGTTCCTGCTTTCATTGAGAGCGGAAGGGTTACAATAGATGGTGTTCATTACATGAAAGACCACAACAGCCTCATCCCTGTCTCAGAAACAGAATTTGCACGCGACAATGTCTTTGGATACAAAAACTCCAACCTTCGGGAGTATATAAAGGAGAAGGGTGGCGACCCAGAGAAATATATCATTGTGAACGCTCAGGATTACAAGGAGTTATATGCTTTCCGTGACAATTTCTTCTCGCAGATAGCAGAATGGAAGGGGGCGGTTGTTATTCGCTCTTCATCTTCCCTGCCTCGTGCTTTCAGTGGAATAAAGGAAAAGGGACTACTCTCTCGTGACGACCTTGGAATTAAGGGAAAAGGTGCTGGGTGTTTCATTGTTGGCTCGCATGTAAAGAAAACAACTATGCAGCTGAACGAACTCCTTTCTGCAGAAGGGGTGAAGGGTATTGAACTCTCTATAGAGGAGATTCTCAATACACCAGAGAAACTGACAGAGAATACACTTTCTGAGGCTTTGAAATATGCGGAAAGAGGTCTTACACCTGTTATCTACACGGCAAGGAAAGAGGTGAGGATTGACGATGCTGAGAAGCGCCAGCATCTTGGACAAACAGTTTCTGACTTCCTCGTGAATATCGTGCGGCACCTTCCATTCCATCCTCAATACCTTGTGGCGAAAGGTGGCATCACCAGTCACGACATCCTCACTCACGGTCTTGAAGTGAAGGTGGCACGTGTCATGGGACAAGCCATCAACAGTGTTCCTTGCATCATGGCAAGTCGTGACTCTCGTCCGTTGCCATATATCATCTTCCCAGGGAATGTAGGCAATGAGCAGTCGCTGAAGGAGATTTACGAAAAACTTGCATAACATATCCTTTATCTCGTCAGAGGTTTTTTTTACAGAAAAAACTCCAAAAAGAAAAAAAACATCAAAAAATATACATCAAAAATAATATACATCATGAAGAAAGTAGTATGTGTACATACAGCAATGGCTCTTGTAGGACCATTGACTGATCTTTTCAAACTGCATTTTCCAGAAGTACAGGTAGAGCATATTGCAGAAAGTTCACTTATTAAGGAGGTAATTGCAAATAATGCCATCACTCCTGCTGTTCGCAGACGTCTCCTCGACTATTACAATGCTGCTGCTGACTCTGGAGCAGACATTATCTTCAATACCTGCTCAAGTGTAGGAGATATTGCTGATTATGGAAATGGTGTTGCGCGTGTTCCTGTGTTCCGTATTGACCGACCAATGGCTGAGAAGGCAGTGCGGGAAGCAGAGCGTATTGGAGTAATCTCTACACTGCCCACAACACTCGACCCTACCTGCCGTCTTCTGCAGAATTGCGCACGAGAAGCAGGAAAGGAAATAGTGCTCGTAGAAGGACTTGCAGATGGTGCTTTTGCTGCCGGACAGAGTGGCGATAGTGACACTCACGACCGACTCATTGCAGAAGCAGCTCAGAAGATTGCCAACAAGGTAGATATGTTCGTACTTGCACAAGGTTCAATGGCGCGTATGGAGCAGAGACTCTCTGAGCTTACAGGAAAGCCGGTTCTCTCTTCTCCTGTGCTTGGTATTCAGGGACTTAGAAAGTTTATGGGATTCGAATAAGGATATCATCTCTGTTCATGATTCCTTTTTCTATATCCTATGGTATAGCAGTATAGTTTCAATGATATTAGAAGAAAAAGAACGAAAAGAGAGTTTTTCAGTTTTGAAGTGACCCCGAAAGTTATAAAAAACTTTCGGGGTCATATCATTTCTTTTGACACACTCTCTTCTTTTGTGTTAAGTAACTGTGAATACTTATGAAAATTTTTTTCTGTAAGTATGTGTGCAAAAAGATTTTTTGAAAAAAATTATTTCTTCTTGTAAACAATACGCAGGATTGCAAAGTTCACAGGAACAGCAACTGCCATTGCCACCAAAGCAGCAAAACGCTCTGGGACAGAGAGCAGCAAAGAGATTGCTAATACCGCCTGTTGCACAAGGAAATTCACCACGTGTGAGCCACAGAATCCTGCGAGCCGCTTCATTGTTGGCTTGCTGTTGAATGTCCAATAGCTTGTAACAATGAAGTTATAGCAGAACGATACGAAATACGCTATCGTGTTTGCCACAAGCGCATTCATATATGGCAGCAAAAAGAGATAGACACCATATTGTATCGCTACCGCCACAACACCATTTATGCAGAATTTCAGAAACTGACGCATAGACACTACAAGCTCCAGACAGCACCATCGGCAGTGTCCTTGATAATAAAGCCAGCCTCCTGGAGAGCATCACGAAGAGCATCAGAAGTAGCCCAGTCTTTCTCTGCCTTTGCCTTCGCACGCATTTCAAGAATCATGTCTACCGCCTTGCCGAATGCCTTCTCGCGAGCAGGGTCGGCACTATCTGCAGAGGCCTTCAATCCAAGGAGGTCTTCTATCCACAGATGCATAGTAGTAGAGAGACTCTCAAGATCAGCTGCTGAAATCTTTGCCTTTCGGTCTACAAGGATGTTCACCTGTCGGCATGCCTCAAACAACAGGCTGATAACCTCTGGCGTTTGCAGGTCATCGTTCATAGCATCATAGAGCTTCTGAGGAAGTGCCTTTACAAACTTCTCTACCTCTGGCTGTGAGCCCTTTGCTGGCTGAACACGCTGGAGGTCTTTCAATCCTGCCTGCAGGCGTGCAAGTCCCTTCTCTGCCGCAAGGAGTGCGTCATTAGAGAAATCTACAGTTCCGCGATAGTGTGCAGAGAGTATGAAGAAACGAATTGTGAGTGGTGCAAACGGCTGTGAGAGCAGTTCATGGTTGCCGGTGAAGAACTGGTCGAGAGTAATGAAATTATTATATGATTTACCCATCTTCTGACCGTTGATGGTAATCATATTGTTGTGCATCCAATACTTCACGGCAGCATGACCCATAGACGCCTGTGCCTGAGCAATCTCACACTCATGGTGAGGGAAGACAAGGTCCATACCGCCACCATGGATATCAAACTCATCACCAAGGTACTTCCTGCCCATAGCAGTACATTCACAATGCCACCCAGGGAATCCGTCAGACCATGGTGAAGGCCAGCGCATGATATGCTCTGGTTGTGCTTTTTTCCACAAGGCAAAATCAGCCTGATTCTTCTTCTCGCCAACTCCAGCAAGGGTGTCACGACTGGCATCCTTGATATTCTCCAAAGAACGTCCAGAGAGTATTCCGTATTTGAAGTCCTTGTTATACTTCTCTATGTCGAAATAAACACTTCCATTGCTAACATATGCATAGCCATGGTCAAGAATCTCCTTTACAAGCTGCTGCTGCTCGATGATATGCCCTGTTGCATGTGGCTCTATAGATGGTGGCAGCACGTTCAGCTTCTCCATGGCACGGTTGAAGCGACGGGTGTAGTACTGAGCAATTTCCATTGGCTCCAACTGTTCAAGACGTGCCTTCTTAGCTATCTTGTCTTCTCCGTCATCAGCATCGTGCTCGAGATGCCCAACGTCGGTGATATTTCTTACGTATCTTACCTTATATCCAATATGCTGGAGATAACGGAAGAGGATATCGAACGTAATGGCAGGACGCGCATGTCCAAGATGTGCATCACCATATACTGTTGGGCCACAGACATACATGCCCACATTTGGTGCATGGAGAGGTTCAAAACGCTCCTTCTGTCTGTGAAGAGTATTGTAGATAAGTAGTGTCTGTTCCATACTTTTTTGTTTATTTTTCCGAAATTATTATAAAGATAGGTGCAAAGGTACACAAAAAATCATTAAAATGTCCACTTTTCACGATAAATTGTGTAACTTTGCAGCGTATTTAATTCATATTAGGATTTTTAACCCCTTGATTTGCCGTTTTACGCCATTCATTTTGCATATCACGACGCTTCTTTTACTTACAGTTCGACATTAGAAAAATCAGATAACAACAATAAAAAAAACAGAAATAGATTATGGCTTATACAAGACTGACAGCCATGGAGGCTGCAAGACTTATCAAGAATGGAGACACACTCGGACTCTCAGGATTCACACCTGCTGGTGCTCCAAAGGCTGTTACACGTGAACTCGCAGCAATTGCAGAGGAAGAGCATGCTGCTGGAAGGGAATTTAAGGTAAACCTCCTCACTGGTGCTTCTACAGGCGATAGCACTGACGGTATCCTCGCACGCAACAAAGCCATTGGCTTCCGTGCTCCTTACACCACCAATGGAGACTTCCGCAAGTCGGTAAACGCTGGTGAGATAAACTATACCGACCTTCACCTCAGCCACATGGCTCAAGAGATTCGCTATGGCTTCTACGGAAATGTGGACTTCGCCATCATCGAGGTTTCAGCAATCGAAGAGGGTGAGACAACTTGTAAGGCATACCTTACTTCTGCAGGTGGTATCTCTCCTACTGTGGCTCGTCTTGCCGATAAGGTTATTATTGAGTTGAATGCTTTCCATCATCCAAAGGCAGGTCTGCTGCACGATGTCTATGAACCTCTCGATGCTCCTAACCGCCAGCCGATAAATATCTGCAACGTAACAGACCGTATCGGAAAGCAGTACGTGGAGATTGACGCAAAGAAAATCGTTGGCGTTGTAGAGTGCAACATTCCTGACGAAGCTCGTGGATTCAAGGGAGAAGATCCTGTGACAACACAGATCGGACTGAACGTTGCTCAGTTCCTCGTAAACGATATGAAGCGAGGAATCATTCCACAAGAGTTCCTCCCTCTCCAGAGTGGTGTAGGCACAACGGCAAACGCCATCCTTGCTGCCCTCGGTACAGACCCTCAGGTTCCAAATTTCAATATCTATACTGAGGTTCTTCAGGATGCCATCGTTCCTATGCTCCTTGAAGGTCGTGTAAAAGACGCATCTACATGCTCTCTTACTGTCACTAACGACTGTCTGAAGACTGTCTACGAGAACATTGACTACCTAAAGAATCACCTCGTGCTCCGTCAGTCAGAGATTTCAAACCATCCTGAGGTTATCCGCCGATTGGGTGTCATCGCCATCAACACTGCCATTGAGGTGGATATCTTCGGTAATGCCAACTCCACACACATCTCTGGCATAAATATTATGAACGGTATTGGTGGCTCAGGTGACTTCGAGCGAAATGCATATATATCTATCTTCACATGCGCGTCAACAGCAAAGAACGGAATGATCTCAGCAATCGTTCCTATGGTTTCACACCACGACCACTCTGAGCACGACATCAACGTAATCGTAACAGAACAGGGTGTTGCCGACCTTAGAGGCAAAGGGCCTCTCATGCGTGCCCACGAGATTATCGAGAATTGTGCGCATCCTGACTACCGCCCACTCCTCCGTGAGTATCTGAAGATTGCTACTGGTGGACATATCCATCATAACCTCCCTGCTGCATTCGCTATGCACGACACTCTCCGCCGCAAAGGTGACATGCATCTCACTGACTTCTCTGAATATATCAAGGAATAAAGTAGAACAATTCAGAATATACAAACGGCTCTTTTTGCTCTTTGCGAAAAAGAGCCGTTCTTTGGTTTTGTGAATAGATAATAAGAAACAAAAGTTCTTTCTCACAATATACTTTCCCTCGAGAAAAAAATCTCTCTATGCGCACCATTTTACTTTTCATGGCTATAGCCATGCTTGCATCCTGTAGCAGCAATGCCTCTTCCGACACTGTTCCGGAGGGTTTCCATGCTGACGTTCTGCTCCCAATAACCCCAATAAAAGACCAAGGGTCATCGGAGCTCTGCTGGATATATGCCATGCTTGCAACCCTTGAAACAGACCGCTTAGCAATGGGGGATAGCATAAACCTCTCGCCTCTTTGGTGCGCAAGGCAGTCTCTCTGCGAACAGTCACAACGTGCTTTCCTTTGTGAAGATACAATCTCCATGCGAGGAACACTCCCAGAGGCTTACGAGATTATCAACTCCCACGGCCTAATGCCTTACGATAGTTATAGGGCTGACAAAGAGAAACTTTCTGCCGTAAGACCATCTGCAAGAAATCTATATCATACGGCACGCACTCTCACTGCCCAAAAATCCTCTTTGAAGGAACTTGACGAGGCTACCTCGAATATTCTAAATACAACACTCTCTCCTGCTCCTCATCTTGTGTTTCTGTATAGCATGGAATATACTCCAAAGGAATTTGCAGAAAGTGTATCTCTCCCTGGGGAGTGGATTGCATTGACATCCTTCTCCCACCATCCCTATTTCTCTTCCTTCTCTTTGGAAATACCAGACAACCGTCAGCAACACAAGGCACTGAACCTTCCCTTAGACTCTCTATTATCTGTTATTGACCACTCGCTCGACTCTCGTCATCCTGTGGCTTGGGAAGGGGGAATGAGGATGATAAACAAGAAGAAGGTGAAGGACTCAAAGAAGAAAATCGAGAACATATCAGAATTTGCTGCTTTCCGCCAGCAACTCTTTGAGCAAAATATCCTCACCGACGACCATTGCATGTCCATCATCGGCTATGGTCACACTCCCGACAATAAACGCTACTATATCCTCAAAAATTCATGGGGAGAAGATAGCGGACTATATTATCTTTCACGCCAAGACCTGCTTCTTCGAACTATTTTGGTCATGGTTAAAGCAGAAACACTTCAAAAACAATAGTCGTGATGTCTTATTGGTCATTATGAAAGATATATATTGCAAAAGAAAATTCAAAAAGATTCTATAAATAATAATGCACACCTACTTATGAAAAAAATTCTTTTTTCACTGATACTCCTGACCATAGTGTCCTCTCCAGCCTTCTCGCAGCAGGGATTGAAGAATACAGCCTTCACACCAGGAGAGAAATTAGAGTATAAACTGTACTTCAACTGGAAATTCATCTGGCTAACAGCAGGAAGCGCAACCATGACGCTCACCCAGGAGAAATATAACGGAAAGGACGCTTACAAGTGTGCTCTTGTAACAAGAACATCAAAGAAGCTCGACAATTACTTCAGAATGAGAGACACACTCCTTTGCTACACCACAACAAACCTCATTCCTCTCTACTACCGAAAGGGTGCCCACGAGGGAAAACGGTATTATGTTGACGAACTGTTATATTCATACAACAACGGATGCACCGTAACAATGCGAGAACTCACTGCAAAGGGCGAGAGACACGAGAAGAAGCAGTCGTCGAAAAATAATATCTACGACATGCTCTCCATATTCCTACGAGCAAGGAACTTCTCTACGGCAGGATGGAAAGAGGGTCGCACAATCCTCTTCCCTATAGCTGACGGCAATGGCATTTCCACTGCACGCCTCCGATACCTTGGGAAAGAGAAGGTAAAGGCTGAGAACGGAAAGAAATACAAATGTCTGAAATTGGCATATATAGAGACCGATGATGGTGAAGAGAATGAGATTGTCAGATTCTTTGTTACAGATGACTCACGCCATGTACCCATCCGACTCGACCTCTTCTTGAAATTCGGCTCGGCAAAGGCATTCTTAAACTCAGATATTTAACCAGCATTTTCATTATAAATAGCATAAATAAGTAGGTGTGCAAAATATTTTTATAATGATTGTATTGATTAGTGATGCATAACCAGTATGTGACATAAAG
>SAMEA3663036__coassemble_1146_pt1 | contig 10487 bp, 10 predicted proteins | sample SAMEA3663036__metabat2_high_PE_014 | metagenome-assembled genome bin SAMEA3663036 (sample SAMEA3663036) | pig gut metagenome | biome: pig gut; feature: pig-associated habitat; material: faeces | place: France | collected 2012
AATGCGCAGTAGGCGATGCAAGGATTATATAGATAATTTTGCACACCTACTTATAGAATAAAGTTCTCTGGGTTCTTGCCCTTCATACCCTGGAAATACTCCTTTATTTCTATTATATCCTTGTCGAAATCACCAGAAGGGCGCATCGTTTTTGTGCAGGAGATAACCTTTTTTTCAAAGTCAAGACCATAGAGCAAGATAGGAATATTCGCCTTGTGGGCTATGAAGTAGAAGCCCTTCTTCCATTCTTTCACTGGACTTCGTGTTCCCTCAGGTGTTATAGTAAGTCGAAACTCATTGCTCTTTATTGCAATCTCGCTAAGGGTGTCGGTCATTGATGTGTTCTTCTCGCGGAAAACAGGTATTCCCCCCATCTTTCGAAAAATCGGACCGAGTGGCCAGAAAAACCATTCCTTCTTCATCAAGAAGTTTGACTTCAGACCCTCTGCCTTGGCATAGAGATGCCCCATCATGAAGTCCCAGTTAGAAGTGTGTGGTGCAAGACATATTATATATTTGTCTGGATGTTCCTCCGTAACGTCTTTTTTCCATCCCATGAGTGAATAGAGCACCCATGAAAAAAACTTTCTTGTCATCGTCATTTTTCTTTGAATAATTTTGTTTTTTCGTCTGTAAATTCGCATACAGGGTTCAAAATTAATTAAAAATACTCGTCTATCCTAATTTAAATCTAAAAAAGTTCTTAATTCTCCAAATTTTTTGCCTTTCATAGTAATAAATCCCATTTTTTTATTAATTTTGCGGTGTGTTTTTGAACTTTACTATAATTTAAAACATAAATATTATCTATTCAAATGGAAAAAAGTGCATTACAGATTGCTCGCGCTGCATATCAGCCAAAGCTTCCAAAGGCTTTGCGTGGCGCTTTGAAGGTTGTAGAAGGTGAACCAACTCAGTCAGTAGCTGATCAGGAAGAGGTGCAGAAGCTCTTCCCGAACACATATGGTATGCCATACATTAAGTTTGAACCGACAGAAGGTGAAATGACTACCGCTCAGATGAACGTTGGCGTAATCCTTTCTGGTGGTCAGGCTCCTGGTGGACACAATGTTATCTCTGGCCTCTTCGATGGAATCAAGAAGCTGAACCCTGAGAACAAACTCTATGGCTTCATTCTCGGTCCTGGCGGTCTTGTAGACCATAACTATATGGAACTCACTGCAGATATTATTGATGAATATCGTAACACTGGTGGCTTCGATATCATCGGTTCTGGACGTACAAAGCTTGAGAAGAAGGAGCAGTTTGACAAGGGTCTTGAAATTCTTCAGGCTCTCGACATAAAGGCGCTCGTAATAATTGGTGGTGACGACTCAAACACAAACGCTTGTGTGCTCGCTGAGTATTACGCACAGATTGGGGCTGGCGTACAGGTGATTGGATGTCCAAAGACCATCGATGGTGACCTTAAGAACGAGGCTATCGAGGCTTCATTCGGCTTCGACACTGCTACAAAGGTATACTCAGAGGTGATTGGAAACATCATGCGTGACTGCAACTCTGCTAAGAAATATTGGCACTTCATAAAGCTCATGGGACGCTCCGCTTCTCACGTGACTCTTGAATGTGCACTCCAAACTCACCCTAACATCACTCTCATTGGTGAGGAAGTAGAGGCAAAGAACCAAACTCTCGACGATATCGTTACATACATCGCTGAGGCAGTTACCGATCGTGCTAACCTCGGTATGAACTACGGAATTGTTCTCGTGCCAGAAGGACTTATCGAGTTCATCCCTGCCATCAAGAAGCTTATCGCTGAACTTAACGACCTCCTTGCTGCTAATCAGGCAGACTTTGACCTCGTTGCAGACGACCACAAGATTGATTACGTGCTCTCTCACCTCTCAGACGAGAATGCTGCAATCTTCAAGTCTCTTCCGCTCTCTGTGTCTCGCCAGCTCGCTCTCGAGCGCGACCCTCACGGAAATGTTCAGGTTTCTCTCATCGAGACAGAGCAGCTCCTCGCAGAGATGGTTGGCAAGAAACTTGCAGAATGGAAAAAAGACGGCATCTACACAGGAAAGTTCGCTACTCAGCACCACTTCTTCGGATATGAGGGACGTTGTGCTGCTCCTTCAAACTGGGATGCCGACTATTGCTACTCTCTCGGATTCAACGCTTCTATGCTGATGGCTGCTGGAAAGACAGGCTACATGTCTTCCATCAAGAATACCTTCAAGCCTGCCGACGAATGGGTTGCTGGTGGTATTCCTATCACTGCGATGATGAACATGGAGAAGCGTTCCGGACAGATGAAGCCTGTTATCCGTAAGGCTCTCGTAGAACTTTCAGGAAAACCTTACAAATACTTCGTACGTCATCGTACTGAGTGGGCTCGCAACACAAGCTTCGTATATCCTGGTCCTATCCAGTACTTCGGCCCTGCTGAGGTTTGCGACCGTCCTACTCTTACTCTTACGCTCGAACAGGAATAAGAATTTAACTGAATATAAGGCAGGAATTCTTTTCTTGATTCCTGCCATTACTCATTCTAAAAAAAGTCGGTACTGTTGGCATGACAGAATTAGTCATGGCAGCAGTGTCGACTTTGAAATATTTTTATAAGGTGCCCCAAAAGCAAACAATAAAAAACAGAAAAAAGCCTAAATCAAGTCACCGCTCTAAATGGAAATGGGGAGTAAGCGCATTAGTGATTCTCTCGGCATATATATGGGCGTTCTGGGCATTCTTCGTATCGCCAACGGCATTTAGATGGCAGGCGCTCTACGGAGATAAGAAATACCCTAATGGGTATGAAATTCAAGGTATAGATATCTCGCACTATCAAGGAGACATCGACTGGACTCTCGTGAAAACAGCCACCATAAACGAATGCCCCATTCGCTTCGTACTCATAAAGGCAACGGAAGGGGCAAGCATCGTTGACGAGAACTTCAAAGAGAATTTCTTTCAGGCAAGGGAGCATGGCCTCATAAGAGGGGCCTACCACTTCTGGAGCAAACGGTCGTCGGCAAAAGAGCAGGCACAACACTTCTTAAACAACGTGTCACTCGAGAGGGGAGACCTTCCGCCTATTCTCGATGTTGAACACAAACCAAAGAACAAGCCAGTGGAGGAGTTTCAAAAGGATATTCTCGAATGGCTTGACATTATGGAGAAAACATATGGCGTAAAGCCAATCATATATACCTACCTCAATTTCAAAATGAAATACCTCTCTGACAAAAGGTTCACTGACTATCCTTTCTGGATTGCACACTACTATGTGGAGGAAATGAAATATCAGGGACCGTGGAAATTCTGGCAGCATACCGATGCGGGACGCTTGCCAGGAATAGAGGGGGAGGTCGATTTCAATATCTACAATGGTTCGTTCTACGACCTTCAGAAACTCTGTTTACAGGATTAGAAAATGATTGACTACTCTTTATTTCATAGCAAGAAAGCGGCATACTACACCCTTGGCTGCAAACTGAACTTCGCTGAGACTTCTACATTTGCTGAGATGCTCACGGAACTTGGCGTGACAACGGTCTCTGGCGATGAGAAGGCGGATATATGCCTTATAAACACCTGCTCCGTAACAGATGTTGCCGACCATAAATGCCGGCAGCAGATAAACAAGATGGTGAGAAACCACCCTGACGCTTTCGTGGTGGTTACGGGTTGTTACGCTCAGCTGAGCGCAGAGCGGATTGCTTCCTTGAAGGGTGTTGATCTTGTATTGGGAGCAAACGAGAAAGCTAATCTCATACAGTTCCTCTCTGATGCATGGAGTGGGGCAGACACTGAGAAAATTCATCGTGTGAAGACAAAGGAGATAAGGTCGTTCTCGCCATCTTGCTCTAAGGGAAACAGAACGAGGTTCTTCCTGAAAGTGCAAGACGGATGCGACTATTTCTGCACCTATTGCACAATTCCTTACGCTCGCGGAAACTCCAGAAATGCAGACATCGCTTCACTTGTGAAACAGGCGGAGGAGGTGGCTCAGAAGGGTGGAAAGGAGATTGTTATTACTGGTGTGAACATCGGTGACTTCGGAAAAACCACTGGTGAGCAATTCCTTGACCTCCTGCGTGCTCTCGATCAGGTTGAGGGCATTGAGCGATACAGAATATCAAGCATTGAACCAAACCTCCTTACCGATGAGATTATTGATTTCTGCGCCTCCTCAAAAGCATTCATGCCGCATTTCCATATTCCGCTTCAGTCGGGAAGTAATGAAGTGCTGAAGCTTATGCATAGGCGTTACGATAAGGAACTCTTCAAACATAAGGTGGAATATATCAGAGAGAAAATGCCAAGGGCGTTCATTGGTGTGGATGTCATGGTGGGATGCCGAGGAGAGACCGATGAGTGCTTTGAGGAATGTTACAATTTCTTGAAGGGCATTGATGTTCAGCAACTGCATGTCTTCCCGTATTCTGAGCGTCCAGGAACAGCGGCATTGAAGATTCCGTACATTGTCGCTGAGAAGACTAAGAAGGAACGCTCTCAACGGCTTCTCGAGCTCTCTGACGAGAAGCTGCATGCGTTCTATGAGAAGCATATTGGTAAAGAGGCGGTGGTGCTGGTTGAAAAGGCTTCAAAAGGGTTGGCTTACCACGGTTTCACAGAAAACTACATTCGTGTTGAGTTTCCAAAGGCTCTCTCAAATGTGTGTTTCGACAATTCTCTTGTCTCTGTTCACCTCGGGGAGTTCAATTCTAAACATGATGCGTTAAAGGTGGAAAAAGTCGAGCAGTAAAAAAACTCAAAACGCGAGATAAACACATCCTCATAAATGCAGGGTAATAGCATCCTCATAAATGCAGGATAATAGCATCCATTTTCAAAACAACTGTTGCAAACAAAAATATTTACATGAAGACTTCTGTTGTCATACTGAACTGGAATGGTGCTGACATGATGCGTCGCTTTCTGCCTTGTGTTGTGGAATACAGCAAGGGGGCAGAAGTGGTGGTGGCTGACAATGACTCAAAGGACGACTCACTGCAACTCCTTGCTTCTGAATTTCCTTCTGTCCACACTATCGTACTCAGCAAAAATTACGGCTTCGCTGGTGGATACAACAGGGCATTAGAGCAGATAGACAGTCAGTACACCGTGCTCTTGAATAGCGATGTAGAGGTGACTGAGAGATGGCTCGAACCGCTCATTGACTTCCTTGACAAGAACCCAGAGGTGGCTGCTTGTCAACCTAAATTGAGGAGTGTTGAAAAAAAGGAAAGATTCGAATATGCAGGGGCGGCAGGGGGATTCATCGACCGATTCGGATATCCTTTCTGTCGAGGAAGACTCTTTGATACTATAGAGACCGACGAGGGGCAGTATGACGACATCGCGGACATTCATTGGGCTACAGGGGCGTGCATGGTGCTGAGAACAAAGGTGTTCAAAGAATGTGGCGGCTTCGATGAACGTTTCTTCGCTCACAACGAGGAGATTGACCTCTGCTGGAGAATGCGTCTCTATGGCTACCGCATATGTGTTGTGCCTCAGTCGGTGGTCTATCATCTTGGGGGAGGAACTCTTCCACAGGGAAATCCAAGGAAGGTGTATCTGAACTTCCGTAACAATCTCACTATGCTATTCAAAAACCTTCCTGATTCTGAATTGGGAAAGGTGATGGCAATGCGCTTCTTCCTTGATAGGCTTGCTGTCTTTCAGTGTCTATGCAAACGTGATCTCAAGGGGGCAAAAGCAATTCTCACAGCGAGAAAGGATTTTGCAAAATGGAAGTCGGAGTACATTCCTGTGAGAAAGGAGATTCAGTCGAAGGCAATCTCTTCTGAACGTATGACAATGTCTTTCTCTGTTCTCTTCAAATACTTCCTCTTTGGAAAAAAGAAATATTCACAGCTGCGGGGGTAATCAGGATTTTATTTCCTAATAATATCTTTTTTATTGTTCGTGGCCTTAAAAATTCTGATAAGTAGGAATACATAATAAATAAAAAAAAACAATGTTCAGAAGAATCATTTACAACATAAAAGGCATACCTGCCATCGCTATGGCAGTTGCATGCTCCCTGTTCTTTTCCTGCTCTTCGAGTGAAAACAGTGGTGGGGAAGGAAAGGGAAAGGCTACAGATACTCTCTCCATTGCTGTCACACGCACCATCGACTGTATGCCGTGGTTTGTTGCTCAAGAACATGGTCTTGACTCTCAGCTTGGAATTAAACTGTTTCTAAAAGAGGTAGGCTCTTATGAGGATGCTGAGGTGGCTATGGTGAACGATACGGTTGATGCTGTCATGACTGACTCTCTCCGTGCTACATACCTCTTTTCTTGCATTGAAAAGATGAGAAAAAGGAATAGTGTCTTACTTAAAGAAGAGAATGCTATCAAGCAGAAATTGAAGAAGGCAAAGGGAAAGGAGAAAAAGGAACTGAATGCGAGAATTAAGGAGATTAGAAAGGAGTATGTCCGGATTTCCTTTGATTCGCTCGATATTGCTCGTCACGACAATATTCAACTATTCCTTTTTACAAATGTTCGCTCTCGTTTGAAGGACGTGAAGCATCTCACCGACAAGATGATTGCTCTCGACAGGAAGAGTGTGGAACTAACATTCGCAAACCTCATAGCTGATTCTGCTAAGATGACAGAGAGAATCTTCTTCGTGAACATTCCTACTATGGCTATTAGGCAGCAGATGTTGCAGAACAGTTCTGTTGATGCGGTAATTGTTGCTGACCCTTATGCTGCTCGACTGAAGACGCAAAACCATAAGCTTCTCAACCATTCCGTTCCTTCACCGAAGAATGCGGGTTGTCTGCTCTCGAAAGCGGGAGTGGAGAATTATCAGAAGTTATACAATGCCGCTTGTGACTCTATAAACAAATATGGAGTGCATCACTACGACTCTGTGCTCACTCGCAGAATGGGGGCTACGCAACCGTCTCTGAGGAACATAAAGACGAAGGAGTTCTCGAAAATGAAGTAAGGAGCATCTTTGGCTCCTCTTCTCGCTTTTAATTTTCTGCCCTTCTTAGACTTCAAGCCCCTCCCCGCCTTCGAGCCGAGTGCAACCTCTCCCCGCCTTTGAGCCGAGTGCAACCCCTTCCCCGCCTTTGAGCCGAGTGCAACCCCTTCCCCGCCTTTGAGCCCGTCCTCCCTGGTACGGCTCGACCAGGTCGAGCCGCAGTTCCAATCTCTCAACATTTTTTCAACTCAAAATATTTTCTGTAAAAACCATATATCAAATCATAATGAAGAAAATTCTTTTATTACAAACGCTGCTGCTCACACTCTCGTCATGCATAAAAGATGAGCTGCCGAACATGGAGTGTGACATTATGGCAGCATATGCTGGGGTGGAGGCACCAGACGAGGTGTTCTTTCAGCTCAGCGATACCTTAGCACCAATAAATGCCGACTATGCCTCTGAGATGATTCAGTTTCAGAGGGTCACACCATGGGCAGATCTTTCTAAGGCGGCTCCGAGATTCGTTCTCTCTCCAGGGGCTATAATATATCCTGAGAGCGGTACGGTGAGGGATTTCTCAAACGACACCACTCACGTATATTTCTGTATTGCAGAAGATTGTATACCGATGTTCCGTGAGATGAAAACAAACGGACTTTCTGTAGAACAGCAGCTTCTGAAGGCATCTCAGGAGGGAAAGCATATACGTACTTATTTCGTGCAGTTCAAGCACTCTCGTACAGAGGCTGCCGATGTGGTGGAATATAATTTCGAAAACTATTTCCTTGAGAAAAAGAAGCAGAAATACTACGAGTGGAGCGACCTCTATCCTGACGGTACAGAACGAGAGGTGCCAAACTGGGCAACGGCGAATGCGGGATTTGCAACAGCAAGAGGCTCCGCACTGCCAGAAGAATATCCCACTGTTCCTCTGCAAGGGCAGGGTGTTGATGGTGGAAACTGTGTGAAGTTAGAGACGTCATCCACTGGGGCGTTCGGAGAACTCTTTGGAATGCCTCTTGCTGCGGGAAACCTTTACCTCGGCACGTTCAACCTTTCTATGGCGCTTACAAACACTCTGAAGGCAACACGATTCGGAGAGAACAGTACTCTTGACCGAAAACCAATAAAAATGACGGGATTCTATCGCTATTTCCCTGGAACTCAGATGACCGACTCAAATGGGGCTCCCGTCTCGGGTATCGACTGTCCGGCACTCTATTGTGTTGTTTATAAAAACCATGATGCCCAGGGAAACTCCGTTGTGCTCTATGGCGACGATATCTCTACAAGCTCTCTCGTTGTGGCAAGGGCTGAGGTGAAGGAGTGGAAGGTGAACACAGACGATTGGGTACCGTTCTCTCTCGACTTCGATTGGAGAGAACCGCTTGATGAGGCTCTTCTCAAGGCAAAGGGATATAATTTCGCCATCGTATGCTCTTCAAGTAAAGATGGTGCGGAGTTTATTGGTGCTATTGGCAGCAAGTTGTATGTGGATAATTTCAAATTGTATTATGAACCAGAACAGTAAAAAAAATCTTCTCCTCCTGACTCTCTTCTCAGGATTCTGCTCTTCACTCCTTGCTGAGGAGAACGTGACACACTTCTCTGCTGAGGAAAATGGCAAAAACTCTGTTTCTGAGAATGGAGGGCATAAATGGTGGAACGACATAGAATACACCTTTCGGGCGGGATATGCCATCGGTGGCACCATCCCTGTTGACTTCCCCGTTGAGATGCGTGGACTGAACAGCTACACCCCGAAGTTCAACTATCGCTTTTCCTTAAATGCGAGGAAGCAGCTAAACAAGAACTTCTCTCTTGAAACAGCTTTGATTTTTGAGAGAAGGGGATTCAAGAGTGATGTAACCATGAAGCACTATCAGATCACACTTGAACAGGGTGGCGAGAAGGTTACTGGACCTTTCTCAGGAAATGTGGTCATAAACGCTGTGCAGACGGGAATAACAATTCCTATTAATGCTGTGTGGCATCTCTCTGATAAGGTTTCACTGAAGGCAGGACCCTACGTCTCTTTCATCACCGATAAGAATTTCCATGGCTATGCCTACGGCGAGAAAGTCTATGATGCTGCTGGAAACTGGACTGGGCATTTCGATGCTTACATTCGGCGCGATGAGATTCGTGGTGAGAAGATAGAAATCGGTAACGTGTATGTTGATGCCAATGGAAATCAGGTCGACAAGCGTGGCACGTTCTCAGGAGAGGAATACAACGACTTCATGGCGGGCTTCCAATATGGGGTAAATGTTGGCTGCGATGTGATGCTCTCAAAGAAATGGGGTGTCTTCGCCGACCTTTCCTACGGACTTAACAGTGCCTTCACCGATGAGCCAGGAAATCCTGTAACCATGTCTCTGCATCCCCTTTACTTCACCCTCGGTGCAATATACAGACTGAAATAGTATGTCCTTTTCTCACAGTATATTACACTCTTACTTTAATAGCAATATTCATTTTAGAATAACTCAAAAAAAATTTTATTACAATGAAAAAGACTTTACTTACTCTCTTCGTACAGCTTATCGCTGTATGTGCCATGGCGCAGACCGATGTCTACACCGGTAATTTGAACGTAAAGATGGGAATAGTGCCACTCGCAGAAATGTCTGACATTCCTTTGGAGATGACAAAGAAAGAAAATGGAAACTATTCCGTTGTATTAAGGAATTTCTCTATAGAACTGTTGGGAAATGTCTTTAATGTAGGAAATATTTCTATTCCAGATATCACTGCCAAAGAGTCTGCCAATTCCATCTCTCTTGAAAGCAAACCGCAGGGTACAGAGAACAATATCATTCTCTCCGCTGGCGACGACCCAGAGGTCGATTGGCTCGGCCCTGTTCTTGGTGGTGTACAGGGAGAGGTTTCTGGCACTTTGAAGGGCGAGAACCTTGAACTCGATATTCCTCTCAATGTGGTTATAAATGGAAAGGAAATGCCTTTGAAAATCAACTACAAGGGAAAGAAAACTTCGTCTTCTGGAATAGACTCAATAACCAAAGATTCTGACTCCCTCTCAGACTCCGTTCCTTACACTCTCTCTGGTGTTCCTACCTCTTCTTCTTACAAGGGTATCGTAATTATCAACGGAAAGAAGTTGGTACGGAAGTAGTGATACGAAAAGCTTCTCAAATGTTGTTCCCGTTGTCGTCAAAACACTCACATGACAACTAAGCAAAAAATTATCACGACAACTAAGACAACCAAGACAACCGAAGGTCAACAAAAGAAAAGTTGTTCCCTGTTGACCTTTGGTCTTCCTCCTTCTCGCAAGGCATAGCCAAAGCAAGCTTTGTCTCTGCTCTTAACCCCCTTCGGTTCCTCAATGGTCTTTTCACCCCCTTCGGTTCCCCCGTTTCCCGGGGGACAGAAACGTTTCCCGGGGGACAGAAACGTGCGTCGGTTGTCTCCGTTGTCGTTATTTTATTGTTTAGGTTAACGTCAAGGTTAAGGTTGTCTTCCGTTGTTGTGTTATATACCCACTGTCAAGGTTAAGGTCAAGGTTAACAACACCCCTGCACCCCTGGTCCTGTTACAGCCTTGAAGC
>SAMEA3663036__coassemble_1147_pt1 | contig 10481 bp, 7 predicted proteins | sample SAMEA3663036__metabat2_high_PE_014 | metagenome-assembled genome bin SAMEA3663036 (sample SAMEA3663036) | pig gut metagenome | biome: pig gut; feature: pig-associated habitat; material: faeces | place: France | collected 2012
AAATTTCCCAGAATGCTGTTTTTGGAGTGCTTGCACTCCTTTCGAGGCTATAAGTATATGTATTCTCTAATTTATAATAAATAAATATTATAGAGAGGATATAAACATATATATCGCGCGCGTACGCGCGATACACAGTAGAGTTACGAGGTTAATGTTTTGTGGGAAGAAGTGAAAAAAGTAAGGAGTTAAGGTGTTAAGGTGTTAAGGTTTTCTGCTCGAAAATCATAAAAACACATAATCACTCACAATCCTCATGCATTTTTTATAGATCATGAAATTGCATCGTTCCACTGGGCTTATCGGTTGTGCCGAAAATGGTTATTTGCAGAGATTGCATCCCTCACATTTCGAGAGCTCACCACGGAATCGCTTGTCGATGAGGTAGTGGAGACGGTCGCGGAGAGGAGCAAGAGGAATATTATCCACCACCTCAGTGATGAAAGCCGTCTGCAATAGCATGCGAGCCTCTGGGAGTGGGATTCCTCGCTGCTGCATGTAGAAGAGCGCCTTGTCGTTTAGCTGACCAATGGTTGAGCCGTGGGAACATTTCACATCATCGGCATATATCTCCAACATTGGTTGAGTAAACATACGAGCGGTCTTTGTGGAAAGGAGGTTCTGGTTTGTCTCCTCGCTGAGAGTTTTCTGTGCCTCTTGGCGTACAAGCACCTTTCCTGCAAAAGCACCTACTGCATTTCCGTTGAGAACGTACTTATAGAGCTCGTGACTCTGGCAGTGAGGAACAGCATGGTCGATGAGGGTGTTGTTGTCAACATGCTGGTCTTTGTCGGCAATCACACCACCATTCACCCAGCATTCCGCACCCTCTCCATTGAAGGAAAGTCGTGTGGTTTGCCTTGTCTTTCCGTTGTGAAGGGTGATAAGGTTATGGTGTACACGTGAATTGCGCTGCTGAGAGATATAGGTGTTTGAGATGAGTGTGTTTCTTTGATGTGTCTCCTCGAGACCGTAGATTTCCACCGAAGCGTTCTCTCCAGCATAGACCTCGACGACCTGTGTGGTTAGGAATGCCCTGTCGTCTGCACTGTGGTCGCAAAACAGAATCTTCACCTCTGCATTCTCCTCAGCAATAATGAGAACACGGCGGTTGACCATCATGTCAACGTCAGCACGAAGGATGTTTACAATCTGAAGAACCTTCTCAACCTGACAGTTGCGAGGAATATAGACAATGAGTCCGTCTTGCGCAAGGAGGGTGTTCAGAGAGGCGATAGAGTCGTTGTGAGCAGAGGCGAGACGATTATAGAACTTTCTTGTCAACTCCGGATTCTTCTTTGAAATCTCGCAGAGTGAACCAATAACAACCCCCTCTGGGAGTTCCACCTTTGGCAATACCTTGTTGTAGAAACTATCGTTGACAACGAAATAGAGGAGAGTGGAGAGGTTTGGCACGTCACACTTAAAGGCATTGTAAGGGTTCACCGGCATTTCAAGGCGGTTTATGTTCACTCCGAGGTTGGGAGCGAAGAAATCCTGAATGTCAGTATATCTGTATTCTTCCTCTTTCCTTGTGGGCAAAGGTTTGCTCTTGAGCAATGTTAGCGCATCTTCCCTCGGTGCGTTCATTGTCTCACAGCTATGTCCGTTTATTACGTCCTTATAGCTTTCGAAGAGTTCTATGTATTGTTGTGTTGAATCTTTGTTCATTGTAGAAATAAAATGCGTTAGCCCTTATTTTCTGATTCCGTTACCTCCGCTTTTATCCAATCGTAGCCGCGGCTTTCTATCTCCTTTGCTAATTCCGGACCTGCGGTCTTAACAATCCTTCCATTCCAAAGTACATGAATGACGCTTGGCTTGATCATCTCAAGAAGACGCTCGTAGTGAGTAATCACGATTGTGGAGGTCTTTTCCGTATGAAGCATGTTAACACCCTGTGCAACGATACGCATGGCATCTACGTCAAGTCCAGAGTCGGTCTCGTCAAGAATGCTCAGCGTAGGCTCAAGCATTGCCATCTGGAAAATCTCGTTGCGCTTCTTCTCGCCTCCAGAGAATCCTTCGTTCACGGAGCGGTGAGCAAGCTTGTTGTCAAGCTCCACAATCTTCCGCTTCTCTCTCATGAGCTTCATAAACTCACTGGCATTGAGAGGGTCGAGCCCTTGATACTTTCGCTTCTCGTTTATGGCAGCGCGCATGAAATTTGTCATAGACACCCCTGGAATCTCTACTGGATATTGGAAAGAGAGGAACAGTCCTTCGTGGGCACGGTCTTCTGGACTCATTTTCAGAAGGTCCTTTCCGTTATACCATGCTTCTCCCTCAGTAACCTCATAGAGAGGATTTCCTACGAGTACGGCAGAGAGCGTTGACTTTCCTGAACCATTTGGTCCCATTATGGCATGCACTTCCCCATCTTTTATGGTAAGGTTAATACCTTTCAGTATCTCTTTGTCGCCTATTCTGGCATGTAAGTTCTTTACTTCAAGCATATTGTTTTCTTTGTCTTTTTTCTATTACAGTGCAAAAGTACAAAGAATTTTTCTATTTTTCAGCATGTATTCCAAAAAATATTATTTTTTATATGGTTATTTCTATTTTTTTAGTTACCTTTGTAGGGGAAAATAATATTATTCTAAGTAAGAGAACCTATTTTTTCTTTTAATAAAATAAGAAAAGAAAGGGTGGCTAACTTGCTGAAGAAATAAGAAAAAGAATATCTGATTTATGAACATTTCTGTTTATTGCTCAGCGAACAATGATATCGACAAGAGGTATTTCTCCGCAACGAGGGAGTTGGGACTGTGGATGGCAAAGAATCGGCATACCCTCGTTTGGGGAGGTGGAAACTGCGGACTGATGGGATGCATCGGTGATGCGGTACATGATAACGGTGGAAGGACAATTGGTATGGTGCCAAGGGCGCTGGAGAAAAGTGGCAGGGTATCGGAGAAAATCGACGTCCTCTTTCCTTGCGACTCTCTCACAGACCGTAAAGACTTGATGATTCTACATTCTGATGTTGCCATTGCACTTCCTGGAGGCATTGGCACCTTGGACGAAATCTTCACTCAAGCAGGTGGAAACACCATCGGTTTTCACGGAAAGAAGGTGATTGCTTACAATATCTGCGGATATTTTGACACAATGATTGCCATGCTCGACTTCATGCAAGCAGAAGGAATGGTTCGCGGTCATTGGACAGATTTTATAACTGTTGCTTCTTCTCTTGAAGAGATTTCAGAACTCTTGAAGCAGGAATAAATAGTACAGGGCGAAAGACTTTTCTCGTTTATGAAAGAGAAAAAGTGCAGTGCCTTTTTGCTAAGTCGTAAAAAATCACTAAATTTGCAGAAAAAAGTAAGAAGAGAAGTATTTCTTAAATGTAAATTGGTGTGCAAAATTATCAGAAAGAAAAGAAATAATGGCAAATTTTGAAGAATTAGGAGTTTCTCCGATAATTCGTAAGGCGATTGAGGAGATGGGTTTCGTAATGCCAATGCCCGTTCAGGAGGCTGTTATCCCTCACCTTCTATGTCAGGAAGGTGAAGATGCAGGTAGGGATGTTATTGCGCTTGCGCAGACGGGAACAGGAAAGACAGCCGCTTTTGGTCTTCCTCTCCTCCAGCGTCTCGACCTCTCTAACCGTGTTGCGCAAGCTGTTGTGATGTCTCCAACGAGAGAACTGTGTCTACAGATAAGCGATGATCTGAAGGATTTCGGAAAATACATTGACGGTCTGAGGGTTACTGCCGTTTATGGCGGTGCACCGATAGACTCTCAGATTCGCCAGTTGAAGAAAGGCTCACACGTCATTGTGGCAACACCAGGACGCCTTGTGGACCTTATAGAGCGTGGGGTGGCTGATATCACCACAGCCTCTACAATTGTTCTCGATGAAGCAGATGAAATGCTCAATATGGGCTTTGCAGATAGCATCAATGCCATCTTCGATCAACTCCCTGCAGAGCGTAGAGTACTGCTTTTCTCTGCAACAATGTCTAAGGAGGTGGAGCGTGTGGCACGACAGTATCTCTGTAACCACAAAGAGATTGTTGTTGGCTCCAGAAATGAGGGTGCAGAGAATGTTGACCATACCTACTATCTTGTGCATGCAAAAGATAAATATCTGGCACTGAAGCGCATTGTGGACTATTATCCGAAGATCTACGGCATCATCTTCTGTCGCACGAAGATAGAAACTCAGGAGATTGCCGACAAGCTCATTCGTGACGGATATAACGCAGAATCTCTGCATGGCGACCTCTCACAGCCACAGCGTGACCAGACGATGCAGAAATTCCGCCAGCACACCATCCAGCTTCTCGTGGCAACTGATGTGGCTGCTCGCGGTCTTGACGTTACAGACCTTACACACGTGATTAATTACGGTATGCCAGACGATAGCGAGTCGTATACCCACCGCTCTGGGCGTACTGGTCGTGCTGGGAAGAAAGGCTCTTCGATAGCCATTATTCACAGTCGTGAGCAATATAAGGTTCGTGAGGTTGAGAAAATCATCCAGAAGAAATTCGTAAAGGGCACCCTCCCTTCTCCTCAGGAAATCTGTAAGAAGCAGTTGTTCAAGGTTATGGACCAAATCTCAAAGGTAGATGTTGACGACGAGACAATAAACCCTTTCATGGAGGAGATTCAGCGCCACTTTGAGTATTTCGACAAGGACGATATCATCAAGAAGATTGTGATGATGGAGTTTGGGCATTTCTTAGAATATTATGCGGAAGAGCCAGATATCGAGGAGCCATATGAGGCGAAGGGACATAAGGGTGAGAAAGGAAACAGAAGGAAAGACAGTAACGGTAGAGACCGTGGACCGGAAAGAAAGGCGCAGAAAGGTTATACCCGACTGTTTATAAATCTCGGAAAAGCAGAAGGCTTCTATCCTGGAGAAGTGATGCAGTTCATAAACCAGCATGTCTCCAGTCGTGGAAAGAACGGTCAGGGACAGCGTCAGGAGGTAGGGCATATCGACCTTATGTCTCATTATTGCTTTATAGAGGTTCCGGAGCGTGATGCCAAGAAGGTGATGGCTGCCCTTGACGGTGCCAGTTACCATGGCAGGCAGGTGCGTTGCAACGCTGAGGGGACAGGAAAGCCAGAGGGAACGTTTGATGCTCCCGTTTCGCGCACTCGCCGTCGCAGCGATGGCACTCGCATTCCTAAGCCTGGAAAGAAGAAGAACACTCAGAAAGGTGAGTTCCAAGCTGACGATTGGCGCTCGCTGATGTCAGGTGCAGAGATCGCACTCCGTGGCGAGGAACCCGACTTCTCTGAGGAGGGTTGGGCAAAGCGCAAGCCTCGGAAGAAGAAATAAACCCACGAAGTGAGAAAAAAGGAAATACTGATAAACTTAAACAATATACTTATGAGAAAAACAATTATTGCTATTCTTGCCACTATGGTATGCTCTGGAGCAGCAGTGGCACAAGAGTCAAAGACATGGAATCCGAATCTCTCGGGTGGGAAGTATCGCAATCCGGTTATTAACGCTGACTATTCCGACCCAGATGTTTGTAGAGTTGGAAACGATTACTACATGACATCATCAAGCTTCGCAAACTTCCCAGGGCTTCAGATTCTACACAGCACAGACCTTGTGAACTGGAAACTGATTGGTGCAGCTTTGAAAGACAACTATCCGGTTCTTCCAGAATACCAAGGTACAGATCTTGACTGGAGGAAGAAAATCCAGCATGGAAACTACGTATGGGCACCAGCCATACGCCATCATGACGGCTGGTTCTATATCTATTGGGGAGACCCAGATCAAGGACTCTTCATGGTAAAGACGCAAGATCCAGCAGGCATGTGGTCGGAACCTGTTTGTGTGAAGGCAGGAAAGGGAATGATTGATTGCTGCCCGTTGTGGGACGAAGACGGCAAGGCTTACATCTCCCATGGTTGTGCCGGCTCGAGAGCAGGTGTGAAGTCTGTGTTGTTTGTGGCTCCAATGTCTGTCGATGGAACAAAGGTGCTCGGTCCGTCAAGAATTGTCTATGACGGCCATGAAGACCAGCCAACCATAGAAGGCACAAAGTTCTATAAGCGCAACGGCTACTACTATATCATGTCGCCAGCAGGAGGCGTGAAGTACGGCTGGCAGGTTATTCTCCGCTCTAAGAACCCTTATGGTCCTTACGATGAGTATGTTGGCTTAGCACAGGGAAAGTCAAAGGTGAATGGTCCTCACCAAGGAGCGTGGGTAGACACACCAAACGGCGAAGATTGGTTCTTGCATTTCCAAGACAAGCATGCCTACGGACGTGTTGTTCATCTCCAGCCAGCAAAATGGGTAAACGACTGGCTCGTGATAGGTGACGATAAAGACGGAGATGGCTGCGGAGACGCTGTGGCAACATGGAAGAAGCCTAACCTCCAGTCGTCTGGAAACTTCCAGCCAGCAGAAGATGATGAGTTCAACACCACCTCCCTTGGCCTGCAATGGCAGTTCGAGGGTCCTTACAGCCATTATTGGTATTTCTGCGATGCAAAGAAGTCAAAGCTTCGCCTTTATGGCATTCAGCAGCCAGAGGGCTTTGTGAACCTTTCTGACATGCAGAACACGCTCATGCAGAAGTTCCCTACCGAGAACTTCACTGTCACTGCTAAGATGAAGTTTATTCCAAATCCAAGCAATAAGAACAAGGGTGAGGAAGCAGGTTTTATCATCAAGGGGCAGGACTATGCTGCCATAAAGCTCATCACCACAGCAGAGGGTTGCAAGATGCGCTTTGTGAAGTGTGAGAATGCTATGAAGGGAAAGAAGGAGCAGACTCTTGCAGAGATTCCTGTTTCTTTGGAGTCTCTTGAGAAGCCTTACACTCAGAAATATGCTGTCGACGATATTCCTCAACCTCGTCTCGCAACACCAGACATCTATGTTCGTGCCGTGGTGAAGAGTACTGGCATCTGCAACAATATCAAGTCTACTGCTCAGTTCTATTACAGCCTTGACGGCAAGAAGTACGTGAAGTTCGGAGAGCCGTACAGCGTAAAGGAAGGAAAGTGGATTGGTGCGAAGGTTGGATTCTTCAACTGCCGCTCTTCTGTTAGCAACGATGCTGCCTTCCTCGATGTTGACTGGATAAGATTTACGAAATAAAACCACTTTTACGGGGAATTCATGTCTTCATGGATTCCCTATATTTTTTTAGGACAGGAGGTGTGAATCCTTCTTATAGAATCTTGCTTCCTCTTATATCCTAATTTCTCTATCCTGCTTCCTCTTATATCCTAATTTCTCTATCCTGTTTCCTCTTATATCCTAATTTCTCTATCCTGTTTCTTTTCAAAAAAACAATTCAGAAAGCCTATTACATGGAAAAACTGCTACACTATTGCTGGCGACATCGCATATTGCCCTTCTCTGGTCTAAGAACAATTGACGGAAGGGCGTTAGATGTCATTGACCCTGGTATGTTGAATACAGATGCTGGTCCGGATTTCTTCAATGCAAAGATTCGGATAGATGGAGAAATGTGGGTGGGAAATGTCGAGATTCACGAGCGGCAGCAAGACTGGTATGCCCATAAGCATGATACGGATGCTGCGTATGATAACGTCATACTCCATGTTGTAAGGAAAAGTGAGAAAAACAATGCTGAGCGCACTGTGATCACGAAGAACGGAAGAACGATTCCTGAGTTGGAAATAGAGGTCCCAGAGCATGTGCAGAGAAACTACCGTGAACTCTTGGAGCAAGACACCTATCCTCCTTGTTATCAGATTATTCCTGCGCTTCCTTCCCTTATGGTTCACTCCTGGATGGCAGCCCTTCAAGTGGAACGTCTGGAGCGCAAGACTCTTGATGTCACAAACATTCTTCATGCCCTGAACGGTGACTGGGAGCATGCTTTCTTCGTTGTTCTCGCACGTAGCTTCGGCTTAGGGAACAACAGTGACTCTTTGGAAATATGGGCACGCCATCTCCCGCTAAACAGTGTTGCCCACCATCGTGACGACCTTTTTCAAGTAGAGGCTTTCTTCCTTGGAATGGCAGGTATGCTCGATGAGAACACACTCCGAGAGCGCACGAAAGAAAAAACACTCTCCGACCCTTACTTCCAGAAACTCTCAGCAGAATATCAGTATCTCCGCCTAAAATTCCGACTTTCAGAACCTCCACAGCTCACTTGGAAACAGCTTCGAATGCGCCCTCAGAACTTCCCACATATACGCATAGCGCAGCTGGCGCGACTGTTTCACGAGGAGTCAACATCCCTTTCAAAGCTGTTAGCATGCAAACATGTAAACGATGTTCATGCCCTCTTGTCGCATGGAGTGTCCCCTTATTGGGAAACGCATTACACCTTCGGCAGTGAGAGCCAGGGAAACAGTAAACAGTTGTCTAAGGCGAGCGTTTCACTAATTGCCATAAACTGCGTTGTTCCGATTCTTTTTGCTTACGGAAGAACAACAGGCGACGAAAGCTATTGCGAAAAAGCACTCGAACTGCTTGACTCAATAAAAGCAGAAGATAACACAATAACACGAATGTGGCAGAAAGTAGGACTAAAAGTAAGCAATGCAGGAGATTCTCAAGCTTTAATTCAATTAAAGAAGCAATATTGCGACAGAAAGGATTGTTTCCGCTGCCGCTTTGGCTATGAATATCTTCGAAAACAGTAACAAAAACCTCAGAAAAAGCCTATTTAAATAAGGTATAGTGGTTAAAAGAACGACATTCATCTTGATTTTCGATAAATTTTTAACAAAATGTAGTGGTAAATGTAAATTTTTCGTACATTTTGTTGCAGGAAAAGAATTTTATGTGTAACTTTGCAACCAGAAAACAAAAACTATCAAAAAATAAAAGGTAAAAAGATAATAATAACCAGTAAAATTTTATCAAGATGAAAGCAGCAGAAGTTCTCGACGATATCAAGCGTCGATTTCCTAATGAGCCTGAATATCATCAGGCAGTAGAAGAAGTTCTTGGAACAATTGAAGAGGAATACAACAAGCACCCAGAGTTTGAGAAGGTGAATCTCATCGAGCGTCTGTGTATTCCTGAAAGAATATATACATTCCGTGTTACATGGGTAGACGACAAGGGACAGGTACAGACAAATATGGGCTACCGTGTTCAGCACAACAACGCTATTGGTCCTTACAAAGGTGGTGTTCGTTTCCATAGCTCTGTGAACCTTGGCATCTTGAAGTTCCTTGCTTTCGAGCAGACTTTCAAGAACTCACTCACAACATTGCCTATGGGTGGCGGTAAAGGTGGTTCTGACTTCTCTCCACGTGGAAAGTCAAATGCTGAGGTGATGCGTTTCTGCCAGGCTTTCATGCTTGAGCTTACAAAGCATATTGGTCCAGATACAGACGTTCCAGCTGGCGATATCGGTGTTGGCGGTCGTGAGGTAGGATATATGTTCGGTATGTACAAGAAGCTCACACATGAGTACAGTGGCACTTTCACTGGTAAGGGTCGTGAGTTCGGCGGTTCTCTCATTCGTCCAGAGGCAACAGGCTACGGAACTGTTTACTTCCTTCGTGCAATGCTTGCAACACGCGGTGAGACAATCGAAGGCAAGAAGGTGCTGATTTCAGGTGCTGGAAACGTTGCTCAGTATGCTGCAGAGAAGGTTCTCCAGCTTGGCGGAACTCCAATGACAATGTCCGACTCTGACGGTTATATCTACGATCCAGACGGCATCACTCGCGAGAAGCTTGATTACATCATGCAGCTGAAGAACGAGTATCGTGGTCGTATCAAGGAATATGTTGACGAATATCCAACAGCGAAGTATGTGGCAGGAGCAAAGCCTTGGTTTGAGAAGGCAGACATCGCTCTCCCTTGCGCTACTCAGAACGAGCTGAACGAAGAGGCTGCAAAGGCACTTGTTGCTAACGGTGTTATCGCTGTTTGTGAGGGTGCAAACATGCCTACTACACCAGAGGCTATCAAGGTATTCCAGGAGGCTAAGCTGCTTTATTCTCCAGGAAAGGCATCAAATGCTGGTGGTGTTTCTGTTTCTGGTCTTGAGATGACTCAGAACTCAGAGCGTCTTTCTTGGACAGCAGAGGAAGTTGATGCTAAACTCCTTTGGATTATGGAGAATATTCACGAGAACTGCGTGAAGTATGGTACAGAGCCAGACGGTTACATCAACTATGTCAAGGGCGCTAACGTAGCAGGATTTATGAAGGTTGCTAAAGCTATGATGGCTCAGGGCGTGCTATAAATCCTAACAATATAAACAAAAACAACACAACACACAAAAAATAATGGGGATATGCTCAAATGAGTATATCCCCTTTTCTATAAGTAGGTGTGCAAAATTATTTTTATAATGATTGTATTGATTGGTGATGCAGAATCAGTATGTGACATAAAGGATTGTAGTGACTCCTACTCGACTGTTGTCACTTGCTGATAATGCGCATTAGGCGGTGCAAGGATTATAAAAATAATTTTGCACACCTACTTATAAGATTCCTAGTTTTGTAACTGTTTGTACTATCAACCCTTTGGTTCGCTGACGACCTTA
>SAMEA3663036__coassemble_1149_pt1 | contig 10459 bp, 10 predicted proteins | sample SAMEA3663036__metabat2_high_PE_014 | metagenome-assembled genome bin SAMEA3663036 (sample SAMEA3663036) | pig gut metagenome | biome: pig gut; feature: pig-associated habitat; material: faeces | place: France | collected 2012
GTGAGTTGCGGGTTGCGAGTTGCGCTTAAGCTGTCAGAAAGAGAGGGCCTGCCCCTTGTCATTTGCTTAGTTTGGTACTGGCTTCCAGCCAGAACCTTTGCTCATCGCTATCGCTATCGTTTTCAGAAATGTTGTCTTTGTTTTACGTGTTTTATTCCTTCCCTCCTGAAACTTGAAATCTCCTAAAACGTGCGTTAGCGCTCTGCCCTCGGTCTCCTGCAACGCCCCCTATTTTTAAGGGGGGGGGGGGGGGTGGGGGGGGAGTTAGAGGGGGCTACTCTCATCGCCACGGCTTAGGTAATAATCCTATACTTTTAATATCTAAGGAATTCTTCCTCGGATACTGACAACAATAGAAAACCCTGAGGCTTGCACATCCTCGAATCTTTAATTGCTGGAATACTGTTCCGCAATATCATCCCAGCGAGGAATGGAAAGTCGTTTCCCAAAATGCCTTTTGTAACTGTTTATGAGGTTCTTCTTCCAGTTCGATGCTATGGTCACTCTTGTGTCAGGATATCTGTATATTGTTTCCTCCATTGCAGAAAGAAAATGTTCCAAAGATTCAAACGGTTTGAAGTCAGTACGATTGGAATACCAAACAGCAGGGCGAATGTTCACAATCACCTTGTTTTTGTATTGCACCTTCACTGGCCATGCACTGCTGGCACTACAGATTTCCCATAGGTTCTTCAGCCAAATATTCTCTATCTCTACCACACCGTCACTCATCTTGTATTTTATGAGAAGGTGCTTTGAGTGCAGCTTCCATGGCTTTTCTATAACAAGGTTTATAAAGCTGCGAAAAGACGCAATGTCAAAGTTCGGACTGCCTGTAAAAGATTTCACTTCGAGCCAGTCTGTGTAGAGATTGTCTGGATTGAGCCAAAAATCTGGTGATGACTGTTTTTCGTTATGAATATGTTCAATACCTTTTTCTGTCATCCATTTGTCAAGCCATTCTTCCAAAATATTTCCAATGATATTATTTTGCTCAACGACTATTCCAAATTCTTTAAGTTTAAACCTTACCATCCCTTTAGCACCTTCCATACCGAAATCATTCAAAAGTGCTTTATATAGTTTTTTTGCTAAATCCATATCAATCGGTTTTAAATGTATCTATTAGTCTTTCTGCTACTGCTCGTATTACTGGCACTACAACAGTATTACCCAAAAGGTCAAATCCTTCCTTTTCACTCACGTTAAATATCATGCCATCAGGATAACCGCATAGTCTGAGACCTTCTCTGAGTGATAATCTTCTTAACCCACCGTTGTCGCCAACATAAAGTTTTTGCATATCCATAGCAACAAGTGTCGGGGCTATCTCATCAGGAGACATCACTTTATTGATCTCAAAGCTAAGTTTACCTGCAACAATATTGTAACCCTTGGGCTTTGTAGTGTCGTAATCTCTATGAGTCGTTTTTACTCCTTTCTCGTTTCTTGATACGATAAGTTTCTTGGGGTGCTCAAATTTCAAATACCCTTTTTCTGTCAAATCATTCAGCATGTCCTCAAGGTTTGGAGAGTCAAAGAATGAACGTATTTGCTCAATCGTTAGAGGCATTCCGTCCATCCAGTCAATGCCAATAATTTCTGCCCATTTTTTCTTTCTGCGTTCTGTGAGAATAGAATCGAGAAGTCTTTTCTGCTCTGCACTAACGAAGCCTTTTATTCCCAAATCCCAACTATGGATATTCGTATCTCCTCCCCTCTTGTCTTTTATGGATTTTCCATACAATTCTTCAATGGAAAAATGAGAAAGGAGAGTCCTAACAAATGGTGTGTCAGAAGTAGGAAGACCTGTTTCAAGAATATCCCTCAGTTTACTCTCCTTTATTGGAAAATTGTCAAGGTTTGGCTTCTCATCTATACTTCCAACAATATATATCCTTTTACGCTCTTGAGGAACACCAAAATATTTTGAATTCAACACCCGATAGGAAAACTTGTAGTTTAGGGCGGTTAGCTTGTCAACAATAACTTGAAGTGTCTTTCCTCCGTCATGATTCACAAGACCTTCCACGTTTTCAAGAATAAATCCCTTTGGGCGTTTGTCTTTCAATATGCGTTCTACCTCAAAGAACAACGTACCTCTTGTATCTGCAAAGCCTTGTCTTTTCCCGGCAGAACTGAATGCCTGACAAGGGAAACCAGCACAAAGGACATCAAAATCTGGGATGTTTCTTGTGTCTACCTTCGTTATATCGCCAAAAATACTTTCTGCAGGATGATTATCACGGAGAACACTTACAGCATAAGGCTTTATTTCTGATGTGAACACACAAACAGGAGATAAACCTTTTGATTTTGCAGCTTGTTCAAGTCCACATCGAATGCCACCGATTCCAGCAAACAAATCTATGAATCGAAGAACGTTATTGTTAGAATTTGAAGCAAGTATGGAACTTTTTAGCGTGGTATCAACAGCAGTAGCAATATCTTTTCCATTCAGAAACTTTGGAACAAAAGGAATATCCACACTTCCTTCAGGAAACACCTGCTTTATCAGCTTTTCCATATCCAGTGGCTCTGCCTTAACCTCTTCTCCCAAAGAATACACCATGTACGCTCCTTTCGGATTGGGATATTTCAGATGTTCCATATCTTCCTGATTCTTTATCGAAGAATTTATACATGGAAAGAGATGATATCCTTCCTGTGGATTCTGTGTGTCGTACATCAGTATATAATCAGGCAATAATCCTGATGTTATGCCTCCATTCCTTTGAGAAAACAAGTCTTCGTTGAAACGGACATTATAGAGTTTTTCATATCTCTGTGTCTTTTCTCCTAATATCCAATCCAACTGTGATTTATCCCCTCGGTAAGCACCTAAAAGGAATGTTCGGTCTTTATTGTCTGTATATCTGAACATAGCCAACTCGTTATTTGATAACATTTATATGCAGTCACATTTTCCTTAATTCTACACAACTGTTTTCATTTTTTTATTGATAAATCAGACTTTTCACATTGTAAGTGCCATGCTGTGAAAAACGGATGTGTAGTTATACTTTCTTATAGAAACGGTATTTGATTCTGCAAAATTAAGAAAAAAACTTGTAATGGCAAAAGAAAAGGTAAAAAAAAATCAAGTAATTCTGAAGAAAAAAAGATGGTGGAGGGTCAAGGGACAGATTAGAAAATCATTGTCGGTTGCGGGTTGCGAGTTGCGCTTCTCCACAAACGTGATAACTGAAAATCAATGTGAGTTGCGGGTTGCGAGTTGCGCTTAAGCTGTCAGAAAGAGAGGGCCTGCCCCCTGTCATGTGATTAGTTTGGTACTGGCTTCAAGCCAGTTGTTGGGACTTAGTCATAATCCGTAGGCAAATGCTGACGCAATTCCCCACGGCATTACTCAAAGTATAGGCTTCCAGCCTAAGCTGCAATCAATAATCATCAATCAGTAATCATCAATCATCAGCAATCAGTAATCAGTAATCATCAATCAGTAATCATCAATCAGTAATCATCACTAATCAGCATCAACACGCTCCAGCCAATGCTTGATGGGCTTGTTGTTTACACACTCGTCTTCTGAGATAACGAATTGTATGCTCTCACCACGCGCTTCACACTTCATCAGACGATCTGTGATGCGCTCGAAGATCGGGATTGCCCGATTAACAGCCCCAGGGAAGAAGCGTTGACCAATGGCGATGATGTGCTTCTTCTTCGAAACAATCCATGAGATTCCGATGTCGATGGTCCAATTTGTTGGCTTTCCACCCATGAAGATTACGAACGCTTGCTTTCGTTGACTCTTCTTCACGATACGAAGTTCGTAGTTGCCAGCAGGAAGCATGCAGACAGTAGCCTCCACCGTGTTGGCGATTATTAAACCGTTGATGAGCAGTACACTCTCTGTGTAAAGCTCGTTTATACGCTTGCGAGAAATTTTTATTTTCATACTGATAGAATGTTTAGAGTTTAAGAGTTAAGGGAGAGAGAGTGCGATAGTAATCGCCATAGTCCTTGCAGCCTTTTGGCAACTGATGTCTAATAAGACAAACACCAATATCATTGGCAACAGAGACGAGCTGCTTGTAGAGCGCCTCTCCAGCATCGTCATTGTCGGGATAGATGTGGAAGGTGGTTCCAAGCTTCAGAAGGCACGCTTGCAGAGGCTTCAGGTCGTCTGGCTTCAAGAGCGTGGCACTCGGAATGGCAATCGCCTTATGTCCAGAAGAAAGCATTGCCCAACAGTCGCTGGCACCCTCAGTGATGAAGAGCGGCTCTTTTGCTTTCAGCAGGTTGAGAACGGGAAGATTATAGACATGGCACTGACTTCCTTTCGGGAATCGAAATCTCGGAAGCACTTCGCTCTTGGTGAGCCTTCGCCACTGCACTCCAGTCAGCTTTCCTGAGATGTTGAAGTAAGGAATCTGCAACCAGCAGATATCGTCTCTATCTCTCCAACTTGTGAGCCGGCACCAACTAACCACTCGAGGGTCGAGCTTTCGCTCTTTGAAGAGGAAGTGGCTCGCTTCGGGATTGATGTATGGACGCTCGAAGAATCGTGTAAACCGAGTGGCATCGAAGGTTTTCTCACACTTTTTCGCTTCCTGCGGCTTCCACTCCGAGAGAATAACATTATGCTCATTAGCAAGCCATTGACACGTTTCGAGGAACGACTTTCCAAGTACGTGCATTGCCAAGTCGATGACCCCTCCATGTGCGCCACAGACAAAACATCTGAAGCCGTTATTCTTATAAGAGAGCGAAGGATGCCGGTCTTCATGGAATGGACAGAGGCTTTTGTGCTTTGACACTCTGAGTCCCATTCGCTCTGCGACTCCCTCAATGGGGAGTTCGCGGAGCTTTTGAATATCTGTTCTTTCCATAGGCATCAATAATTCTTAATGAACACATCCTGACTCTTATCTGGCTGCTGAATAAGCTTTGCCTTTCGCCATTTTGCGAGGAACGACCGTCCCGCACACAGTCCTAACTTTGCACACTTCTCGTTGAGCATGTCACGTGTGAACTCATGAGGCATCTGATCGTAAAGGCTCACCTTCTTGTTGTCCTCGTCAGCATCGTACTTGTGCATCTGGTCGTACTGCCTACCCCATTGTGCGATCAACCCATCAAGAATATACTGCGCCATGAAGCGATAGAACTTAATCACCTTCCCTTGAGAATCTTCTGTCTCTCCCCACAGGTGGTAGAGAAGAGTAGCCATTCGCCAAGCCGATACAGACGAGCGCTTATAGAAGCAGTTATGTGCCCTTGAGCCAGTCTTGATGACAATCTGTCTCTGCTCTTTACACCACGAGCGAACCGTGTTGTCTATCCACTCCATATCAACAAGGTGGGTAGGCTGAAGATGGTCATCGTCGGTATAGGTCTCTGCCATGAGCTGGTCAACAGCTCCCTGCACAACGGCACACTCTTCATTGGTTTGTTGGCGGAACATTGGAGCATCCTCACCAAGAAGGTCCTCATCAATTCTCGTAAGCACCTTTCTCGTGCAGTTACCGCCCTCCACCGCTCGCTTGTTGATATACTCAGACAAAGCGTTATCAGTTCCACAGAAGAGGCTGCAATAGATTATATCTACATCAGCATTGTAGGAAGCATCGCTAAGGGTGTCTGAACCGTATTCCGCTCCTAAGTCGTAGGCGAGACGGTCCATAGTGTTTAGGTCTGCAAAGGCACGCTTGTTCGATTCGGTCATGGTGGCAAGCTCTTCATTGAAGAAGAAGAAAGCGAGCGGTTCACCATATTTCCTTATGAACATATCGGCACGCTTCACCAACTTCGCACGAGTGATGGTTTGCAGATTCCGAGTGCAAGTGACTGGCTCTTCTGGCAACTGCTTGTTCTTTGCTGCCGTCTTCTTTAAGTCTGCATAAGCCTGCTCAATGCGCTTCTGCTCTAAGTCTTTTAGCTTTAGTGGGCGAAGGAGCTGCTTGACAATCGGGCGGGTGAATGATTTTCCAGAACCGGGTTCACCCAATACCAACACTTGCAGAAGGAGCGCGTGAGGGTGTAAAGGGTCATAGACATACATGGCACGAAGGCGAGTGCCGAGAGCACAATAGCAGTCAATGGCTGTAAGGATGGCTGGCACCTTGAATGCCTGTGGTGCTGTTTCCCAGAAGACGCGAACCGCTGGTGGGAGGTCGCTTGCTGTTAGCCTGAGTTGATTTGTTTTCTGTGTTGTCATTAGTCAATGTGGTTAAAAGCGTTCAACAATTCTGAATAAACCTTGAAGGCAAGTTCTTGACGATTGAAATCGCCACTGGCATCGATGCTCTTCATGTGAATCTTATACCTGCCGTTCTGCATGTGTACAAGGGAGCAGAATCTGCCATCGAAGAGTTTCGGATTGCGCTTCGCATAGCCTCGGCGAACAGCCTCCTCGAATCGAAAGCCTCCTTTTGCCTTAGAGATTACGCCATTGAAGCACTTGTGAGAGAGTTGTTCGTCTTCCTGCTGAAAGATGCAGGTGAGGTCAATAGACTTAAATACTGTCTTTTTCATAAAAATATTGTTTTTGAGTTATGAACGTTGGCTACAAATCTTCGTGACTGAAGCACGTTCATAGTACGCCAAAACCACCCCATTTTTTAGGGAAAACATTAGGGAAAACAGACACTCAGAAACAAAAAAGCCCTCACAAAGAGGGCATACAAAAATCGAAACCGCCCGAAAATCAGACAGTTTCGAATAATAAAAAAAATCTCAAATTTTCTTTGAACCTCCCTAAAAATTTCCCTAAGGAGTTTTTATAAACAAGGTCCTAAACAAGGGGCTTTACAATGTCTGGCAAAACCCATGCCACCCTTTCGAGCCTTTTTTCTCGCTTTTGAGACTTTATTAAGGTTTGCTGGAATATCTAAGCTGTTCGTCTTCAAGATGTGATGGGATTTCTTCTCCGTAGCCGCTAAAGTCATATTCATCATCATCATCTTCTGCTTCTACTCGTTTGGCTCGCCTTCCTTGACGGTTGGAATTTAGCTTTAGAACGTTCAGCAATTCTTGTGCCTCCTTGCCACATTTAGGTGCTTCGGAATTCCCTTTATCTAAATTGGTAAGGAAATTGCCTTCCTCGTCAACGAAATGTCCCATAAGAATATTTGGGATTGAATAACCCTTGGGAACAGAAATCACACCTTCACACTCAAAATAATTAAATAGAAACACCAAGGTGCTCTTTCCAAACTTCTTGCCCCAGATAACCTTGCAATCTGACAACTCGCCTGAGAAAAGGTCAAGGAAGTCTTGCTGGTTGTTGTCTTTTGAAATCCAATTAAAATCAAGTAGCTTCTGGTAAAGCAGAAGGATATGTGCTTCCTGAATACCTCTCTTCTTAAAGGTCATGCGCTCGCGAGGCTTCTCCTTGTCTGCCTTCGATGTGAGCTTCGGAACACACGATTTTCGCTCTGGCTTTGGCGTGCGGGCATCCTTTGTCTTCTTTGCGTTCATCACAGCCCCAGTACTGTTATACTGGGAATTGTCGTAGAAATTGTTTGTCTGGTTCTCTATGTAGTCGCCAGCAATATGAAATTCACGCTTACATTCACTCATGGTTCTTCGGTTTATTTTGATGATTGTTCTGGTTTTCTATATAGTTGCCACTGATGTTAAAGTCTTGCTTGTTGAAAGGCTTTAGCAAATCTTTTATGTAGCTCTCGATTTTCTGAATGTTCTGATCTACGTTGTCATCGTAGCATTGAGCTCTCGCACTCATGCGGGACATCATTTTCACTATGGCATTCACATCCTTACTGTCACCAAGGCTAAGGGCATAGTCGGTAATCGTGTCCCAATTGAGAACCTTCTGTAAAGGGTGCTCCTTCACTACTTCCTTCACAACCTCTACCTTCTTTACCTTCACCCGGGTCTCCTTCACTTTGAGCTTACGTCTCAGAAGAGAATTCTCTGAACGCAGTTGAGAGATGATCGCATCTTTTGCTTCGAGTGCCTTGATATTGTTCGACTCAGATACACGTCTATCTAACTCAAGACGTTTGTTCTCTTCCGCAAGTACCGTGAGGGAGTCACGAATGTTGCCAAAAGAAGAGTCAAGCATTTCGTTCAAGCTGGAAAGGTCTATTGACAAACCTCTTTTCTCAGAAGAGTCCTGGGGAATTTCATAGGGGTTATTGTCAGAACCTTGTCTTGGGAAAGGGAAGAGGCTCTCGCTATCGTTATCGGTTTCGAAAGAAGCACTTGATGGACGATGTACGATTACTGGTTGGGCAAAGTTTATGGGGAAGAGAGGTTCTGATTGCATACGCACCAGCTCTCTGAATTCGGCAAAGAAGTCAAGATTACTAATGAAAGTACGCATTATCTTCAAATCGTCACTATTAACGTCGTAGAGACCGTTATAAACCGTCAGAATGCTCCAGGCTATACAACATGATAAATCGATAGAGAACTCAAACCCAATCATTGGAAACGTTTGATACACATCGTGAAAGGATTTTCGTTTAATGGTAATCATCCAACATATCCTGTATGCCGTATTGAACACTCTAAGCGTGGATGACTTAATGTCATGTCTTTCATCGTAGTTCTCACAATCATCTTTTACCTGGTGTATTACCTTCAACGTCTGGTCGTAGAGAACATTGATAAAGTCTCCATCGCGAAGAAACTGGTTGATGTCGTTACGTTCCTGAAAGTCTAATCCTTGAGAAAACATTTGATCCAAATAGGATTTAGGACTTGAGATAAATCTAAAAAGGTTTTCTGCCTCTTGTATGCTTGATTTTCTTGCCATATTTCCTTATTCTTCTGTTGGTTTAAGTAGGTGTGCAAAATTATTTTTATAATGATTGTATTGATTAGTGATGCATAACCAGTATGTGACATAAAGGAGTGTAGTGGCTCCTACTCGACTGTTGTCACTTGCTGATAATGCGCAGTAGGCGGTGCAAGGATTATATAAATAATTTTGCACACCTACTTAATATTAGGTATTGCTCCAAATTTGCCTTGGAGGTAGCTGTTTTGGATTGAAGAAAGTCGGTTTAGACCCTTAAACTCTACAAGTGGATAGAGGTTCGTGGCTCCATTCTTTTCCTTCTCGGTAAACCAGACACAATCTTTGCGAATGAGCTCGTCAATCTTACTAAGGAGGGGGGCGTAGTGAGTTGTGATGAGAAGCTGACCCTTGCTATCCGACTGAAGGAAGCGACGAATGGTGTACTCCATCAGCTGGGGGTGCATAGAGGTGTCGAACTCATCGATAGGAAGGAGGGCATCCGACTGCATTGTCATATAGATGGCGGTCTCTATTCCCATAGAACGCTGAGTGCCATAGCTTTGCAGGCTGGCAGAAAGGGGATATAGCTCGGTGCCTCGCTCGTTTTCTACTTTGTGAATGAAGTTCATGCGAATAGACTTTTGGCTTTCTAAGTCTAACTTCTCTCGCTCTTCCTTACTCATCTCGATGTTGTCGATGAGAATACGGATGGTGTGCTTAAAGTCCTTTTCAATAACCTCATTACTGATAAGATCTACAATGTTGAAGTTTGCAGAATGGAGATAGTCAAGAATGTGATCGTGAACATATTTATCTTCATGAATCAAACGCTTGGCATAACTGAAAAGGGCTGTCTCGGGAGCAATAACTGGCATGATGCTCTCTTTTGCCCATTCTCGAACATCGTCTAAATAAGGGATAGAGGCATTCACACGGGCACGGGCAGCAAGTACCGACATGTTGTTAAGGCATTTCACTTGCAACTCTTCAACAACGGCAGTGTTTACCTTGAGAGCGGGATTGAACGTAACAACAGAGAAATTGTTCACTAGCTCTCGCTTGAAAACAAGTGTTGGTTGAACGCTCTTATAGAAGTAAAGGCGCTCGTCATGAGTGGTGTACTCATCTACTTTCAAAACATACCAATACTTCATTCCATTAATCCAGAACTTTATCTCAACTTCACATGGCTCGTCTTTCGTAACTGAGTCTAGTTTGAACGGACATGCGGCTGTGCTCTCTTCCAAATCGTCTGTACGGGTGTTCCAGAACATGCGGAGAAAGTTGAAACAGGCAAGAAGGTTACTCTTGCCACTGCCATTCGCGCCCATAATCATCGCAAAGCGTAAAAGGCGAACACCGGGAGAAACCTCTACAACAAGCCGTTCTTCAAGCTTCGTGTCTTTCGTGGCTTCAAAACTGAACACTGCTTCGTTTTTGAAAGAAAGGCAGTTCTTGACTTTTAATTCTTGTATCATAACACTTAATTTTTCTTCCTATTTTTAATTCTTGCTGCAAAATTACAAAATTTAAATTTAAAACAAGAAAATTTCCTTGTAAAACTTCATTTTATTTTAAAAAATTACACAAAACATGCAATAAACACCCTAATAAACATTTTTTAACGCGCAACTCGCAACCCGCAACCGACATTGAAAATCAGTTTTTGAACCTTGGGAGAGTATATGGGTGAACATGTATGTACAATGAAAATTGAAATCACCTCTT
>SAMEA3663036__coassemble_1184_pt1 | contig 10227 bp, 5 predicted proteins | sample SAMEA3663036__metabat2_high_PE_014 | metagenome-assembled genome bin SAMEA3663036 (sample SAMEA3663036) | pig gut metagenome | biome: pig gut; feature: pig-associated habitat; material: faeces | place: France | collected 2012
TAGTCACTGACTTAGTCACTTTTTCTTCATCAGTGACCAAGTTAAGTGACAAAGATGGTCTCACAATAACTTCAAAAGCAGTAATCTTATCCACATTGAATACAGGTTCAGGATTACCATTCTCTTGCAACAAGTTCTTAACACGTTGGATTCCTCGATTGAACATATTAACATACTTCAATCCACGCATAGCTTCAGCAACAATAGGATTACGATAATCATTTACCGTCGGGAAGTTCTCTGGACGAGCCTCACCATACAAACCTCCAGCATTCAGAATCTCAATACGATCTTCATATTGATATAGTCGTATTGGCATATTCGACTGATAATCCCTATGCATACATGCATTCATCAATAATTCTCTCAGCGCAAGGTCTGGGTAGTTCAACACATTCTTCTCGCGTAGCATACTGATTGGCATAGGTCGAGAAGTTACAACTGCATCTCGTATAAAATTTTCCAGTTGTGGCAACATCTTGCACAAGCTACCTTTTATTTGTCGTTCGTTGACAATCTCACTACCTCTATCCTTCCCCGCGAAATGAACATATTGCACATAGCACCCATGCATGAAAAACTGAGGGTCATTACCAAAAAGAATCATTGCTGCATTAGTCGGGCATTCATGAGCAAGATCATACAAATGGATTGCAGCCAGTTGTTCCTTAATATCCCGAGTATCGTTATCCAGTACTTCTTTATCGATAATCTGAGGAAGATACTCCCTCTTGATAAAGTCTGTATCAATATCCTTTATGGTCGCGCCAAAACAAGGGGTGGCATCAAATGTTGCCATATAAGATGTTCTACGTTCAAACAATATCCGTTCTTCTGATTCACTGGCAATATCTCTTCGAGGACCAATGCGAATAAACGTCCGTCCACGATATCGTACAGGAGGAACTAATGATGGTGATACCTCGGCAACAAGCAAATCTCCATCATCATATTCAAATCTTTCTACAGACATGACAGGAAGAGGTAATATATTACCATTTGAACGTATGGCTGAAATCTTTTTTAGCAAATCATCATCAACTTTCAACCCCGATAAAGTTCCATCATCATATGCGCCTATAATCAAATACCCATTCTTTTTGGAATTGGGCAAATCGTTCGAGAAGGCACATATTGCTTCTTGAAACTTATCCATATCACCAGTGGATGTGGTACGTTCCACTCTAAATGTTTCAGTGCTATGTAGTAATTCTCGTACTTCTTCCTTTGTTATCATATACTTCTTATTATTGATTATTCCGTTTCAAACATGCGTTTCGTGAATTCTTCTTCGATCAGCACCACTTTCCAGTTGTCCTCATCGCGACGGAGGTTGGGCAGGGTGTTGTCGCCGTTCACGTAGATGAGGTCAAACTCTGAGTCTCGTGTGCGGAAGTCCATCCGCTCGAAGAACTGGTTCAGTTGCTCGTTGTCTATCTCCTTGCAGTTGCGCCAGATGACCAATGTATGGAGATTGTCTCTGTGGGTATAGCCTTGCACCACACAGATGTTCTCGCCCTTGTACCAGTCTTCTGTCTCTACGTTCAGTCCTATCAGATAGTTGAATGTCTCCACCATATCCACGGGTGTTTCCACGAGTTCGTTGTCCTTCGTCGTTTTCAGTGTCATGGCAAACGGATTCTCAAACATCTTCAGATTTAGCAGTGAGTCGCGCGTCTCCACGTCGAGCATATAGCTCAACATATAGCTTTCCTTAAATCCGCTGCCGTCCTCAAATTGAGCGGACATCTGCTGCTGTTTCAGCTCCAAGTTGTTCAATGTGTCTTCGTATTGCTCCAACCGCATGTATTTGAAGCATTGGGAAATGCCTTGGCGGGAGACGGGTTTGCCGTCACGCCAGTCGGGGGAGTAGATGACTTTTTCGATGCGAGACTTGGTTACTTTCTTAAAATATTCTGCCATTTCGCAAAGAATGTATTTTCTATTGCCTTTATCTTCTCGATTGAGATTTATTACAGAGTGACCTGTTGTTCCGCTACCAGCGAAATAATCAAGGATATGCGAATCGTTTTCTGACGCTAACTGAATTATTCGCTGTAATAAACGAGGAACTTTCGGTGATGAAAATCGCTTTTCTCCAAATAGATCATTCACGATATTTGCTCCTTCTTGCGTGTCACCTACTTCTTCGCGCAACCAAATTGTTACAGGTGTTATGCCTTGCTTCACTTCAGACAAATAGCGTTTAAGCTGAGGAGCACCCTTGCCATCTTTCCCAAAGTAAAAACGATTTTCCTCAAGATAGCGATCGGCAGTTTCCTTACAAAACCTATAACAACTACCTTTAGGTGGATAATATTCAATACCTGTATTTGGATTTTTTATAGGGAATACACCACTTTGAGAGAATGAGCGAACCAAAACATTGTCAGTTCTCCATAAGCCCCTACCATCATTATCATCGTATTTATAGTATTTATTTGTTTCCTCAGTTCTTGGCAACATGTTTAATGTCAATAATTCTTTGTTTTTTGCAAAGCATGTTATAAAATCATGATTGTCTGAAAAGAACTTTGCATCGCTCTGCAAGGAGTATTTTTTTTGCCAAATAATATTGTCAACAAAGTTATCAATGCCAAACACTAGATTTTCAATTTCAACGAGGTTAGAATGTTCGCCATCATCAATACTTGTAAATATTACACCATCTATAGATAGTAGTTTATTTGACTTTTGATATCGATTTTCATTCATTGATAGCCACGAAGAGTGCTGGTATCTATCTTTGTATGCAAATCCATCATTACCAGTATTGTAAGGAGGATCTATATAAACACATTTCACACTCTGTCTATACTTCTCCTGCAACAACTCTAACGCCTGGAAATTCTCGCTATTTATCAACAATCCATTGCATTGTTTATCTATTCCTTTATCCCCTAAATGAGCCAACAGCTTATGCTTGAATTGCAGAGAGAAGAACGCAGTATCGAGCACAAGGAAAGGATTCTGATTGAGGAACTCCATGGTGAGAGGCACGGAATATCCTTCGTTCACTAAGTCGCCTTTAATCTCGTCGATGGCAAACAGGCGCACCCATTCCTTGCGCTGGCGGTCATTGGCAAGAATCTCGGGATATAGCTCACGAGGCACACGGTCGAGGGTGATGCAATAATCACACTGCACCACAAACTTCTTCTTCAGCCACAGCTTCTTCTGAAAGTCCTCCAGCTGGGCAAGCATACAGATAATCTTCTCGCCAACGGTCTTGATGGTCTTGATTACATTCAGCTGACTTGCAATATGCTGTGCATCAAGGTCGTCGAGGAGCATCACCTCGTTCTTGATATAGAAGTCAAGTTCACGACGGAGGAAGCCTCCAAGGTCTTTGTGGATGAAATAGTCGAAGCTATTCTTGGCGGTATAATCGGTCAGATGCTTCTCCAACAGCGTGCGGTTGGCATTCTTGTCGGTGGGGGCTTTGACGTTGAGAAGCTCCATGAATGCCTCTGGCATCACAGGCGTGATGGAAGCAAGAGCATCCGCAATAAGGGCATCCTGCTTCATAGCTTTTGGCATCAGTTCGTAGGTGAAGAAGATGTTGAGTTCTTCTCCGTTTTCTTCATAAAACCGTTCCTCTTCATTCTCTGGTTTATAGAGCGCAAATCGACGCTCCATGTTGTTGGCTGCCTTGTTATTATTCTGCTCCGTAGAGGCATCTTTTAGCACAAAGTGTACTTTTCTTCTTGATGTAGGCAACACGAAAGTATAGTCGCGGAAATACTCCGACGACTTGATGTAGTATTGGTCGGCATTTGCCCAATGCAGTTTCACCTCCTCGCCGTTGTAGGGAATGGCGTAGGTATTGTCCTTGTAACGACGCTTGCTGATGAAGTCACCATTGTCGTAGTAGCGACTGAAGAACGTGACAAGATGAGAGAACACCTCGTTGTCAGAGCCATCGGGTGCACCTGCCAATGCCGTTTTCACCTGCGGCAGAAGTTCGAATCTCAGGAAGTGCTCTATCTCCGCCCGCTTCTGGTTCATGATGCGGTAGATGCCAAAATCCAGTTCGGCATGGTTCATCATGAATATCTCCTGTAGTTTCTTGATGAAACTGTCATAATAGTGTGTTGCCATATATATTGTTCTTTTTGTTTTTCTATTTTGCCTGCCATCGGATAAGGAACATGCTGCTGCTCTCCGTTGACTGAATCATACGTCGCTCCAGTTCGGCAATCATCCTTCGCCTCTGTTCGCCTATCTCTTCCTCTTTGTCTTCAAGTTCATTACGCAACCTGCGTTTCTTGCGTTTCAGTTCATCTATCTTTCGTTCAAGTTCCAATTTTTCCTGCACCGATGATGCATTGCGCGCATCCCGTTCTGCCTGCAACGTGCTTCGCTTCACGATGGTCAGTTCCGCCTCCAGCCCATCGATGCAATCACTTTCCCATTGGAATATTCTGTTTTCTTCCTGCCGGAAGAAGTTGAGGTTGCGCGAGTCGATGTCGTTGAGCTTCGCCTTCGAGCGCTGAGCAATGTTCTTCTGTAGTTTATCCTTTACATCGGAAGGAATAGATGCTACATCTGTTTCCACGCCTCCGTTGAGCATCATTCGCTCGGCATCATCCTGTGTGAGAGTGCGTCCAGAGTCGGTGAGGGCAGTGAAGATATGATATTGCTCCTCCTCAAATGATGACACACTGAGACTCGACAACACGAGCCAACCGCTTTCGCCATGCAGATAATCGGGAAGATTGGCATTCATACTGATGGCTGCCTCATCGAACACCACCGTGCCGCCATCGTCTAACGGAAGCGAAAGTGCAGTGTTGATGACATGTTGCGCCAAGGTGTCGTTGAGTCTATAGGGAAGGACATCGCCTTGATTATTGAGCATGGAATATTTGCCCTTGCGCTCCCCGGCTACGGGAGTTTTCAGCACAAAGGTATAGTTGGAGTCGTTGAATACGGCTTGTGATGACAGCACATATTTGGTGAGTTCCCAAAAGATATGCTGATAGCGGTTGAGAAAGGCACCTGTCTCGTCCTTGCGGGTGCGGAGATGCTCTTGCACGTTGATGTCGAAATGCTCAATCACCTCCTGCCTCACCTCGTCCATCCTCTGGTCAATCTCTTCCTGCATGTCCGCCTGCAGACGGCTGAAGGCAGCATTGATTTCCTCCTCACTGCGGCATTGCTGATAAATCTCCCAAATGCGGCTCTCGATGTCTATATTGTCAGCCTTGCCCAATATCTCGTCGCTTGCCCCAAACACATCGTCGAAGAGCTTGAACTTGTCGTTGAGCAGTTCAAACACTCTTACATCTGCATAATTCCTGACATTGATGAAGTTGACCACCACAACATCGAATTTCTGTCCGTATCTATGGCATCTTCCGATACGTTGCTCGATGCGCTGCGGATTCCAGCTCAGGTCGAAATTGATTATTAGAGAACAGAATTGCAGGTTGAGACCTTCGGCTGCCGCCTCGGTGGCTATCATAATCTCTGCCTCATTCTGGAAGTAGTCAACAATAGCGGCTCTGCGGTCGGCTGCCTTGATGCCGCTCACCTTGTCGGGATGCGCTTCGCACCACTTTTTATATATATCATTGGTCTGCGGCTCGGATGCCTTTCCGTTGAAGAGAACCACCTTGCCGTCGTAGCCGTGAGCCTCAAGAAACTCGCACAGATAGGCTTGTGTCTTGGTGCTCTCGGTGAAGATGAGGGCCTTGCGGTTTGCTCCCATCTCGTGTAGTTTCTCGAACGACTGTTCCAAGGCAATGAGCAATGCTTTCGCCTTCGAATCTTCCTTGATATGCCTTGCCTTGTCGATAAATCCTTCTACGGTCTCTATTTCCCGTTTCAGTCGTGGCACATCAATCTCTTCTTCATCAAAGAAGCACTTTTCGCTCACCATTGCCGAATCGTCCTCGTATTCTTGGTAAGTCTGCCACTCGTCTTCATCCACAAGTTCCTCCACGTTCAGGTCTTCGGTTTTGTTAGCTTCCAACATGCGCAGGAGGCGTTCCTTGATATGCTCCAGAGTGAAGATTAGGGCGTAAGTCGATGAGGCAAGTATCTTGCGGACAATCATGGTGGTGAGCTTCTTTTGCGAAGCAGGCACACTATAGAGATCGTCACGACGCAGGAACTCGCTGACAGCCTGATAAAGCTCATATTCGTAGTCGGTAGCGTTGAATTTCTGGGTCAGTGGCAGGCGACGGGTGTAGTTGATGTATTCCTTGACATCCTTGCGAAGGGTGCGGGTGAACAGCGGTCGTATGCGCTCGCGCAACTGTTTGAGGTTTTCTCCCTTGCCATATTCGTTGCGAAAACTCTTCTCGCTGCCAAAGAAGCGGTCGTCAATCACAGAAGTGAGACCATACAGCTCCATCAACGAATTTTGGAAGGGTGTGGCTGTGAGCAGCAGTTTCTTCACTCCATGCAGTGCGTCGCGCACATCAGCTGCCGTGCGTGCCGACTTGCGATAGACATTGCGCATCTTGTGTGCCTCGTCAATCACCGCAAGATCAAATCTGTTGGTCACGATGTCGCCCTTGTGTTTGGCGCAGAAATTGTATGAACAGATAATCACCCGTTTGGCTGATAGCGGATTGCGACCATCACGGAGATAGGCGTTATGGTTTTTGGTGTCAAGGATTTCGCATGGAATGCCAAACTTGTCCTGCAGTTCTGCTTCCCATTGCTTGCGCAACGACGCTGGACAGATAATGATGATTTTCCGCTTTCCCGTTGACCAATACTGGCACAGCACAAGACCAGCCTCAATGGTTTTTCCCAAACCTACTTCATCTGCCAGTACAACACCTTTAGACAGTGGTGAGCGGAACGCAAAGAGGGCTGCATCAATCTGATGGGGATTGATGTCAACGGTGGAACTGAGCAGCGACTGCGACAACGACTCCAGTTCTCCGCCAGTGCTTTTCTGTGAAAGCAAAGCCGCATAATATCGGGCGTGATAACGTGTAATCATAAATGCCAAATGATAGGTAGCAATCGCATCAACCTATCATTTGGCATGACTTGTATATCTGTATGTGAAGAAAGACCATAGAAAAAGGGTGCAAGCTTCTTCTTACGGTGTTCCGGGGTTAAGCGTCGGATTCTTGGACCCCTCGTAGTATAAGAGTGCTCACACCCATTGCTGGGTGCAAACATCTTCTATCTTCATACTAGGATTGGCCTTAAAATTCCTGACGCCTGTATATACGCCAAAGCCAACCATCATTGATGTGGTCTTTTATCCAAGAGTTAAGTTTCCGACGCTTATTCTGGAACACCACAATGATAGTCTGATGTTGCTATATGTCAATATGTTATGTTTCTTTTCCTGCTTTTGTCTGTATGTTTTTTATCTTTATGTAAATACTCTTAAGCGACTGCCATTGTGACATAACGGCACACCGTTGCCAGTCGTTCGCCACAAAGTTACAAAGAAAAATCGAAAGGACAAAGAAAAAGGGAGAAAATTTGTGATTTGACAGGTATGCTCTCAAATTTGGGGATTCTGCTCTAAAATTAGGAGAATTTACTCTCAGAGAAAAAAGAGGGATTTGAAAAGGTTGGTTTTGTTTTGAGGTAATTGTTTGACACTCAGGTAGTAAGAATTTTTTTTCAAAAAAAAGATGCAAAAAATCTTTGAGAGTTTTTGTGGGAGTTTGAGAGTGTGTAACTTTGCTCCCAGAAAATTTAATTATTTCAATTATGGATGCAGAAAAACAGACTTTGAGTTATGTGCTCAATAACGACCAGCAAAAGCTGGTGGAAGAGAACTGGGAATTTGCCACCAAGGTGGCAAGATGTTACGCTGGTGTTGTGCCGATGGCTGATTTAGAAAGCGAGGCTTGGATAGCTCTCTGCGATGCTGCCTATAAATATAAAAAGGTAGATGGTTGCAAGTTTTCTTCATATGCCTACCACTTTATCAGGGGCGCCATCATGAAGTTGCTCAAGAGCGAGAGTGAAAGGAGATCAACGATGGTGGGCTCGGTGGACGCCGACTTGGCGGAGGGCAATCTCGACGATTGTGACGAGTGGCAGGCTGACGAAAAGAGATATGAGATGCTCGGTGAACTGATGGCGATGCTCACTGTAAAAGAGCAAGAAGTGGTGAGGCGATGCTACGGGTTGGAATGTGAGCCTGTCACGATGAATGAGTTGGCAAAGGAATTAGGACTCTCGTACGAGAGAATAAGAGCTCTTCACGCCAAGGCAGTTAATAAGTTGATGATTATGAATAAACAAAAATTATCTTTTTAAAGTATGAAAAACAAAGGATTGATGGAGTTGGCAGACTCTACAAAACTGCCAATGAGAGTGCTGGCTCTGGTTGCTGACATAGAACCGCTGGTGAAAGCCATGGAGATGGGGTATGTGGTGTGTGACGGCAACGGAGGCGCTACGTGGATGCTTGGAAGCAAGACTTTGCTCGCATACTTCTTAGGACGTTTGTGGGCGTTGGACTTCCCTCGTGTTAACATAGGTGGTGGTTCGCCTCTGTGGACGAAGGGCACGGGCATTTTTCCTGCGAAGGCCTTGGAGAGAATCTTCGATGAGAAAAATTTGAAGGAGCTCAGACAAGGAAGACTATACAACAGTGTGCCTGAGGGTCATCTCAACGTTGACCGACTTTTCATTACATTACAATAATTACATTACAATTAAATATATATATCATTATGACAACAACTACTTCTAAAGATGTTAAGACTATGAATGACAAGAAGTTAGAAAATTCGCTTCCTCCTGCAATGCCCAGAAAACTACCGTTTCTGGTGTCGCATTTGATAAAAAACGTGCCTTTCGTGTGTCGCCCGTCGGTGGCAAATGGTGTTTTTCCTGCACTTGGAGTGCATCTAAACCAAGTGAAGTTCGAACTTATTGACGGTACAGAAAAGGAGGCGACGTTCATGAGCGTGAACATCGCTCCGCAGTCGTCGGGAAAGTCGGCGGTGAACAAGCCGGTGGAGTATATCCTTGCAGACATTGTGGAGCGCGACAAGGTGAACCGTGAGCGCGAGCAGGAGTGGAAGGACTCTATGAACAAGAAGGGGGCTAACAAGGAAAAGCCTAAGCGTCCAGACGACCTATGTGTGCAGGTGTTGGTGAGCGATATGACAAATGCTGCTTTCGTGCAGAGAATGAACGATGCCAAGGGGAAGTATCTATACACCAATCTTGAGGAAATTGAACTGCTGAGACAGTTGCACACCAATGGAACCAAGGATGTGGGAAAGATTATCTGTCTTTGCTTCGACAATGGCATGTATGGTCAGGAGCGTGTGGGCACACAATCGGTGACGGCAAGGGTTGCTCTGCGTTGGAACTGGAACGCATCAACAACAATACTCAAGGGTCAGAAGTTCTTTCGTGGCAGTCTTGTGGATGGAACGCTCTCGCGCCTGAACATATCTACTATAATACCAGACAAGACGAAACCTTTCATCTATGGCAAGTATGACGAACAGTATGCCGCCGAGCTCAAGCCGTATATCGACCGCTTGAACGAGGCACGAGGAACGGTGGGGTGTCGTGAGGCGTTGCGCATGGCAAGGAGAATGTTGGATAGATGTCAGCGTGAGGGCGACCTTACGGGTGACGATGCGTATCAGGACTTGTCTTATCGTGCCGTGACGATAGCATATCTCAAGGCGATGGTGCTCTATATTGCCCATGGCATGCAGTGGTCGAAGGAGATAGAGAAGTTTGCCGAGTGGAGTCTGGAATATGACCTATGGTGCAAGTCCCACTACTTTGGCGACGATATGTCAGACGAGAAGAAGAAAGAGCGAGTGGAGAATAAGCGAGGCCGACGGAACATGCTGGAGATGCTACCCGAGAAATTCTCTGAGGAGGATGTGGTGACGGTGAGACAATACTTAGGTCTGGACGATGACGCTAAGAACATGCTTCGCGTGTGGGTGTTCCGCAAGTATATTCAGAAGGATGCTGAAACGGGGATGTACACAAAAAGAGGGTAGGGCGTGAGCCATATCCTAAGCTATGTCGCCCCTAGCAGGGCTATTGGTGAACACGAATTGAACGAATTGAACGAATGGTTAAGCGATGTCAATGCTGATAGTGATACCTGCTGATAGTTGAAAGCATCATTTTTTTATCAAATGGAAGCCCCCGCCTATTAAAGGACGTTCCACACCCTTTGATAGGTGGTGTCTTCCATCTTATATCCGAGTTTTGCAGCTGTTTGTACTATCAATAGTATAAAAGTTGTTAAATATC
>SAMEA3663036__coassemble_1198_pt1 | contig 10171 bp, 8 predicted proteins | sample SAMEA3663036__metabat2_high_PE_014 | metagenome-assembled genome bin SAMEA3663036 (sample SAMEA3663036) | pig gut metagenome | biome: pig gut; feature: pig-associated habitat; material: faeces | place: France | collected 2012
TTGGACGGTATAACACATACGTTGAAAAGGAGACCAGCCAAGGGCGCATAGACTGCGTTCTTGAATGTCCAGAATATGTCTATATCTTTGAGTTCAAGCTAAATGCCACCGCAGAAGTTGCCTTAAAGCAGATAGAAGAAAAAGGCTACGCTCTGCCGTATGCCACCGACAGCCGTAAGCTCTTCAAGGTAGGCATCAGTTTCTCTTCAGAGACTGGCACTGTCAACGACTTCGATTATCTACCGAAGGAATAAGACAAAAGAGTTCTTCGGTTTGCATTCTCTTTGCATACATTTATCACGATAACTAAGACAATCAATGACAACTGACGAGCAAAGCAAGAGCGGAGGGTATGAAGAGGAATCATATTTCGAGGTATGACCGAACTGAACATTGCGGTGAATGTATTGATTACATTTTTAGATACCTCCGTTCAACTGAGGTATCTAAAACATCAAAAATGTAACTCTGATTTTTAGTAGCGTCGCTTGAATCTACGCATCTAAAACAACAAAAATATATCTCTTGTTTTGAATTGTTTGTGGTGCTGGTGTCACTTGCAGTTACGTTAGCTAAAACAATAAAAAACACCTTGATTCTTAGAAGACTCATTTGAAATGAGGTCTCTAAAACAACAAAAACACCTTAAAATTTTAGGGGTCTCACTTGAAGTGACACCCCTAAAAAAAGAGAGTATATATTGCTTTTGTTTTCTTGTGACGTTTTGTGTCACAACAAGTATTTTTTGTGGTTGAAATATAGAACTTATCGTATTGAGCTGCTAATTTTCTTTACCTTGCCATCGCTCATTCTAACGATGTTTATGCCCTTGTTGAGAGAGTGCTGCTGAACACCGTCAAGAGAATAGACAGCCACCGGACGAGTTGTCTCTACTTCCATGTTGTCCATACCTGTTGTGTGAGAAAGCACCTTTGCCTTGCAGGCATTTACGAACACACCATCAGAAGTGGTAAGTATGGCCACTATATTCATTTTTTTCTTGTCTGCCACCACCTTTAGAGAGGAAGGGACATCGTAGTTGAGAGTATGCTTGTTCTGCATCTTGTCGCCAACATTTGCTTTAGAGAATCCCTCAACAGTAGATTTGTTATCAACATAAGTGCTTGCTATAGCCACATCATTGAATGTCAAGTCAGAAACACTCTCTGTTGCATATTTTCCACCCTTACAGAATTCCTTCAAATCATCGTAGTATGGCAGGGAACTGAAAACATTGGCATCATAACCATAATAGTAATTCGCCTGTGTCCAAGTAAAATCGCTCAAGCCGTCTGCAGTAAGCACATAGGCAACGTTAAGGTCAAGATCGTTTGTAAAGGAGGTGATGTCAGAGGTGATATCGACAGCCGTTTCATCCTCATTCCAAACACCCTTCACTTCAAGGTCAGCAAGAGGGTTTTTGTTACTAGCTGATGAGAACAGTACGTATGAATCATCAAGTGGATGTACATTCATAGAACGGTCGAAACACATTTCTGGGGCTCCAGAGAAATTAATATTTAGGTACTTGTCGGGAGATATAAACATCGGGTCACTACTGTTAAACTGATGTAGCGCAACACCAACAAACGTTTCAGGCTCTGTACGGTTATAATAATCCATTGCACACATTCCTGCTGGGCAAAATCCGCAGCCTGTACCTGTTAATTCCTCAACGAGAACACGTTTCTTTCCACCAGCTTTCGCAACGTTTATCAAAAACTGTGAACTGTTTTCCTTTGAAGTGTTTGGTTTCCCGTTTACTTTTGTAATTGAAATCTTTATAGGAATATTGGTAGAGATAATGTTTGGCACCTTATAAGCGACATAGGATTCATAGATATTATCATAGCCAGCAGGGATCGGCGTTTCTGGAGTAATTGTTGTTTCTGTCTTCTCAACACTGTTATCAAGCTCTACAGTGAAATTCTCTATGACATTACTACTCCTGCTATAGACACGAAATCCACAGTAAGCCTCTTCATTCACATTCACTACATGCTCATAATTAAAATCTGCGAGACGGAGGTTATTCTCTGCCAATTCCAGACCAGAAAGCACCACCCTAATACATACAGAACCTAAACCATATTCGTAAGTATCTGTCCATTCTCCTTTGTAGGAAATAAGGCATCCATCAGGATGGTCTGGACCAGCAAAAGCTACAGGATATCCATTTGTTTCGTCAGTAAAGGTATAGCCGACATAAAGTCCTTCGCCTGAGATAGATAACGGAGAGTTAAGTTCAACGGTGTTATATTCTTTTGCCTTGTAGGTTGTAACAGGAATAGATGCAATATCATCACCATTAAGGGAAGAACGTACCCACACCTTTATGTCCTCCATTGTTTCAGAACCAAAGAAAACCTTTATTTTGCTAATTTTTGCACCATCGAAATTTTTTGCAGGCAGGAAGATGGCACCACCATATTCTCCGGTTTTTCCCGTTCCAATCATGTTCACGTCTCCAGAGGCAGGAGCATATCCATATTCTACATCTTCCACGCCTGCTCTTGTTGAAAGTTGTGGGGACTTCTTCATTTCAAGCGTAACAGGCGACTTCTTGAATTTCATACCACTTTCTTGTGCGAAAGCCGTTAGTGACATAATTGCCACTGCTAAGAGTAAAAATGTACGTTTCATATTGTTTTGTTTTTATGAAGGGACAACGAGCATCCCTTCTGGTTAATAGTATTCTTTTTTTTAATAGAAGGATGAAAGGAGCATTCTTTAAAGCTATAAGAACTTAGGAACGTCGAAGTTTTCACATTCTAAAACTTAGACATTCTGAAACTTAGAAGCTCACGCAGAAGGCTCCTCCAAGCACAAAGCTATTCATGTTCTTTTTTATTGTGCTGGAATCAACACCAAACATCTCTTTCTCTTCAAGTCCTACGAGAGCATCCTGAAAGAACATTGATGGAGAATATTCCATCGTGTAGTGCTTACGTGTGAAGTCGTAGTCGCAAAACACCTTGAAGGAGAAGTTTGATTTATAGGCATAGGTGAGAGAGAGTCCTGTGCCGTATTTCAGAGTGTTGTTTCCACTTACGGTCATGTAATCCCAATCGCAGTCATAGTCATTTCCCCAGACTGGATTTGCCGATTCTGACCTTGCCAGGTCGAGGGAGCGTCCCCAGGCATGGGCGTTGATGTCGAGATCCTGAATGATGCTTCGTCCGATGAGTGCTTTTGTGCCAAGTGCAAAGCGATTGGAAAGAGGAAGATTGAAGTAAAGTCCGAGGTCAGCAGCAAACTCCGTGATATGGTCGCTTTCCACTGAGATATCGAAGCCCTGTATCCACTCCTTTATAACAAGCGGATTAAGCGTATTCATCAGATTGTCGATATACTCCCTCTCGTTTGTGGCAAGTAGCGACCAGCCTTTTATTGGTGAGCTCTTCACTCTCAGTCTTCCACCCACACCAATGTATTTATTGAAGAAATAGGCACCTTCAGCCCCCACCACAGTAGCAGTTCCGAACTTAAGGTTCACGTCTTTATTGTTGGTTTCTTGGTTGGAAACACCAAGTTCCTCGCCATCGAAAGTCATATTCCTTGAGCCAAGTCCCATACCCATTGAGATGCTAAAGAAGGAAGGTTCCAGGACGGCATTACTGGTCATGCTCAACGGTTCCCTCTTGAGACCGTGGTTTTTGAAGATTATGTCGCCAATGCCGTAAGCTAACTCTGTTGAGAATATACCTATACCGGCACCAGAGAGCACATCACTAACCCAATGGCGATTGTTCAGCACACGCATAACTCCTGTGGCAGTAGCAACACCGTAGCCAGCAATAGAATACCAAGGAGAGCGTGTCATGCCATACTCCTTATGCAAAATGGTTGCACTCACGAAGGCTGTTGCAGTATGTCCAGAAGGGAAGGAATTTCTTGTGGAGCCATCAGGTCGCATCTCCTTTGCTCCGTATTTTATAGGGTTCACAATACCTGCCATAAGGGCGTAGGAAAGTCCAGCACAAGCAACATATCTTCCAAACGAGCTTCTGCCCTCTACTCCTGCAAGGTTCAGTCCGGTGGTGAGAACAAGTGGTGCCAACTGTGAATAGTCGTCGATATGGCAATCGAAGGAGGTGAGGAGTCGTGTGCGAGAATTGCGCAAGTCAGCGGTGTTCTGGCGGAAACTCCTCTTCTCTGTCTTTGCTATCACACCAGCAATAAACAGTGGTATTCCAACGAAGGTTTGGTCTTGGAAGAATGTGTAAGGCTTTATTCCATTCTTTATTTTTACTGCATTTTCATTTACATCAGCAAAGTTATAGGCATAGGGCTGCTGCTCTGGTTGGGAGTCAAGATAGCGTTCAGACTGTATGTCAACCGGAAACTCCGCTTGAGTGTCTATCAGGAACTCCGACTGCTGGTTATGAGGTTTCGTGAATGTAGGCTTAAGATCTAAAGATGCCAGTTTCCACTCCTTATGTTGTGTATAGTTTGAAACAGAGACAAAGTTGTTTACTGCTGCAAAGGTGAAATTGCAGTTGCAGGCAATTGCTAATAATAATATTTTTTTCATTCATTAACAGGAACAACACTCCAGGTTTTTTGTTTCTTTTCCGCTATTGAGAGTGTTCACTTTGAAAAAGTCTGTTCTTTTCTTCATGTACGAGTGTTGCATTTATTACAGGAGGTGTATGAACAGATTGCAATTTTTATAAGCGAAATAACGGAAAATTGTTATACTCTTACTCGAAATATAGTCTTTATATAATTTCATGTGCAAAATTACAAAAAAATCACAAACGAGCAAAAGATAACATAAAAAAAACAACCTTATTACTATAAAAATATATCAATTGAAAAGAGAATTGTATTATTGACCAGAAACTATAAAGGTCTTTTTTGAATTGCAAAAGGCGGAATCACAATTTTTTTCTTAAAAAAGTTGCATAATCAAAATAATTTGTTTACATTTGCAGGCATATTATGCATAACCCAATTTTTTTTCACATATACATTGGTGAGAAAGAGTCAATGACAACAAAAGAAACATGAAAGGAATAGTACTTGCAGGAGGCTCCGGAACACGTCTCTACCCCATCACAAAGGCTATCAGCAAACAGCTTATGCCGATATACGACAAGCCGATGGTTTACTACCCTATCTCCGTGCTCATGCTTGCTGGAATTAGGGAAATACTGATTATCTCCACTCCTCATGACCTCCCAGGCTTTAAACGGTTGTTAGGAGACGGTAGCGACTATGGAGTAAGCTTCTCGTATGCAGAGCAACCCTCTCCAGACGGTCTTGCACAGGCATTCACAATTGGCAAGGAGTTCATAGGCAACGATTCTGCTTGTCTTGTGCTGGGAGACAATATCTTTCATGGTGCAGGCTTCACGGGAATGCTGAAGGAGGCTGTGCGCACGGCAGAGGAAGAGAAGAAAGCAACTGTCTTCGGCTATTGGGTGAGCGACCCAGAACGCTATGGTGTTGCGGAGTTCGACAGGGCTGGCAATTGTCTCTCGATAGAAGAGAAGCCAAAGGCGCCAAAGAGCAACTATGCCGTCGTGGGACTCTATTTCTACCCTAACAAGGTTGTGGACGTAGCATCAAAGATAAAACCGTCTGCACGTGGAGAATATGAGATCACTACCGTAAACCAATGTTTCCTTGAAGATGGAGAACTAAAGGTGCAGACATTAGGAAGAGGGTTCGCATGGCTCGATACCGGCACACACGATTCTCTCTCTGAGGCATCTACATATATAGAGGTGTTAGAGAAGCGTCAGGGATTGAAAGTGGCATGTCTGGAGGCTATCGCATACCGTCAAGGCTGGATTAGTGAGGAGCGCATGAGAGAACTGGCACAGCCAATGCTGAAGAACCAATATGGTCAGTATCTCCTGCAGGTGATTGACGAGATTAAAAGGACGGGAAATCCGAACTTATACTGATTTCTCAACGCAATTACTTGAGACGCTTTTATTTGACAAAACGAAAAAGATGGAAATAATAAAAACAAAGATAGACGGACTGCTGATCATTGAACCAAGAGTGTTCAAAGATGCAAGAGGATATTTCTTTGAAAGCTTCTCGCAGAGAGAATTCGACGAGAAGGTCGGGGAAGTACACTTCGTGCAGGACAATGAGTCAATGTCTTCGTATGGGGTTATGAGAGGACTGCATTTCCAGAGACCGCCATATACGCAGACAAAACTTGTGAGATGCGTAAGGGGAAAGGTGCTCGATGTCGCTGTGGATATTAGAAAGGGTTCACCAACCTATGGCGAGCATGTGGCTGTAGAACTCTCTGAAGAGAACCACCGGCAGTTCTTTATTCCGAAAGGGTTTGCACACGGCTTTGCTGTTCTTTCTGAAACAGCTGTTTTCCAGTATAAGTGCGACAATTTCTATGCGCCTCAGGCAGATGGAGGCATAAGCATTCTCGACGATAGCCTCGGTATTGATTGGAGAATACCAAAGGGAATGGCTATTCTTTCAGAGAAAGACACTCGCCATCCGTTGCTCCAGAATTTCGAGTCACCTTTCGAATATTAGGAGAGAGAACAGACAGAATCTCTCGGAGACTTTCGGGATTCTGATTCTTCAAAAAAAAATGAGAAAAAGCAAGAAAATAAAATAATGAAAAGGAATATCGTTATCACTGGCGGTGCAGGATTCATTGGAAGTCATGTTGTGCGCCTTTTTGTAAACAAATACCCAGAGTATAGAATCATCAATCTCGATAAACTCACCTATGCGGGAAATCTCGCCAATCTCAAGGATATTGAAAACAAGCCAAACTACAGATTCGTGAGAATGGACATCTGCGACTTCGAAGCTTTCTACGCTCTTATGCAGGAAGAGAAGATAGACGGCATTATTCACCTTGCAGCAGAAAGTCACGTAGACCGCTCTATAAAAGACCCTTTCACCTTCGCAAAGACAAACGTGATGGGAACACTCGCTCTCCTCCAGGCAGCAAAACTTTATTGGGAGTCAGCATGCGAACCTGGTACTTGGAACATGAAACATGGAGTGGACAGCGTTCCTTGCCGTTTCTACCATATCTCTACCGATGAGGTGTATGGAGCATTGAAGATGGACCATCCAGAAGGCATAAAGCCTCCTTTCACCACAACAGCATCCAGCTCAGAGCATCATCTTGCTTATGGCGAGGATTTCTTCTACGAAACAACAAAATACAATCCTCACTCTCCATACAGCGCAAGTAAGGCATCAAGCGACCATTTTGTAAGAGCTTACCACGACACTTACGGAATGCCTACCATCGTAACAAACTGTTCAAACAACTATGGTCCTTACCAGTTCCCAGAAAAGCTGATTCCTCTCTTCATAAACAACATTCGCCACAGAAAGCCACTTCCCGTATATGGAAAGGGTGAGAACGTGAGAGACTGGCTGTTCGTGGAAGACCATGCTCGTGCCATAGACGAAATCTTCCACAACGGTTCTGTTGCAGAGACCTATAACATCGGTGGCTTTAACGAGTGGAAGAATATTGACATCATTAAGGTGGTTATACAGACCGTTGACGACGCTCTCGGAAGAACGATAGTGAAGAACGATGGTAAAAAGGAATATCCAGACATGGACCTTATCACATACGTTACTGACCGCCTCGGACACGACGCACGCTATGCCATAGACTCCACAAAGCTGCAGAAAGAACTCGGCTGGGAGCCTTCACTGCAGTTTGAGGAGGGAATAAAGCGCACCGTAAACTGGTATCTCGAAAACGAGGAGTGGATGAACAATATCACTTCTGGAGAATATGAGAAATACTACGAGGAAATGTATAAGAACCGATAGAAGATAGATAGAGAGGTCTTGTGGCACTGTTCTCATGCAGTTCCGCAAGACTTTTCTTCACACCCCCTAAAAAAAATCATGGAATACCATTTTGAAACAATCATGCAGGTAAGAGACTACGAGTGCGACCTGCAAGGAATTGTAAACAACGCTAACTATCTCCACTATGCAGAGCATACACGCCATCTGTTTCTGAAAAAGCAGGGCGTCTCCTTCGTGGAAATGCACGAAAATGGAGAGGATGCCGTTGTTGCTCGCATGACACTTCAATACAAAGTGCCACTGCGTTCTGAAGATGAGTTTCGCTCTTGCTTGCGTATAAAGAAAGAGGGTGTGAAATATATCTTCTTTCAAGATATCTACCGCCTCTCAGACGAGAAACTGTCGTTCCGCGCACAAGTGGAGGTGGTGTGCCTTGTCAATGGCAGACTCTCTGATAGCGAGACTTGCAACAAGGCGTTTGCTGAATATCTGAAATAAGAATTAATTCTTTCCGCTCATGCTATACACATTAGCCCTTCAAAGCCTTTTGTTCAACTACACTTCTGAAGCACCGCTCATTCTACTGAGGGCTGGCTCGGCAAAGGCTGTATACGAGAACAGAAAAAATATCCAGGAGATCTCCCCGGACGCTACTCCTGCGCTCGCAAGGCAACTGCAGAGCGACTGGTCAAGTGCGTTGAAGGCGGCGGAAAAAGAATTAGAATGGTGTGAGAAGAAAAACGTTAAGGTGCTGTCGTTGCTCTCTAACGGATATCCTGAAAGACTGAAGGCATGCACAGACGCTCCTATTGCTATTTTTTATCGTGGTACGGCAGACATAAATAGTCAGCACATGATTTCTATTGTAGGAACAAGAGAAGCAACAACCTACGGGAAGGATTCTGTGCATGAGATTGTCTCTGACTTAAAGAAGAATTTCCCTGACACAATAATAGTCAGCGGACTGGCTTACGGCATTGACGTATGCTCTCATCGAGAGGCTTTGAAAGCTGGAATGGAGACGATAGGAGTGGTGGCACACGGGCTTGACACCATTTATCCTGCAGCAAACAGACCAATAGCAAGGGATATGCTGCAACAGGGTGGGGTGCTCTCTGAATATCCTTCTGGCACAAGAATTGAAAAGGTGAACTTTCTGAGAAGAAACAGAATTGTGGCTGGAATGTCAGACGCTGTTATTGTTGTAGAATCGAAAGCTCGTGGTGGAAGCCTTTCAACGGCACGCATAGCAAATGAATATAACCGTGAGGTCTTTGCTGTTCCAGGACGCAGTTCAGATGCCACTTCTGCTGGATGTAATGAACTGATAGCAGCAAACAAAGCGATTATCTACACTGGCATAGATGCTCTCACTGATTTCCTCGGCTGGATGTCAGAGGCACAACGCAACGACAGTATAAAGCAAGGTGTTGAATTGCCTCTTTTCCTCGAACTGTCAGAAGAGGAGCAATCTATTGTAGACCTTCTTCGGCGTGGAGACATGCAGAAAAACATGCTTTGCACGATATCTGGCATCCCTTCTGCAAAACTATCTGCATTGCTCTTTGAATTAGAAATGAAGGGCGTTGTGCGCCCTTTAATAGGTGGGGTCTTCCACTTGATAAAAAAATGATGCTTTCAACTATCAGCAGGTATCACTATCAGCATTGACATCGCTTAACCATTCGTTCAATTCGTTCAATTCGTGTTCACCAATAGCCCTGCTAGGGGCGACATAGCTTAGGATATGGCTCACGCCCTATCTAACGAGGGTATCCCCCAATGCCGTTCTGGCTGGAGGCCAGTTTTTGAGTAACCATGGGGAAATGCGTCAGCATTTGCCTATGGATTTTGCCCATCAGCCCTACATCTGGCTGGAGGCCAGTACCCCTATGATATATGTTGCTTGGTACTGGCTTCCAGCCAGCGGCGATAGAGTGGATCCTGTAATCAGAGGGCTTTGCCCACGTTACTCAAAGTATAGGCTTCCAGCCTAATCTCCTGTTCACAGCCAAAGTAGGGGCGACATAATTCCATTGCAATCAATAATCAGCAATCAAATCATCGGAACCTAAACGGATTGTATTCCGAATAAATTCCGATGAAATGCTATTCTCACGGCTTCCTTGGAAGAGAAATGTCTTTTATTCCGAGGAATGTGGCGCAGAGCACAAAGAGTTGTGCAGCAAGAATCAGTACCGACCCATCAATAACTCCTTTTGGAGGTATCGCCATTCCTACGGCAGCGAACACAATTGCCGTCACGAATGATGCAAGAGACATGTATTTTTTCATAGGCAGAAAGTTTTTGACTTAGAGCCGTGAGCTAAGCAAAGAATGGTTCTTTTTTTAACGCGAATTATCGAGAATTATCCGTGAATTTCCGAAAATTATT
>SAMEA3663036__coassemble_1232_pt1 | contig 9982 bp, 9 predicted proteins | sample SAMEA3663036__metabat2_high_PE_014 | metagenome-assembled genome bin SAMEA3663036 (sample SAMEA3663036) | pig gut metagenome | biome: pig gut; feature: pig-associated habitat; material: faeces | place: France | collected 2012
CGGCAGCAATCCTCTTCGCTGCTGTAGGAATGGCGATACCTCCACAAGGAGTTATCGACGGCTCGGTACTGATTCTTGCAGCCCAGCTCTTCGTGCTATGTGCCACGTTCCTCGGCATAAAAGATCTATCCCTGCCTAAGAAAGCATAAAACCTCTCCCTGCCAAGGAAAGAATAAACGGTGGTGGGCATCTATACAAACAACTGGCTGGAAGTCAGTACCAAAACAATCAACAATCAGTAATCAGTAAGGCTTCCAGCCTAGGCAGCAATCAATAATCAGTAATCAACCATCAGTAATCAGTAATCACAGTTCATCAATAAGGCTTTCAGCCTAAGCTGTGGGGATGGTATTATGGTTGAGGTAATTGAGGGCTTTGCGGTCTAAAGCTGAATTCACAACCGCAATAGAGTTGGTTGTAGAAGCCATTCTGTTTGAGCAGTTCGTTGCGACGCTGCTGCAGACCACCCTTCCTCCAGTTTCGCCCATCGAAGGAGATACGAGGGGAGGAGAAGCGAGCATTGACTGTGTCTGCAGCCCATTGTCCCGCCTCGTTGATCTGCTCGATACTCTTCCAGCGACTTGATGCGAGAGTAGTGGTGAAAGAGTCTATACCTTCCCGAACAGCGACCTCAGCAGCGTGTAGGAGTCGGACTTTAAAACATTTCAGACAACGGAGTCCTCTCTCTGGTTCGCTCTCCATGCCTTCTATCTCCTTCAGCCATGAGTTGTGGTAGCAGTTCCATCCCTTCCAGTTCTCGTTGCTGTCGTCGTCAATAATCTGCAAGCCGAGTTCTTTAACATATTTAGTGATTTCGTTTTTCCGAATGTAATACTCCTCTTCAGGATAGATGTTTGGATTGCAGTAATAGACAACGGGCGTGATGCCATTGTTCATCATCCACTCTATAATGGCAGAAGAGCATGGAGCGCAGCAGGAATGAAGTAAGACTTTTTTCATTGTGAGAGTGTGTTTTTTGGGTTGGGGGAATGAAGAAGATTTTGAGATTAGCCTTGTTGGAGCCAATGGTCTATAAGCCTTCTCGCAATGGAGAGTTTATCGGGAAGGGTAGGGAGGTTGTTTCTTGTGAACCACTCTGCACACAGCAATTCCTCCTCCTGAACTTTTATATTCCCAGAGACATAGTCAGCCTCAAAACCAACCATTAGTCCGCAAGGGTATGGCCATGGCTGGGAACTGAAATAGCGTATGTTGGAGATGGTTAGTCCGGTTTCTTCTAAAACCTCACGGTGTACAGCCTCTTCGAGTGTCTCGCCAGTCTCCACGAATCCTGCCACAAGTCCGAAGAAATTCTTTCTGAAGTTCTTTCCTCTAACGAGCAACACCTCATCGCCTTTGTGTATGAGCACAATGATGGCGGTGGCAAGGAGCGGCCAGATTTCTTTTCCGCACGTTGGGCATTTCTTTGATATCTCGGTATGCCAAGAAAGGGGTGAGCCGCAGACTCCACAAAAGCGTGTCTGTTTGTCCCAATACATTATCTCCTCGCATTTCCCCGCCTTTTGATAGACAGAGAATTCAAGCAGGTTGAACGACTCGCGAAGGCCGATGTATTCAAAGCCCATCTTTTCTTTCCTCTCCGAAAGGCTCACCGCCTTCACTGCAGAGCCGTCTGGGAAGGGTGTGATGGATTGAATGCGGTCATGCTCGTTGAGTGCCACAGGGCATTGCTCACCTTCTGGCACCTCACGTTTTCCTTCTTTTTCCTCGCTGAGGAGAATGTCTCCATCATGGAAAATAAACCAATATGTTTTCATTGTGAATGATTTTTAATGTTGAGAGGGCAAGGTTTAAACGGCACGACCCAGCAGGGGCAGGGGTGTTTGCCGCACCGAAGGGCAGGGGAGCCGTACCGAAGGAGCAGTTAGAGCTTTATTGATTTCTTTTTTGCCTTGCTTTCGTTGTCGATTCTGTTTAGAGCCGTTACGATGAAGGTGTATTTTGATTTGCCGTCCCTGTAGTTCAGTTTCAGGAAGTTATCGGTTGTTATAGCCACGATGTTGCTGGCACTGTTGATGTTTATTTTCTCACCCTTTTTGAACGCATAGACAACATACTTGGCAGGTGCAGTCTCCCAATCTTTTCCCTCTACTGGGGTCCAGAAAAGTACGTAATCGTTGTCGATGAACATGGTTTTTAACTTCTTTACCTTTTTAGGAGACTTAGAAGAGAGGAACGGCATAGAGGGATGAAGAGCTGGATGGTTCCAGTATTTCTGACGCAACAGAGTGCCATAGTTCCCGACATTGTCAACAGCCGCCTTTGCATACCAGAGCACAGTGCCCTTTACGTTTGATAACTGCTTGTGAAGACTCATCTTTGCGTCCATCTGATGCCGACTGTTGTTCTTTGGATCAGTGTATTTCACTGTACGCTCAATATCCTCACCGATGTAAAGTGGGCGCTTTCCGCTGTATTTGTTCCACCAATGAATCAGCTCCTTATAGTCGGCTGCAGGATGCCCTATTTGCCAGTATATCTGTGGCACACAATAGTCTATCCATCCGTTGTTTACCCAAAGTAGAATATCGGCATAGAGATCATCGTAGTTCTGCGTGCCGTTTGTGTTCGAGCCATTCTTTGGGTCGGACTTCTTGTTACGGTAGATACCGAATGGAGAGATTCCGAACTTCACCCACGGCTTTATCTCGTGAATAACTTTTCCCACCTCCTGCACGAATACGTTCACATTATCTCGTCTCCAGTCGTTCTTGTCTAAAATTCCGTTGTTGTTCATACGGAAAAACTTATCGTCAGGAATTGTCTGCCCAGCCGCTGGGTAAGGATAGAAATAATCATCCATGTGCAGACCGTCAATGTCGTATCGCTCAACGATATCTCTCACCACCTGATATATATACTCCCTATTCTCTTTTATGGCAGGATTGAGAATCAGCTGACCATCGTAAGAGAATACCCGCTCAGGGTGGAGAATGGCGATATGATTTGTGGCTAACTGCTTTGTGGTCTTTGTTTTAGCACGATAAGGGTTTATCCATGCATGCAGCTCCATACCCCTTTTGTGACATTCGTCAATCATCCATTTCAGAGGGTCCCAATACTGCTTTGGCGGTACACCCTGCTGCCCAGAGAGAAATCGGCTCCATGGTTCTATCTTGCTGGGATAGAGCGCATCGCATTCTGGTCGCACTTGGAAGATGATTGCGTTGCAGCCATCTTTCTTCAGTTCGTTAAGCTGATATGTTAGTGTCTCCTGCATCTTCTGCGTAGACATGCCCTGGAACTGTCCGTTGACACATTGTATCCAAGCCCCTCTGAATTCCCTTTTCGGGCTTGCGTATAGCGAGAAAGAGAGGCTTATGGCAAAGAGCAGGAGCAAAGCCTTTGCGTATGAGCATGAATTCTCTATTCTGCTTTTGCAGAGAGAAACACTATTCTTTATTTGTAGAGCGAGAGTGTTTGTTATCTTCATTATTGTTTTCTGAATGCTGTTGTAAAAAAATCTATTGTTTGTGATATATATTATTCAAGATGACAGACCTCAGAAGGTGTCTTACGCCTCAAGACCTCAAGCAAGAAGTCCTTCCCTGGGATTATGCCAAAATGCTGTAGCTGGTATTCCACAGTCTTCCGAGCCAGTTCTGGATGATTATTTTCTTCCGAGAGATGACAGAGCCATACCTGCTTCAGTTTCTCTGTTGCGTTTTCTGCCAAGGCGATGCCACATTCCTTATTTGATAGATGCCCATTTCCACTTGTGATACGATCCTTGAGGTGTTGCGGGTATGTGCCCATCATGAGTTTCTCATATTCGTAGTTAGCCTCTATGACGAGGTAGTTAGCCTCTTGAATGTACTTTCGCATTTCTTCTGTTATTTTCCCCGCGTCAGTGATAAGACAGAAGGTTATTTCACCGTGTTTTATGCAGAACCCGACATTATCAGTGCTGTCGTGAGGAACCTTGAATGCAACGAACTCGAAGCCACCAACCTTATAGTTCACACCACAGGTTATGTATCTCTCGCATCCAGCCCCCACCTTCTTCCTCACGCAGAAGTTCCGCTCTATGCCCCGATGCACGTCAAGGGTGGCATAGACAGGCAGGCAATAGTCTGTGGAGACTGCTCCGACCGATTTGATATGGTCTGCATGGTCGTGGGTTACGAGTATGGCTCGAATATTCTGCATAGAAAGACCGTAGTTTCCGAAATATTTCTTCAGTGTTCGGGCTCCTATTCCCGCATCTATTAGAATACCTTCTTTTTCGGTGAACAGGTAGTAGCAGTTTCCGCTGCTCCCGCTTCCGAAGCAAATAAAATTCAACATTTTAGAGTTAGTTAGAGTTTATGCGTCCATGTCTGTTTTTTCGAAGCAGAGAGGTAGCAAGTCCTTCACGCTTCTTACGACATAGATATGTTCTGTTCCGTAGAGAAGAATCTCTATCGGATGGTTGTAGCGTTCTTCTATTTCGAGAATCACCTGCCGGCAAGAGCCGCAAGGCGATATAGGTTGTGATACTAGTTCTCCCGAGGTGTTTCTTGCAGCAATGGCAAGATGAGTGATAGGCTGGTCTGGGTGTTGCGACTGTGCTGCGAAGATAGCAGCTCGTTCTGCGCAAAGTCCTACGGGATATGCCGCATTTTCTTGGTTTGCCCCAATCACCGTTCTTCCGTTGGCGAGCATAACACATGCACCTACCTTGAAGTGTGAATATGGAGAGTAAGAGTTCTGTGTTGCCTCGATTGCTTTTTCAACGACGGTTTTCTGTTCTTCGTTCATTTCTTCGAATGTGCATATTCCGACTGAAATGTTTATTTCTTTCGTTTTCATAAGTAGGTGTGCTATATCCATTTGGTATTTGCTGTTTCTCTTTCGATTGCTACTTGCCTTGATCTTCCCCTTCTGCTTCTTTTTCCTCCTCAGCTGGAGCCTCGTAACAGCCCATGTCAGGATTCTCGTCTCTTGGCAGGGCATCACGGTCGAGAGGTAGAGCAGATGCTTTGTCTGCCTTTCCTATGGCTAACGACACATTCTTTAAATGGAAGTCGTATCTGAGGAGTTCTGTGTCTACCGTTTTAAAATTTTTATAGCCAGAAGAGACAGTATCTTCAGTGTTCTCAAAGATTGTGCCATAAAATCTGAGAGTGTCTATCTTTGCCTTCACTGTGTCTTTTCTCAGCAGTGAATATTCTATTCTTACATCAGCTTCTGTTGAGTCGGCAATATTCTCCATATATTCGTCTTTTGAATATCCTGTTATTATGGAGTTTCTCACAAACATTGAACTCTGATTGTAGGTGGCAGTCTCTGTTGTGTTTGAGAAGAGTAGGGCATAGCCCCGATTTGCTGTAAAGGGATAGAACTGAGCTATTGTGCAGTTGTTTATGGAAGTCTGTCCACCAGCGAGCGCAATACAGTCCATCAGAGCATTTGAGAACAGCGAGTTTTCTATGCTTATGTTACAGTTCTCTGCATAAAGTCCGTAGCCTTTGTTGTTGTGTATGGTTGATGAAGAGATGAAGAGCTTCTCACTGTCTGTGGAAGAAGAGTCGCAGACTAATGCATCGCATGCAGAGTGTATATCGGTGTATTCCAGAATGTTACCGAAACTACTATTACGAAAGACGATTCCCCGCCATTGTCCGCTGACACCATCGTAGGGCAGATAGTCGAACATCCGGTCGAGACGGCTTCCTCGAATTGTGACCTCTTTCCCTGGTTCTCCGAGAGATTGCAGTTTTCCAAATACCTCTATGCATGCGTTAGCGTTCATGAAGAGCGTTGTTCCTGCCGAGAGCGTCATGGTTGCCCCATATTCTATTCTCAATGTGTCGTCTATGAGGAGCCTATCAGCGATTACGGTGTCTCTGCTTATTACCGGCTTGCGGAGTTTTTTTATGTCCCACGACCAGGCAGAGAGCACCACCTTCTGTTCAACACCACTTTCGTGATTAAAGATGAGCATATCTGTGATCTCCTGAGGAGTCTGCTGACCATTTTCTGGAGAGGTAAGCTCCACAAACACACGTAGGCTGTCTCCACGACGTATTTCCTCGTCAATAATCTGATATCCCTGTTTTTCTCCGAGGAACACCCCGTTGACGTTTATTCTGAATCCCGTCTGGTTTCCTTTTTCGAGTCTAATTTTTGAGCAGCGAATTCCTGATGAAGAGTTGTTGTACACCCAGAAAGTCTTTGTTGATGAAGGTGTCTTAGAAAAGACAGTATCCATGAAGACTGTGTCGCAGGAGAATGTGAGCAGGTTTCTTGGATTTGCACTGAAGTTGTCGTCATCACTACATGCCACAGTCGCTGCAGCCGCAACAGTCATTGCCACGACAAGGAGAAACGTGTGTATTTTCTTTCTTATGTAAGACATATCTTTCTTTCTTGGTGTGTTTTATGGGATGTCTCTGGAAGATTTTATCGTTTTTTTTGAGTCAGCAGATTGATTGCACGTTGAATAAGCCTTCACATCTACTTGTATTCTATCTCCAGAATATTCTTTGTCTTTTCTGTTGTTTTATTCTTCTCGTTGATACGAAGGTTCACAACCCAAATTATTCTTCCGTTAGAGTCTGTAAGACAGAGCTGCTGACGTTTTTCTATGACAGAGAGTTTCCGGTCTGTAAGGAAATCGCTTATCAGTTTACTTCCTTTCATGCCAAGCGGAATGAATCGGTCGCCAGGTTTTGTTGTTCTGAGACATAGTGGAAAGGAGATGCTATCAGCATCAAGATGCACAGTTTCTGTAGATTTTGAGATCTCAAAGTCTTCATGTTTTGTGAACCTTTTTACAGAAAGTCTCTTTCCTTGATCATGAACATAAATACCTTCTTCAGGAATCACAAGCTGTGTGTGCGTTTTTGGAGTAGATGAAATAAGGAGCGCGTTCCTGTCTTTCACAATGAGTTTCCCGTCACCTTCCCAAAATTTTCCAGACTGTGTGGTTCTGTTCTCGGCTATCTGTGAGGCAATGATATTTGGTATGCCATTTTCAGAGAGAATGTTGAAGAGCAGGAACTGTGGTGAGGGATGTTTCTCTAATTCTTCAACGTTTATCTTCACAATCTCCTCGCCGCTGATAGCGTGAAAGCGGGACACGCATTTCTCACGACATTCATTAAGAGCAGCTTCCACAATAGGCAGCATTTCTTCAAGATGCTGCGCTGTAGACGTAATGGATTCTATTACAGAGGGGTTTATCTCTTTCATCAGAGGGAAGATGTGCAGCCGATACTTGTTTCGGGTAGCTTCATCTGTAAGGTTCGTGCTGTCGGTGACATAGTCTTGAGAAATGGAAGAAAGGTAGGCTTCTATCTCTTGACGAGACAGACAGAGCAGTGGGCGCACAATATCTCCATTCTTCGCACGTATTCCTGTAAGCCCTTTCAGTCCTGTTCCTCTGACAAGGTTCATGAGTACAGTTTCAGCACAGTCGTCTTTATGGTGTGCCACGCAGATGCTCTCTGCATTCAGAGCCTCCTTCAACTGTCGGAAGTGATTGTAGCGCAGATCACGAGCTGCCATTTCTATGCTCACATGATGTAGCTCACTGTATGTCTTTGTGTCGAAATGAACCAGATGAAGCGGAATATTCAGCTGCTGACAGAGCGCTTTGCAGAATGCCTCGTCGCGGTTGCTTTCCTCACCTCGAAGATGGAAGTTGCAATGAATAGCTTCCGTCTTGTAGCCTAATGAGTTTAGAATACGAAGAAGTGCAACGCTGTCTGCTCCTCCTGAGAGTGCCACGAGATGGAGCCCACCTTTTGAGAGGAGGTCTTTCCGCTCTATGAATTCCTGTACTTTTTTCATTGTTTACTCAACGTAGAGCACCAATCCTTTCAGGTATTCACCCTCGGGATGGTAGATATTGATAGGGTGGTCGGCAGGCTGATGTAGCTGGTGGAGGATGCGGACAGTGCGTTTTGCCTGTGCGGCCGCTGTGAACACTGCATTTCTGAAATTGTCTTTTGTAACCACTTGTGAGCAAGAGAACGTGAATAGAATTCCACCCTTTTTGATATGTTCAAAAGCCTTTACGTTTAGGCGAGTATATCCCTTTAAAGCATTTCTCAGTGCTGCACGATGCTTTGCGAAGGCAGGAGGGTCGAGGATGATGAGGTCGTATTTGTTTCCTTCCTTCTCTAAGAACTTGAAAGCATCATCGCAGAAAGCCTGATGACGTTCATCGCCAGGGAAGTTCAGGGAGATATTTGCGTTGGTGAGGTCTATTGCCTTTGCAGAACTGTCTACGGAGTGTACCTTCTTTGCACCTCCACGCATGGCATAGACAGAGAATCCACCTGTGTAGCAGAACATGTTTAACACGCTCTTGTCTTTTGAGTATTGCTCAAGGAGCGTTCTGTTCTCCCTTTGGTCGATGAAGAATCCAGTCTTTTGTCCGTGTAGCCAGTCAACATGGAATGTGAGTCCGTTTTCAATTGCTGTGTTTTTCTCGCTTCCCCCATAGAGGAAACCATTCTTAAGACCATTGGAAGCTGCAGCCTCGTATGATTCTTCTCCGAGCTTTGCTTTGTAGGGAAGGGTTGTCTCACTCTTGTAGTAGATGTTGCTGATTCTCTTTCCCATTACCTCCACTAAAGCTTTTGCAATTTCTTTCCTGCAGAGGTGAATGCCCACAGAATGTGCCTGAATAACAGCAGTATCGTCGTAGCAGTCTATGATTAGTCCAGGAATTCCGTCGCCCTCGCCGTGAATGAGACGGTATGTGTTGTTGTTCGGGTTGTCGGCAATGCCAATTTTCTGACGCATGGCAAGTGAAGAGCTGATGCGCTCTGTCCAGAAGCTATGGTCGATGGCAATATCTTCAAACGAGAGAACGCGCACAGAGATGCTACCTATCTGGTAGTGTCCGACGGCAATAAACTCCTTCTGGCTGGTGAGCACACGAACGGTCTCACCCTCTTCTATACCCTCGTCGATGCGGGCAACGGCTCCGGAGAACACCCAAGGGTGGAAACGTTTTAGGGATTCTTCTTTCCCTTTCTTAAGTTCTATCGTCTTGTACATGATGATTTTCTGAAACGGTTGTTTGTATTGGGGCTACGACTTCTGGAACAATCTCCAACTCATAGTCTTTGGTTTCCTTCAGCCGAAGGTATTCCTCAAAAATCTGTATGCATGCCCAGGCGTCTGTGGCGGCATATTTCTGTTGTTTCACAGAGAGAATGTCAGCTTCCCAGTTTGAAAGCTGCTCGCGTTTTGAAATTCGCCGCCCAAAGAGATTTGCATATAACTTTGCAAGGCTCATGTCTGCAATGCCGATCTCCTTCATGATGTCTTGAAGGTCTATGAACCATCCTTTCTGAAATTCAATTCTCTTGCTCAGGGCCTGTATGTCGTCGTTCAGTGAGAGTCCGATTTTTGGCACGGTCTTGTCTTCGAGAAATCGTTTTATGGAGGGTGAGCTGCCTAAATGGTTCAGACGGAAGAGGAAGCAGGTGTCGTGGGTGGATACCTGAAGCAATGCCACTTTGTACTGCTTGCCTTTTGTAAAGCTTGGGCGTGTTTCCGTGTCTATTCCCAAGATGCTCTGGGAGAGGAGGAAGTTCACCGCCTTTTCTGCTACATATTCCGAGAGCACCACGACAATCTTTCCTTCAAAGACCACTCTCGACAGTGAAGCCAGCTTTTTTTTGTCGAATTTGTTTACTATATGTTTCATTAAGTAGGTGTACCTAATTTTTTTACTAAGTAGGAGTGCAGAATTGTTTTTACTACTTATCCACTTATCTACAATGTCGCTAATCAAATGCAAAATTAATAAAAAAAACTCAATTATCTATTTCCTTGTTACATTATTTCATATTCTTTTGCATATTGACCCTTTTTTAGTGGCATTTATGCTGGCATTGGCTGTTTCTGAAGCTTTTCTTTGTGAAAGCTTGGAAATAATCATGGCTTCTTTAGCAGCAAGGCAAATATGAATAAGTAGGTGTGCAAAATTATTTTTATAATCCTTGCATCGCCTACTGCG
>SAMEA3663036__coassemble_1264_pt1 | contig 9767 bp, 9 predicted proteins | sample SAMEA3663036__metabat2_high_PE_014 | metagenome-assembled genome bin SAMEA3663036 (sample SAMEA3663036) | pig gut metagenome | biome: pig gut; feature: pig-associated habitat; material: faeces | place: France | collected 2012
GGCAGCTCCGACTCCGGCAGTGACTCTGGTGGTGGCAGCGTGAACCCTGGAACTGGTGACATGGAGCCGTAAACAATAAACCGTGGGGCGTAACCAATAAACCGTGGGGCGACGTTTACAATCTGTTCATCAGGGAAATGTTAACTTGTTACCCGTTAACTTGGTGTTTTTGTTCTGAATGAGAATCCTTTGTGGGTTATTCACTCTCAGCGGGGGTCAGAGGGACAGGTCTGTTCCGCTAAACCTTTTCTACCAGTCTCTCTGACCCTCCAATCGCTCCGAGCCCTTTTTTTATAATTCTTATCTAAACTCAACGTTGTTAACGTAGTCGTGTTAAGCACCCAGAGTTAGGGTTGATAGTATTTCTTATACCACTCTGCGAAAGCACGAAGTCCATCTCTTAGAGAGGTGGAAGGCTTGAAGCCGAAGTCCTGCTCCAGTGGCGTTGTGTCGGCAAAGGTTACAGGGACATCACCAGGCTGCATTGGAACGAGCTCCTTATGAGCCTCGAAATCATAATCAGCAGGCAGCACCTTGGCAGCAATGAGCTCCTCTTGAAGAATTGTGACGAAGTCAAGGAGGTTCTCCGGACTGTTGTTACCGATGTTATACACCTTGTAAGGCGGTATTGGCAATCCATCCTCACCATTCTCCTTCTCTGGCGCATGCTGCATGATGCGCACCACACCCTCCACGATGTCATCAACATATGTGAAGTCACGCTTGCAGTGACCGTAGTTGAAGATCTTTATTGTCTCACCCTTCACCAGTTTATTCGTGAATCCGAAGTAAGCCATATCAGGACGCCCCGCAGGACCATAGACAGTGAAGAATCGGAGACCTGTTGACGGGATGTTATAAAGTTTCGAATAAGCATGAGCCATCAGCTCATTACTCTTCTTCGTGGCAGCATAAAGCGACACAGGGTTATCAACCTTATCGTCTGTGGAATAAGGCACCTTCTTATTTGAGCCATACACAGAAGAAGAGGAAGCATAGACAAGATGCTCCACCTCATGATGTCGACATGCCTCAAGAATGTTATAGAACCCAATGAGGTTCGACTCGATATACGACCCAGGGTTCGTGATGGAATATCGCACACCCGCCTGAGCAGCAAGGTTCACAACCACAGAGAAATTCTCTTCCGCAAAGAGTTTGTCGATGACTTCTTTGTCAGCAAGGTTCGCCTTTACGAAACGCCAGTCACGTTCAAGACTCTCAATCTCTTTCAGACGCTCATGTTTTATGTTGACATCATAATAGTCGGTTATCGAGTCTAAACCAACAACACGAATATCCTCTACATCATGGAACAAACGCTTTACAAGGTTTGAACCAATAAAACCCGCAGCACCAGTAACGAGTACTGTCTTTCCGTTCAGTGAAACATTATTCTGTACCATATTTCTCACACGCTTCTTTATAAGTATCTAAACTTCCAATATCAAATCTAAGGTTCTCACCAGTGCCAGCCATCTTCCATGCATGCATTGTTGTATGCTCACAAAGGTAATGAGCAAGATTCCCAGGAGCATCCTTTCCACAACCATTTTCTACCGACCTGAGCACAAGGTCGAGATCTTTCTTCAAGTAGATATAGAACGGAGGCACAGCCCATGTGCTCTTTGGGTTCTGTGGTTTCTCCTCCATGTTCAGCACACGATTATTCTCATCAAGAACAACAACCCCCGTTCTCTGCAGCTTTGCCAATTCCTTTTGCTCGTGACACATTATGCAAGAACTGCCCTTCTCCTTCGCAAACTTCACGAAATCAGCAAAAGAGAAGAAAAGGAGGTTGTCGGCAGCCACCACCAACATATCGTCATCAATCTTCAGCTTGTCTATTGCATATAGAAGGTCACAAACAGCACCAAGACGAGTGTCGTTCGTTTCCGTGCCATCGTCAACAATGGTCACCTTCTTCTGATAAGAGAGACCCTTCGCCCACTCTTCGAAGATACCAGCGAATTTATAATTCGTGATGATGATATGCTCATCAATCTCTGGAATGGCGTCTATATCGTCTAACATCCTCCCAAGAATGGTCGATTCTCCAATCTTGAGAAGAGGCTTGGGAAAATTCTTTGTCAACTCCCCCAATCGTGTGGCATATCCTGCCGCTATAACTATATTCTTCATAATTTCTTTTTTAGGATTACAGATTTTTCTGATTTACCAGATGTTTCTTTCATTCAGCAGAATCAGTGGCATCCGTAATCATTATAATATCAGCAATCTCACTAATCAGAATCAACAAACCTCGCACCATCATCTGGCTTAACCCAGAACACCTTAAAGGTCTCAGAATATTCTGGATATTCAGAGAGGTATTTCTCTGTCAATTCCTTCTCGATAGAATCTTTATAAAGAGGGTCCACCAATGCAATCACAGCCCCCTTGAAGCCAGCACCAGAGAAGCGCCCACCATAAACGCCCTGCAACGGACGCATGATGTTATAAATCGAGATCAGTTCTGGAGACCCACATTGATAGTTATGAATAGACGACTCACAAGAGTCAAACGACAATTTCCCGAAAAGCTGCAGGTTTCCACTCTCCCAAGCCGTAACACCCTGACGCACACGTCTATATTCCGAGTAGAAATGCTCCGCCCTGCGAGCAAATCGCAATGGCATCATGTCTCGAGTCTTGTCGAAGGTCACCTTTGGAATGTCTCGAAGGAATGTCTTGTCGAACGTTCTCAATGGCTGGTCTTGATAAGCAAGCATATTCCATGCAGCCGTCTTGCACTCGAACACACGAAGGTTGTAGTCGGAGTTCACCAAAGAGCGAGTCAGTCCGCTGAAGAAAATACCTATCTCAAACTCCGGCATCCGAGGGTTCCGCTTTATGATGCGCCATTCGTTGCTGTCGCAATCAAGGAACAACAAGCCATCTTTCTTTCCAAGAGCTATGCACGACTGGTCGAGAATACCGTTGTTCAAACCAATGTACTCTCGCTCCGCCTCCGAAGCGATCTGCACCACCTCAAACGGCTGGAGGCTTATGCCATTAGCCTTGGTGAATGCCATCACGTATGCAATCAGCACAGCAGCTGAGGAACTGAGTCCGCCCACAGGCAGAGAGCCTTTTATCTCTCCCTCGATTCCCTTCGTAAGGTTAAACCTCTTTTTCAGAGCGTACTTCGCACCACGGGCATAGTCACCCCAATGCCTCTCTCTCACCTCCGAGCGCTTAGCAAGGTCAAACTCCACCTCACCCTCGAAAGAGAGCGACGACAGCTTCACCTTTGAGTCGTCACGCACGTTAAACCACAGGTCAATGCCTTTGTCGATAGCAAATCCCGTCACCAGTCCATGCTGATGGTCGACATGAGCTCCCAGTGGACACACGCGATAAGGGGAGAAAATGTGATATTGATAGTCTTTCATTACTTTGTTTTGATCTGTATCTTTTGAAAATCTTTAAGGTATCAGCAACACCTATCAGCCTTTGTCAGTGGTGTTGGAGTTCTGGGGTGTGTTTTTTTAATTGATCTTCACTTTCTCTACTGGCTGCTTCTTCACTTTGTCGAGAGGGAAGGACTGATGCTTCACCTTGGAGAAGTTGATCTCGGAGAGGTCGAAGAAGCGGATGGTGGAGTTGTGCATGGTTCGATAGTAGATGCGGAGATGAGAGAGGTCGGTGGCTACCGTCCATTGTGTTGCACTCGGTATCTCTGGCACTGCCATGCCCTCAGCGAATTGAATTCCTGTTGGGATGTCGAAATTGTTGAGGATATGGAAAGCCTGCTCAATGGTTTTCTCTGTGCTCTCTAACCGTGGTGCTGCTGCTTGGAAGAAAGCGGCACGAATGAATCGAGACGGTGGAGTCATGTCTCCCGGGATGCCATGCATGCCACTGCCACCTCCGAATGCCTGTAGTCTCATCTCCCCAATCTTATTGTTTCTCACCGCTCCCGTGCGGAGGTTCACAAAGTTGTTGAGGTTTGTGAGATGCCAGTCGAAGGAAGGAGAGTTGGCAAGAACCCCTAATTTATTCTCGTAGAACACCATCTTCTTATCGATGATTTCGAGAACCACCTGCCTCCCCCCACGCTCTGTGAATCGCCAATGAACGGTAGAGCCACGAGGGTCTATGGCCACCACACGAACATCGTCTAAGGCATTCTTCACATCGTCTATCGTCTTACACCTTCCAAGGACGAAGGAAACGAGTTGGAGGTCGCTGAGAGTTTTGTCGTTCTCATCCTCATCGTATTCAACATACTCCCCATAGTCAGGGAAGTAGAAGAGCCCTGCGGCAAGTCCTGCCTCATTGATACCCTCCATAACAAACTCCGCCTGCTGAACAGCGAGTCCCACATAGCCGTATTTCGCCTTGAACTCCATGCCGTTCTTCGTGCCCTTTGGAGTATAGGACTGCTGAGTGAAGCCCCTTGGCACGATGGTGTATCTGCTCTCCAGGTCTTCCCCAGCCCACTCGATTGTTCTTGCCGTGACGGTTTGTCCAGAAACCGTCTTCAGTGTGATTCCTGTGCATGCCTTGCTCTTCTGCGGCACTGCGAAAGCAAAGAATACTGCCAATGCTGTTAGTAAAAATCCTTTCATCTTTTTTCCTCCTAAAAATTAAGTTTAACAATAAAGAGAAAAAAGGAGACAAAGGGAAGAGAAGGTCTCACCGCCCATGCCACCTTTTATCTACTTGCAAATTTAATGCTTTTTGCTTTCAGTTCAAAATTTTTCTCTTTGTTTTGAAGATTATTACAGTTTTTTCACGGAAGGAAAGAGATGAAGGAATCAACCTTGACCTTGACTGTGGATGCATAACACGACAACAAAGACAACGTAAGACAACCTTAACATGACAAGGTATTGTCTTTCAGCCAGAACGAGAATTGACCTTGACATTACCGTTGAGTGTTATCTGTTTGAAATCAGGAATACCAAGGGCCTTATGAAAGGAGACGCTTTACTACCTCAGAGATTGTTTTGCCGTCTGCTTTTCCCGCCAGCTGTTTATTGGCAGCACCCATCACCTTTCCCATCTCCTTCATGGAAGAAGCACCTGTTTCGGCAATGATTGCCTTTACCACCTCCTCTATCTCCGCTACGGAAAGAGGTTTTGGGAGATAAGACTCGATGACAGCCACCTGTGCAAGCTCTGCCTCTGCAAGATCTTGACGGTTCTGAGAGATATAAAGGTCTGCAGAGTCGTGCCCCTGCTTTGCTAATTTCTGCAAGATTTTCAAGGCAGCAGCATCATCGAGAGAATCGTTCGCTCCAGGAGCTGTCTTTGCCTCTATGAATACCTTTTTGATGTTTCGGAGAGCCTCAAGGCGCACTTTCTCCTTTGCCTTCATGGCAGCAACAATATCTTTGCTGACAGTATCGAATAATGCCATAGTTGTTTTCGTTTAATGAAAAAAAAAGAGATTAGAATTTCACGAGAATACGGAACACCTGTGCAGGAGCGGCAGCCCATTCCTTCATGATGTCGATGGCAGTCTCCGGAGTTGCTATTCCAGAGATGAAGCGCTCCATTGGAACCTCTGTCTTCTCCAGGTATCGCATAACGGCACGGAAGTCGCTTGGGTTAGCATTTCGAGAGCCACGGATGTCGAGCTCTTTCTGCACAAAATATTTTGTCTCGAACTCAACAGGGTTCTTTGAATAGCCTATGCAAACGACACGACCTGTGAAAGAAACCGCATTGATGGCAGTTACGTAAGTGACAGGAGCACCTACCGCCTCCACGACACAGTCAGCACCATAGCCATCGGTATATTCCATTACCTTCTCAACAACATTCTCCTCAGCAGAGTTGATGCCGTATTTTGCTCCCAGCTCCTTTGCGATGGCAAGCTTCTCTTCGCTGAGGTCAACGGCTATAACAACAGCACCACGTTGTACGGCACGAACGACAGCACCAAGACCAACCATTCCGCAACCGAAGACGAGGACAGTATCGATATCGGTCACCTGACCACGGTCAACGGCATGGAAGCCAACAGACATTGGTTCGATGAGAGCACTGTCGCGAGTGGAGATGCCCTTTACCGGGATTATTTTCTGCCAAGGGAGAGCAATATACTCACGCATGGCACCATCTCGCTGAACTCCAAGCGTTTCGTTATGCTGACAAGCATTCACACGCCCGTTGCGACAAGCAGCACACTGTCCGCAGTTTGTGTAAGGGTTTACCGTTACCACCATTCCCGGTTTCAGTGTCTCTGGGCATCCCTCTCCGACAGTCTCTATGACTGCTCCTATCTCATGTCCTGGGATTACGTTTTCTTTCGCCATGGCATTACGGCCGAGGAATGTGTTCAGGTCAGAGCCACAGAATCCGACATACTCCAACTTCAGGAGTACCTCTCCTGCCTTCGCCTCTGGTTTTGGCAGGTCAACCACAGTCATCTGCTGTGGTGCAGGAATTGTTATTGCTTTCATTGCTATTGTATTTTTTTCTTTTAGGCAAGGAATGAAGATTCTCACCTATGTTCTTTTAACGTTGAATATAAACAGGGGTGCGAGAGAGAGAAAGGCTATTCACTCATGTTTGGAATGTAGGGAAGCACAGGAAGAGAAGAGAAGCCATAGACTTTCTGAGCGTTCAAACCAAGCAGCTGGCGCTTCTCAAGGTCGGAGAGCTCTTCAGACTTCAGAATCCAGTCGTAGGACTGACGATAGGTGATGGCAGTGATGGTGCGCGGGTAGTCGGACCCCCATAGCAGACGATCCATGCCCACCTCGTTGGCCGCCTCCCGGATTGCGGTTATGGCAGAAGGGTAAGGATAGTATTCATCGTTGAAGAGCCATGTTATTCCACCCATGTCGATATATAAATTCTCGTGACGAGCGAGACGAACCTGCTCCATCCAGTCAGGTCGAGTCACCATGCAGAAATGCCCTATTACAATCTTTAGCCTCGGGCATTCAGAGATGATTTTCTCCACCTCCTCACACTGCACGGCACCATCGGCAAGCTCAATGCCGAGAATCATTCCGTTCTCCTCCATGAGATGATACATAGACATGAACTCCTCAGTGTCTATTCGTATGCGACCAGAGTCGTCTATGAGACGAGCCGCAGGAAGCTTTATTCCTTTGAAGCCACGACGAAGAAGCACCTGCGCCTCAATGAGGAAGCCTGGTTTTCTAAATTCACACATTCCATAGACAAAGAAACGATCTTGCCAGCGACGAGAGACATATTCAAGATAGTCGTTCTGAAGACCATCGATGAACTCCTGAGTGACTACGGCACCCCCCACCTGCGCATAGTTCATGTTGGCAAGGAATTTCTCTGCCGAGTTGTGGTTGTCGTGCATCCAAGGGTTCATCATCTGCACTTCGGTGCCAAGGAAGGAAGACCTTCCGTCAGGGAGCTGCTGAATGGGCTTTCCGTTCACAACGGTGTGCTGCCAGAGCCAGAGGTGGCTATGGGCATCGATTATGACAGGTGGGTTCCCACTTTTTAGATATCTTTCTCTGCAGTCTTTTTCTGATAACATTTTTCTTCTTTATAACAGTTTTATGCCCTTAAAGGTGAGGCTTTTATAACGTCTGTTCAAGGTTTGAGCTTTTGCGGCATTCAGAATAGTGATTAGCACACCTGTTTAGGTGTTTGCCCAGCTGACACGCTTCTGATCGCCAATGATCTCCTGCACTTTCTTCACAAGATTCCAATCGATAGGCTCGTTGACGAATTCGATGTTCTTCAAGAGGTTCTCTGGACGTGTTGTAGAGAAGACGGTAGATGCCACACGAGGATTGCTACAAGAATATTGCATGGCGAGCTTCTCTATTGGGTAGCCCTGTGACTTGCAATATTCCGCAGCCTCAACACATTTCTCCACCAATGGCTTTGGTGCAGGATGCCAAGCAGGTACGCCACGTTCTGTGAGAAGACCCATAGAGAACGGAGAAGCGTTTGTTACACCAACGTTATTCTCTTCGAAGAAATCGAGGAAATCAGCTAATTTGTCGTCGTTGAGGCAGTAGTGGCAGAAAGAGAGTAGGCATTCGATGGTTCCTGCAGGAGTATGCTCTACAATCCATTTCAGATTCTCCAACTGAAGGTCGGTTACTCCAACATGCTTCACGACCCCCTCCTCCTTCAGACGCAGGAGAGCAGGAAGCGTCTCGTTGGCAATCTTCTCGAGTCCGCCAGGAAGAGAAGCCTGGAACTCGATATCGTGGACGTAAAGGATATCTATGAAGTCGATGTTCAGACGCTCCATAGACTCGTAGGCAGAGCGAGTGACACGGTCAGCAGAATAGTCCCAGGTGTTCACACCATTTTCTCCATACCGCCCCACCTTTGTTGAGAGAATGAATTTCTCGTGCGGAATTTCCTTTAGTGCCTTTCCGAGCACGGTCTCTGCCTTGTAATGACCATAATAAGGTGACACATCGATATAGTTTATTCCTGCATCGATGCCAGTGAATACAGCATCTATGCCACGATTTTCATCGAAAGAATGGAACACACCTCCGAGCGAAGATGCTCCGAAGCCTATTGTGGATACTTTCAGTCTTGTTTTTCCTAATGCTCTATATTCCATAATAGTATGATTTAAGATGGTTTCTTTAATTTGGTTCTCGCAGAGAAGAAGAACACGTCTTTAGTATATAAAAAGAGGTTTTTCATTCTCGTTACACGTATATCATGTGCAAAATTAACAAAACTTACCTGCAAAACAATATAAAAGATGCTTTTTTTTGCATTTTTTTGTTTTTTTGCTTAAAAATTTGTACCTTTGCAAAAATTTTTTCAAACACTAAAAGAAAACAACAATTATTTATCACTAAACAAAAGAAATGAAAAAGATTGTTTTGACAGTCGTATGTACTGTTTTCACCATTGCAGCAATGGCTCAGGATTTGCAATTACACTATGATTTTGGACGTAACATCTATCCAGACGAGCTTCCTCAGCGTCAGAAGATGACACTCACCTTCGAGCACTTCAGTCTCGACAATGCAGGCTCTTGGTATTACTTTGTGGATATGGATTTCCTGAAGGATGGTGCTTGTGGAGCATATACCGAGATTAGCAGAGAGTTCAATATTGGTAAGCAGGGCTTTGCCGCACACGTTGAGTATGACGGTGGTCTTTGCTCTACAAAGGTTGGAGACTTTGGCGCACGCTACCAGCATGCAGCACTTATTGGTCCGGCTTACAACGGTCACAACAAGGACTTCTCTACCACCTACTCTATTCAGCTTATGTACAAGCAGTATTTCAGAGGTCAGAACCTTACACACTCTTACTCTTCTTGCCAGCTGACAGGCGTTTGGAGCACAACATTCGCAAACAAGGCACTCACCTTCGCTGGTTTCTTCGACTTCTGGCGTGGAGTGAAGGGAAATGGTCACGGACAGCTAATCTTCGCCAGCGAGCCTCAGCTGTGGTATAACCTCAGCAGCATTAAGGGCCTGGAGAAGTGTCCAATCTCTATCGGAACAGAGGTGGAGCTCTACAATAACTTCTACACACCAGCAAACGGAAGCGACAAGACTTTCTTTGTGAACCCAACCATCGGTATCAAGTGTAAGCTTTAAGCAGGTGTGAAGACCTATAAATAGATTATGAATACAAGGCAGTTAGGAATTCTTTTCCTGACTGCCTTTTTTGGTGCAAGCAAAAAACTCCAATGACTCTTTTTCGCATCAACCAGGTCGAGACGCACCAGCAAGAGGAGGCAAGAAAACACTGTTGCAACATGAAAAAAGAGAAAAAATGTAAGCGTCTCCACGAAGACGTATTGCACCGTCCAAAATAATTGTTTACCTTTG
>SAMEA3663036__coassemble_1303_pt1 | contig 9565 bp, 8 predicted proteins | sample SAMEA3663036__metabat2_high_PE_014 | metagenome-assembled genome bin SAMEA3663036 (sample SAMEA3663036) | pig gut metagenome | biome: pig gut; feature: pig-associated habitat; material: faeces | place: France | collected 2012
GGACGAATTTGCACTCGAAAAACGGAGACGGGCGCCGTTTCCAAGCAACGCTTCGCTCTGCTTGATAACGACACGCCCTTTTTTCTTCGTGCGAGTCCTTCGGACGAATTTGCACTCGAAAAACGGAGACGGGCGCCGTTTCCAAGCAACGCTTCGAACACCCCTGCACAGTCTTTAATAAACGAAAACAATGTTCAGAATAAGAAAACTTGACATATTTATAGTGAAACAGTTCGGATTGCTGTTTGCTGGAACGTTCTTCATCTGCCAGTTTGTGCTGATGATGCAGTTCCTGTGGCGATTTGTTGATGAACTGATTGGCAAGGGACTGTCGGTAATGGTGCTCGCACAGTTCTTCTGGTATATGGGACTGACACTCGTGCCACAGGCATTGCCACTCGCTATTCTCCTCTCTTCCTTGATTACCTTTGGAAACCTTGGCGAGAGCTCAGAGCTTACTGCTATCAAGGCGGCAGGTATCTCATTGCTTCAGGCATTCCGCTCCCTGATTTTCATGACTCTCCTTATCACGTTCGGTTCGTTCTTCTTCCAGAATGTTGTAGCCCCAGAGGCAAACAAGAAGATGTATCAGCTTCTTGCCGCTATGAAACAGAAGAGTCCGGAGCTTGAAATCCCTGAAGGTATTTTCTATAACGGCATACCAGACTGTAACCTCTACGTGCAGAAGAAAAATGTTGGAACGGGAATGCTATATGGCGTGATGATCTACCGCATGACAGACTCCTACGAAGATGCTGCAATCATCCTTGCCGATAGCGGCAGACTGCAGTCAACGGCAGACAAGAAACACCTGCTCCTGCAACTCTATTCTGGAGAATGGTTTGAGAATATGAAATCTCAGCAGATGGCAGGAAACACAAACGTGCCATATCGTAGGGAGACCTTCGTGACGAAAAAGATACTCCTTGACTTTGATACCGACCTTAACGTAAATGAAGAGGTGTTCGCCAGTGATGCGCGCGGAAAGAGTCTTAAGGAGATTAGCAACGGACTGAATCAAACAAATCACGCCCTCGACAGTATTGGTGAGAGTACGCTTTACGACATGATGAACCAGTATTTTGCAAAGAACGCCACAGAGGAAGATACTATAAAAGGTGTGCAGATACTGAAAACGGCAAAGGCAAGGGAGTATGACAGTGATACTCTTTACAATGCCCTCAGCACGGACAGAAAGAAATACGTGACGAGTCAGGCTCTTAGTGAGGTGAGGATGATTAGTAACTACCTCGCTTTCAGTGGAATGATGGCGAAAGACGGAAACAAAACCGTTCGAGAACACTACCTGCAATGGGTGAATATCTACTCCACGGCAATCCTCTGCCTCGTGTTCTTCTTTATTGGAGCACCTCTCGGAGCAATCATCAGAAAAGGTGGTCTCGGCGTACCTGTTATTATCTCCGTGCTCGTGTTTATTGTCTATTACTCACTCGACAACACAGGATTCAGAATGGCAAGGGTAGGGGAGTGGCCAGTGTGGTTTGCAAAGATACTCTCGCCTGTTGTTCTCATCCCAACAGCCGTGTTCTTTACCTATAAGGCGAACAAAGACTCTACGGTTTTCAATATAGACATGTACCGAAACGCACTGATGAAACTCCTCGGACTGAGAACGAAGAGACATATCAGTATGAAGGAAGTCGTTATCGAAGAACCAAACTACGAGCTCGACAAACAACGTCTGCAGAAGGTTACGGAAGATATTGTGGCATATAACAAAGAACACAAGCTTTTCCTCATGCCGAATGTCATAAAGACGTTCTTCATATATCGTCCCGACCATGAGATGGAACGCATAAACGAGGAATTGGAAGAGATTATCTCCGACTTAGAGAATAGTAAGGAAAGGGATATCATAAAGCTTATCACGCAATATCCGATTATCTCCACCAAGGCGCATACCCGACCGTTTGAAAACAAATGGGGGAATATACTCGCCTTTATTCTCTTCCCTCTCGGCACGTTCTTATATCTCAGAATGTGGAGGTTCCGCCTTCGTCTTCTCAAAGACTTGAGAACAATCCATGGACTCAACGACAGGATTATCGAGAAAATCGATCAGTAGGTGCGCAGAAATGGTTACACAGTCCTTGCATTGCCTATTTGTTTGGAGTGCGTAACATAATCATTTCAAAAAAATGATTCTGCACGGCTCTCACCTTATTATATTATATAATGGGAATTTTTTTATAAAAAAAAGAAAAAAACACGGTAAATATTCCGTAGATTGAATTTTATTGAGTAAATTTGCATATCGTATTCTTAACATACAGCAATTATGAACAATTTATCAGACCGTTTGAACCGTCTTTCTCCGTCAGCGACTCTGGCGATGTCACAGAAAAGTTCGGAAATGAAAGCACAGGGAATAGACGTTATAAACCTTAGCGTCGGAGAACCTGATTTCAACACCCCAGACCATATCAAGGCTGCAGCAATAAAAGCAGTAGAAGACAACTGGAGCAGATACAGTCCTGTACCGGGATATCCAGAACTGAAAAATGCTATCGTGCAGAAACTGAAGAATGAAAACGGCTTGGATTATGCTCCGAGTCAGATACTTTGTTCTAACGGTGCAAAGCAGTCGGTGTGCAATACAGTCATGGCTTTGGTGAATGCAGGAGACGAAGTGATTATTCCTGCCCCTTACTGGGTGAGCTATCCGCAGATGGTGCTTCTTGCAGAAGGAACACCAGTCTTCATTGACGCTCCTATTGAGCAGGATTTCAAAATCACTCCAGAACAGCTTGAGGCTGCCATCACACCTGCAACACGCGCGCTCATTCTCTGCTCTCCATCAAACCCTACAGGCTCTGTATATAGCAAGGAGGAACTGGAGGGACTGAAGAACGTACTCTTGAAGCATGAAAGAGTAATCGTAATTGCAGACGAGATTTATGAGCATATCAACTATGTTGGTGAACATGCTTCCATGGCTTCTTTCGATGATATCAAGGACCGTGTGGTTATCATAAATGGCGTTTCTAAGGCATATGCCATGACCGGATGGAGAATAGGATTCATTGCAGCACCAGAATGGATCGTGAAGGGATGCAATAAACTCCAAGGACAGTACACCTCTGGACCTTGCTCCGTGTCACAGAAAGCTGCTGAGGCTGCTTTCAGCGGAGACCAGCAGTGTGTGGAAGACATGAGAAAGGCTTTCGAGAGAAGAAAGAATCTCATCGTGAAACTCGCAAAGGAAATTCCAGGACTTGAGGTCAACGACCCGCAGGGTGCTTTCTATCTCTTCCCGAAATGCTCCTCTTTCTTCGGAAAGGAATTTGAGGGTAAGAAAATCAATTCTTCCACCGACCTTGCGCTCTATATTCTCGAGAAAGCACACGTGGCAACAGTTGCTGGAGATGCCTTCGGCTCACCAGAATGTTTCCGCATGAGTTACGCCACAAGCGACGAGAACATCATCGAAGCAATGAGCCGCATAAAGGCCGCTTTAGCTCTCCTTAAATAATAAGAAACGGCAAAAACAAAGAAATTTTAAGGAAAAACGTGTTAAAATATTTTAATCGGTGTGTTTTTTCGTAGATAATAATTATCTTTGCGAATGAAATACACGAAAAGGCCTTAAATGCGTTTCTATTGATTTTATAAAGTCGAAAAGTGTAGAATATACCCTTCAGACTCTGTAGATGAAATACCTTAAACAAAAAAAAGAAAAATATTTCTTATTTCAATTAATAACTAAATCTAAAAAAAATTATGGCAAATTCACAGAAAGCAGCCCCAGCTAAGAAGCAGGGCTTCACAGGTGTTCGCAATGCAATCTGGGTAATCGTAATCTGCGGTATCGCAGGTGTATGCTTCTTCCAGTATGTGCTCGGTAATCCATCAAACTTCCAGGGCGGTGACAACGCAAACGCTCCTCTCCCAGGAAACCTCCTCGGTACAATCTACAAAGGTGGTATCGTTGTGCCAGTGATCATCACTCTCCTCTTCACCGTTATCGCTCTCTCTGTTGAGCGCGCTCTCGCTCTCAGCACAGCAAACGGTAAAGGCAAGCTCGGCAAGTTCGTTCGCGAAGTAAAGGCTGCCGTTACAGCAGGTGATATGGCAAAGGCTCAGCAGCTCTGCGACAAGCAGCAGGGTGTTGTCGGCAACGTGGTAACAGCTTCTCTCAAGGCTTATGCTGAGATGGAGAGCACATCTGGTCTCAAGAAGGAGCAGAAGGTTGCTAAGATTCAGCAGGCTCATGAGGAGGCAGTACAGCTTGAGATGCCTACTCTCCAGATGAACATGCCTATCCTTGCTACTCTCGTAACTCTTGGTACTCTTACCGCTCTCTTCGGTACTGTGGTTGGTATGATCAAGTCATTCGCTGCCCTCGCTGCAGGTGGTGGTGGTGACTCTCTTGAGCTCTCTACCGGTATCTCTGAGGCCCTCGTAAATACTGCTTCAGGTATCTTGACTTCATGGGTTGCTGTAGTATCTTATAACTTCTACTCAAACAAGATCGATAAGCTTACTTACGCTCTTGACGAGGTTGGTTACACAATTGCTAAGACATACGAGGCTAACCACACAGAAGAGGCTTAATCTTTTTACTAACCCTTTAAAACTTTTATCGCTATGGGTAAAGTAAAAATCAAAAAAGCCGACGTCTGGATTGATATGACTCCTATGTCAGACGTGATGGTCCTTCTCCTCACATTCTTCATGTTGACATCAACATTCGTGAAGAACGAGGCTGTGAAGGTCAATACGCCTGGTTCGGTTTCAGAAATCAAAGTTCCAGAGACAGAAGTTCTTCAGATTCTTGTAGACAAGGAAGGAAAAATCTTCATTGGTCTCGATAAGCCTGGATACATGCAGGAGATGCTCAATAACTTTAGGTCACAGGTGACCTCTCTTGAGCTCAGCGGCATGCAGGAAAAGAACTTCGTTGCTCTCGCTTCATTCGGAGCGCCAGTAGCAGAAATGTCAAATGTCCTCAGACATGAGTCTAACGAAATCAACGAAATTCAGAAGAAACTTGGTATTCCTACTGATAGTATCGACGGTGGCATGAGTGAATTCCAGCTTTGGATTCAGTCTGCTCGCGACTCTTCTTTCGGTTCTGATATGAAGATTGCAATCAAGGCAGATGCCGCTACTCCTTACCGCGTTGTTAAGAAGATGATGTCTGAACTTCAGGACATGAGTGAGAACCGTTACTATCTTATAACATCGTTAAAGAAGGAGGGTGAATAATATGGCAAAGAAGAAAGGATCAAGACAGAAAAAGGCCGAGACTCGTGTCGACTTCACCCCGATGGTGGATATGATGATGCTCCTTATCACATTCTTCATGCTTTGTACTTCGCTCAGCAAGCCAAGCTCAATGCAGTTGACGATGCCAAGTAACGATAAGAACGTGCAGGAGCAGGACCGTGGTGCTACAAAGGCTTCACAGACCATCACAATCTATCTTGGTGGTAACGACGGTATCTACTACGTTGCAGGTATTCCAAACTTCGACGACCCTACTTGTGTAAAGAAGACAACATGGGGAGCAGAGGGAATTCGCGACGTGCTCGTAAACCACAAGACTGAAGAGGGCTACACACCTGTAAAGAATATCAAGGCCTCCAAGGCTCTTCTCGATGCAGAGCGCGCAAAAGACAAGTCAATGACAGACTCTGTTTACAACGCTCGCCTTGAGAAGATCAAGAAGGGTGAACTCGAAACAGGTAAGGTGCCACCTCTTACTATCATCATCAAGGCTCTCGATACCGCATCTTACAAGAACCTTGTTGACGCTCTTGATGAAATGCAAATATGTGCAATCGGTAAGTATGTTATCGACCAGATTAACGAAGACGACGAGAGACTTCTCGGCGCAGCTGGTGTTAAGTAAGGTTCGGTAATAAACATTAAAACCATAAAGAAATATCTACTATGTCAAAAATAGATCTTATTTCAAATGATTGGACCGAGCTCGTCTTTGCCGGTCGTAATCAGGCCTATGGTGCTTACCAGTTGCGTAAGGGTACTGGCAAACGTAATGTCATCTCAATGATATTCGTTGCCGGAGTGGCTCTGGTAGCATACTTAGGACTCGCAGCATACAACTCTTACCAGGCTCAGGAGAAGGCTCGTTTCGAAGCAGAGATGGAGCTCTCTCTTCTTGAAAGCAAGAAGGAAGCAAAGGTAGAGAAGAAGGCTGAAGTGCCAAAGGTGGAGACTGTAAAGGTTGAGAAGGTAAAGTCTTCTATCGCATTTACACCTCCTGTAATCAAGAAGGACGAAGAAGTGAAGCCTGAAGAGGAGATGAAGACTCAGGACGAGCTTAACGAGAACAAGACCGCCATCGGTGCATTCGACGTAAAGGGTAATGACGACGAAGGTGGCACTGTCCTCAAGGCCGTTGAGGAGATCGCAACTCCAGAACCTCCAAAGGAGGAAGAGAACAAAGTCTTCGACGTTGTAGAGCAGATGCCATCATTCCCTGGTGGTCCAGCCGCTCTCATGCAGTTCCTTAGCTCTAATGTTCGTTACCCTGCTGTTGCAGAGGAGAACGGCATCCAGGGTCGTGTAACCATACAGTTCGTCGTTGAGAGGGACGGTAGCGTTACCGACGTAAAGACCATGAAGTCTGTTGACCCTGCTCTCGACCGTGAGGCAGAGCGCGTTGTAAAGTCAATGCCTAAGTGGATTCCTGGTAAGCAGAATGGCTCTCCAGTACGTGTGAAGTACTTCGTTCCTGTGGTATTCCGCCTCCAGTAATGGAAAACGAAGGATATTCAACCCTTAATTAACTCATAATCATGAAGAGTAGTGGTGAGGCTTCTCAGACAGAGGGTTTCCCTCTACTCTTCATCTTTCGTTTCTTGACTTTCTTCCCATTCTTTAAGGAAGTGCAAGGTATTCAATAAATAACAATAACACGCAATGAAAACTCTTTTCGCAAACATTAAAACAGCATCAGCATCTGTAGTAACGGTACTGGCAATGACATTGTTGGTTTTCTGTTCTTGCAACAATCAGCAGAAGTCCAAGAATGCGCGCACAGACACCTATGCCTCTGGAGAGATGGTGGTTATGTGCGACGAGAGTTTCAGTCCGATTATTGAGGAAGAACTGAAGATTTTCCACATGACCTATCCAAAGGCGAAGGTCACTCCACAATACACCAATGAACTCGATGCCTTTAATGCACTCATGAAACAAGAGGTGCATCTCATTATTGCAGCCCGCAATTTCAGTCAGAAGGAAAAAGATTATCTAAAGTCAAACACACTCAATCCAAGGTATTTCCCTATTGGCTATGACGGTTTGGCGTTTATCTGTAACAACCAGAACACAGACTCTTGCATCACGGTGAAGGATATAAAGAGAATCCTTCTCGGACAAGTGAAAGACTGGAGCGAGGTGAACAAAGGCTCTAAACTGGGAGAGATAGACGTTGTCTTCGACAATAAAAAATCTGCTGCAGTGCATTTCGCTGTTGACTCCATCCTTGGTGGAACACCTATCAACAGTCCGAATATTACGGCAGTGAATACAAGTGCCGAGGTTATCAACTATGTTGAGAAGACTCCAAATGCCATTGGAGTGATTGGTAGTAACTGGTTGAACGACAAGCGGGATAGCACAAATGTCACTTTCAAGAAGAACATCACAGTGATGTCTGTCTCACAAATGGAAGAGGCTACAGAGATGAACAGTTGGAAACCATATCAGCTATATCTTCTCGACGGACGATATGCTTTTGCAAGAACAATATATGCATTACTCGTAGACCCTTATCACGGACTCCCCGGCGGTTTCGCTAACTATCTACAGTCGCCTATTGGTCAGAAGATCATACTCAAATCAGCTCTTCTTCCTTACCGTGGCGATCTCACCTTCCGAAAGGTGAATGTCAGCAATGATTAGAAAGAAGAAAATGATGTCGCTATCAGTCTATAACGGCAGTAATTATGATCACCACTAGCGGAATGCGAAAACAAAAGAATACAATATAAAACAAAAAAAATATCATAGCTTATGAAGACAATCAAATATTTTTTAATTGGAGCCCTGATGACAGTCATCAGCGCTCCAGCAATGGCTCAGGTGTCAGTTTCTGACGCTGTGAAGGCCATCAAGAGTTCAAATGCGTCAAACGCAAAGGAGACAGAGAAGTTAGTAAAGCAGGCTTACAAGACTGTTAAGAAGGATGCTGCTGAGGTGGCAAAGCTTGGTCGTGCATACCTTGACGTTAAGGATACACTGAACGCAAGAGTATATGCAGAGCTTGCTATCAAGGCAAACAAAAAGTCTGCCCTCGGCTATATCCTCAGAGGTGACATCGAGGTGCTGAACGACAATCCTGGTGATGCTGCTTCATGGTATCAGAATGCTATCTACTTCGATCCACAGAACCCAGAGGCTTACAAGAAGTACGCATTTATCTATCGTGGTCGTGACCCAAAGCAGGCTGTACAGACTCTTGAGCAGCTCCGCACTGTCGACCCAACATATCCTGTAGACGCTGAGGCTGGTCATATCTATTATCTCTCTGCAACAAAGAATGCAGCTTATATGCCTCTCGCTCTTGAGTGCTTCCAGAAGGTTCAGCTTCCTGATTATGACAGACTCGGTTCTTACTATATGACTGAGTATGCTCTTGTTGCTTTCGCAAGCCAGAAGAACGACCTCTCTCGTCAGATTGCAGAACATGGTTTGAAGAGCAATCCTCGCAATGCTGGCTACAACCGTCTCGTTCTCTACAACTCTGTAGAGCTTAAGGATTTCGATAAGGCTGTTTCTTATGTAGACCGCCTCTTCAACCAGAGCGACTCTCTTGAGATTTCTGCTAACGACTATAAGTTCGCTGGTCTTGCTTATGCTGGTCAGAAGAACTTCGACGAGGCTCTCAAGTATTACACAAAGCAGCTTGAGGTTTCTGACGACAACAGTTCAAAGGCTGCTGTTCTCAAGGTGCTCTCTGACACTTACAAGGCAAAGGGCGACCTCGATAACTCTCTTGCTAAGTATGAGGAGTATCTCAAGCTCAACACTTCTGCAAATGCTAACGACTATGCTGGTCTTGCTAATATCTATCGTAACATGGCAGCAGAGAAGACTGGTGAAGAGCAGAAGGCAACTGTTGACAAGGCTCTCTCTATCTATAAGGATATGATCGAGAAGTTCCCAACATCAGCAGATTATTCTAACTTCATGTCTGCTCGTACTATCCAGATTCTCGACCCAGAGCAGAAGCAAGGACTTGCTCGCCCTTATTATGATGCCCTCATCACTTCTATTGAGACTGCAGGCATTAAGAGCGATGCTGACAAGACACGTATCAAGGAGGCTTATACTTACGTAGGTATCTACCTCTTCAAGTTCGCTGACGATATGGAGGGTGCAAAGCCTTACTTTGACAAGCTCATTCAGCTCGACCCTGAAAATGCAATTGCAAAGCAGGTTCTTCAGGCTTACGAGAAGTAAACAGTATATCAACCATATTATTATAGGGCAGGCTAAAACAGTCTGCCCTTTTCTTTTCCGAGTTTTGCAGCTGTTTGTACTATCAATAGTATAAAAGTTGTTAAATATC
>SAMEA3663036__coassemble_1326_pt1 | contig 9453 bp, 10 predicted proteins | sample SAMEA3663036__metabat2_high_PE_014 | metagenome-assembled genome bin SAMEA3663036 (sample SAMEA3663036) | pig gut metagenome | biome: pig gut; feature: pig-associated habitat; material: faeces | place: France | collected 2012
CGATAACGATAACGATGGCGATAACTAAAGAATGAAAACGATAACGATAACGATGACGATAAAGATGACGATAACAAGTTGCTAAAGCAAACGATGACGTTAACCTTAACGTTAACGATAACAAGTTGCTAAAGCTGACGATAGCGATGACGATAACGTGAACGATGACGATAGAAAAAGCCCTCTCGCTTGAGAGCGGGAAGGCTTGAGATGAGGGCAGGAAGTTACTTCTTCTGAAGATTGTGGATGACCTGTTGTCGGTTGCGGGTGCGGTTGCGCTTGAAGGAGACGTGGATCCAGTAGATGCCATGGGAATGCTCGAAGATGAGCTTGTCGAAGTGGAGGTTGTCCATCATCCAGAGGAACCATTGCCTGCCGGTATGGTTGTCGGGGATGCGGATGTCACAGGCTTCGCCAAGGGTGTGCTGGGAGGAATAGACGCCTCCAACTTTGATGTTGAGCTGTGGACATCGGTAGCCGGAGCTGATGATAATCGGCTGGCCCGCGAACTCGCGGAGGGGTTCAAGAATCTCTTTGCACAGCTGCTGGAGGGCAGGGATGTACTGTGATGGAACGCTATTGTCGATGCCAAGCTTGGTGGCGGTGGCACTTCTTTCGAACTCGGATAATGAGAAATGTTCTGATAGCTTCATAATGATATAATTTTGGAAAATGGTGAAGATAATAATTTTGAAGGAAAATGTATTGTAATGGACAGGCGGTTGCCTGTATTATGTAGCACTCAAGATTCCTGGTGAGCAAGCTCTCCGATTATCTTGCGAGCTACATAATACCCCTTCGGGTAGGTCCATTCCAATTAAAGAAAATAGCTTCGCTTAAAATTGCTTCGCATAAAATGGTTTTGCCATATCGATTGATTTGCCGTATTGATTGAGATAAGAATAATATGTAAGGAGAATGGTATTCCATCCTTTGAGGAACACGCGCCTGTGGCTATCACACGAATCTAACGAATAGTTCCGGATTTTTTTAATCGGATGATCACTCGGATCAAGAAGGTGAGCAAGGCTCCGACTGCGAACCAGAAGGTGAAGCGGGTGAGGTGGTCAAAGAGGGTCAGGGGTCGGGTGATTTCCTTCACCTCGGTGACTGTCACTTGATACGGGATGCTGTCGATCTGAGTCTTATAGACTGTGTCGCGGAGGAGGCGGTAGCGGTACTCGACCGAGACGTCACGGAGATAGACGGTGTCGCGCGAGCGGTCGAGCTGGCGGTCGCGGAACACATAGATGGAGTCGTACTGAACGTTGCTCAGATAGACGGTATCTACTGATGTGCGCTCAACGAGCTGTGTCACATGGCGCAAGGTTGAACAACTGTAAACTGTAAGAAGTGTAAGAAGGAGCAGCACATAGGGTGCTGGGGTGATGTCAAGTCGTTTCATACGAGCTTGCGGATTTCGTTGATGGTTACGTCTTGGAAGTAGGTCACGCTTCTGCTCTGGCTGGCGTCTGTTCCGCCTACACGGTGCTCACGGGCAGCGAAACGGAGCGAGGCGACTACAAGATCGTTCGGGTTGAACTTCACTTGATTGCCAAACAGGGTGGCTGCATAGGCGTTCTGGTACTGCCCTCCAAGTTCCTGAAGGACGATGATGGACTTCTCAGAAGGTCCGTTCTGGGTGTTGATGCCGATTGGCTCGGTCTGGGAAATAACTTTGTAAATCATAATAGAATAAATTTTATTTGAATAAAACACGTAATGTAAACGATAACGATAACGTTAACGATAACTAAAGAATAAAACACGTAATGTAAACGATAACGATAACGTTAACGATAACTTTATTTTCGAACACGGATTGAATGCGGATAAGACTGATGCAGTGAGAAGCGGTTCTGGCTGGAAGCCTTATTGATGAACTGATTATTGATTGATGCTGGCTGAAAGCCAGTACCATAGACTAGGCTGGAAGCCTATACTTTGAGTAACGTGGGGAAATGCGTCAGCATTTGCCTACGGATTAAGATCAAGTCCACACAACTGGCTGGAAGCCAGTACCAATAATCCTTCAGAAAGTAGGGTATAGGTTTCTAGAATAATCTATAATCCAGAATAAAAATCCTTACTAACATACGCAACAGTCCGTTGCTTTTAGGGAGCGGTTGGTTTGTGGATCGGGCGTTGCCCTCGACATCCGAACGAAAATCCTAAGGAAAATCTGAAACTAAAAGATATCAGTTCTATCAGTGCAATCCGTGGTCAGGATTAACGAATTGTTAGAGTGACGGGATTGCCGCGTTCGAGGTTCTTGCGGATGCGGTCGTAGAGGTTGTCGAAGGCGGTCTTGGGATGCTTGAGGCAACCGGGAACAAGGTATTCGCCTACGATGATACTGCCGTCTTCTCGATGATAGACTCCATTGCCGGGCTTGAGCATCGGGCAGACGCGAGGGAGCTTGGTGTTGATGCCGACTGAGGGCTTGCGAGGGCAAGAGGAGCAGAGCGATGGCGTGAACGATAACGATGACGATAACGATGACGATGGCGATAACGATAGCGATGACGATGACGATGACGATAACGATGACGATGACGATGGCGTGAACGATGACGATGACGATGACGATGACGATAACGAATTAGCGTTGGGGATAGCGATAGCATTTGGGGATGGCAATTTTTCGTTATCGTTATCGTTATCGTTATCGTTAATTACTGGCATCTTGCGGGCATACTGGCGGCACTTGATGACCGCTATCTGATAGGTGCCCTCGGGCAGGCAGTGATGCGCATTTTCTGCGCAATCACATACCCTCCGTCCGTCAATGCGGATTTGGCCGTCAATGGTGTCAGGTCGATGCCTGATTCTGCGTAATTCAATATTCATCATAAAAGTAAAGAAAGTAAAGATTGTAAAAGAAAGTAAAGAAAGGTCTTCACCCCAACACGCTCTTATGCTTGGCGAGATACTTCGGGGTCTTGATATAGTCCATCGTGGCTTGGTCTTGCTCGATGTAGCCGCGGTTGGTCCAGGTGTAGATGAGCTGCATGACGTTGCCATCACGCCCTTGGGCACGGTGTACGGCACTGAGGTCCTGCTTGCCAAAACGGTCGGGCAGCAGATCGAGCATGTTCTGCGGACCACACACTGCCGGGAGCTGCTCGCGGAGGTTCTCCTCGCGCATCTGCTCGCCATAGAAATGCAGCTTGCACCAGAGGTCGTACTGCTCACTCCAGCGGCAGAAGTCGGCAATATCTTTTGTCCACTGATAGCCATGGGCGATGAAGAGGAGTATGGCCTTGTCGTAGGCAATGCGGTTGGCGCGATAAGAGAGCGTCTCGAAGACATCATCGTCCGACAGTTCTGCCAGGTCGGCATTCTCCTCCATGATGCACTCTGCCATCTTCTCCGCCTGTCGGCATTCGATGAGCCCAGTGGCGGCATTGAGGTTGTTGATGAAGGGCTGCAGCTGTCGCCTGAAGAGCTCGTCATAGTTGCCAAAACGGGGGATTCCGCGTCTGCCAAGAGGACGGATAATGGTGGAGAAGGTGAGTCGCGACAAGGTGCCGTTGGTGAGTCCGTTGCGGAAGTAGGCCTGTCCGGCTGGGATGGTGGTGGAGGCGTTGAAGTTGAAGCGCAAGGGTGGCGTACCGGTGACCGACTCCTGTCCTACTCGCTCCTGTCCGTAAAGCGACTGTGTGAAGGCAAGGCGGATGATCTCGCTGGCAGTGGCTCCTCCCGTGGCCTTGATCTGGTCGAGCAGCTCTATCTCATCGAGCTTGACATAGATGAACTTTCCGCCTGCCGCCTGCACGTCAAGGAGTCGTTGCACCATAGCGGCATTGGTCATGTTCGACATCAGATATTGCACACACAGGCCTTCGGGTCGAGAGGGTTTCTTCTCGGTCGATTTCGACTGCTTGCATTGCGCCTTCCATTGCTTCTCCAGCTCTCGCGAATAGTCATCGCGCTGGCGGATATCCTCCATGATAAGGTCGATGGGCATGTTGACCGAACCCTTGCCGATCGACTGCTTCGCCATCAAGATTGACATGAAGCCCCCGAGGTCGTTGACGGAATTGTCGATGTAGCGGGTGGTCACGCCATGGAGGTGTGCGCCCAGAGGTGGGAAAACCGCTTGCGCCACAGCCGGACGGTACATGGGATCGACCTTGCTGACTAAGAGCTGGATGAGGCGCGGGAGCTTCTTGGGCATCTCGGGTGGCGTGGAGGCAGCCAATGGGTTGGACGAGGCAGTGGCGGCTGAAAGATTCAGGACGTTCTGCTGTCCGCGAGCCACACTAACGGCACGCTGCACTATAGGCGGCATGTTGCGGCTCTGGGCACGGTTGCAGGCCGACTGGATGGTGCGATACAGGCGCTCGGAGTCTTCGCCATAAGTGGGGAGCACCTGACGAATCCAGCGTGGGTCGTCATTGCAGACGTAACGCAGATGGCACGCCATGGAGAAGAGGAAATTGTTGCGCGAACCGTGGACGGGCACGCCTCCTAGCTGATCGGCCAGACATTCCACCAGCAGGCTGTAGGGGATGCCGTCATAGTCCTGTGGATAGTTAGCGTTAGCGATGGCATTAGCGTTGGCATTGGCGATGGCATTAGCGTTGGCAGACGATGGCAAGTTTGAAGCAGCAATGAAGCTATCGCTAATGTTATCGCTGAATCTATCGCTATCGCTAAACACCGAAACATTGTCGAACAGCTCGGGCGAGACAAAGAGCAGATCGTCATCAGAGGCGGTACTTGAGAAGAACACGCGGGTGTGGTCTTTTGCTCCCTCGTCATACTTGACTCCAAGCATCTGACTTGCCCAGCGGAGGTTGTTCTCCTGCGAGAGTTCGGGATGACGCTTGAAGGCAATGTGATAGCCCTTGGTGGCAGAACGTTCGAAGAAGAGCAGTCCGATCTCGTCCTTCATGGAGAAGATGCGGTCGCGGATTGCATGAGAGTGGTTTTCTGCTTGGCAATCGGCTTCGCTGAAATCGATGTCCATACCTACCGAACCTGACAGTCGGGTGCTGGCCTTGAGGCTTCCGTCCTCGTTGGGCAGACAGGAATAGTTGAACTGAAGGAGTTTGCGCTTGGCGTCTGTCTGGCCTTGGCGAGCCTGAGCCACCAGCGATTGCTGGCGCTCAGTGCTGCGAAGCTGACGCAGTTCCTCCTCAGTCTGTACGGGGCGCATGTGTTTGGCTCCGTCTTGATAGAAGATTACGTGAACTGACATAGTGCGTGGGTTTAATCGATTGAATTAAGTGCTTCGGTTAACTCTTTAAAGACCTTTAAGGCAAACAATGACTTGTCGGTGACCTCGGCAGGGTTGAAGGCCTTCAAGAAGGGATAGTAGAGTCCGTCCTTCCGGCGAACGATGTTCACCAGTTGCCCTTCATACAGGCGGTTGTTGCGGATGTCGCGTTTGCGAGGCACGGTCTCCTGAAAGAGGATGTCGCCATCGTTGCCGGGCGAGAGCATCCCCGAAACTATAGGCTTAACGGGGTTGACCTGAGCAATACCATTGGCAGTCAGGAAGTTCGGATTGGAGTTCTGGAACACACAAGTAAGGTTGATGTTCTGAAAAACTGTTTTGTTCATAAATATAAAAATTAAAATTAAACGATAACGATAGCGATAACGATAGCGATGACGATAGCGATAACGATGACGATAGCGATAACGTGAACGATAGCGATGACGATAACGATAACGATAGCGATAACGATGACGATAACGATAACGATAACGTGAACGAAAACACTTTGGCGATAGCGATGGCTAAGAGTCAAAGAGTCGAAGTCTCTTAGTCTCTTATTCTCAGCCAGTGCTGCTGAGCGGCTTGATGATGGCCTTGTCCATATCCTCGCCAAGTCCCTCGTGGGTCAGGTAGAGATAGATGGCAGCCAGTGTGAGGTCGGCAGGCGGAGTGGCTTCGCCCTGCTCCATGTAGTCGAGGAGCGAGCAGCAGAGCTCTTCCTGGGCAGGCTTCTTCAGCACGCGCAAGATAGGCTTGATGGCCTCCTGCTGCTCAGGCTTCAGATAGTTGAACAGATCCGATTGGATGCTAGTTGGGAAAGTGAAATGTTTAGTCATATAAAAAATGATTAAATTAAACCATGCGTTTTGAGGTCGCCCTCTATAAAGTAGTCTGCAAAAAATCCACTACCTTTTAGCCTTGAAGGTTGAGGGTGTGACTGCATCCCGATGCTGAAAAGCAGGGATTTATTGCAGAGCCACAATGAGTTAGAGAAAATAAAAATAATTTTTAATCCCTCCTTGAAGGTCGAACGGAAGGTAGCGTCTTGGCAGGGTTGAGGAGGTCGATAAGGAAGTCCAGCATTGCAGTAGGTTTCTTGCCCGGCATCTGTTGAGCCTTGATGTCTTCATCGAACGGTTGCCCACTGGCCTGTACGAAATGCGAGCGCACGGTCAGCCAGATGCGCGACCCGGGAGTGGTGACGTACTTCTTCTGCTTGATGAGTTGCTTGAAGAGATAAGCCAGCTGTGCCTTGCCGCCTGTCCAACGTATGCGGTGGTAAAGGGGTTGACCGCTGAAGAGGTCGATGAACTGCTTCTGCTGTGTGCGCTGGTCAATCAGGTTCAGCTGCTTCAGTCCTACGTAGAGGGCAGAGAGTCGCTGGATGCGCGTCTCGTCCATGCACTCATACAGAAAAGTGGAGTCTTTGTACTCGAACTTCTTTGCTGGTCTTGGAGCCGGCTTCTTATGTGCGCTGGTATCGACACCATCGAGCACCACCTTGCGGAGTTCCTTGTACGCCTTCTCAAGAGCATCCAGTTTGGCGAGAATCTCAGAGGCATTGAACCCCTGAAACTTAGACATGTTACTTCCGTTCATTCCTGCTCCTCCTCTGAATTAAGAATATTGCGGATAGCGCGAGCAAGCTTGCACATGCGCACATAGCCATGGCTGCCACTATTGCGAGAGGCGAACTTACGAACGGTCTCTTCATCAAGAGCCACAAGGCGAGCCACAGACTCAAAATAATAGATAAACTGATACTCATCAGTGGGGTTCTGCTCCTCCACAAAGTTCATCACTTTGCTGTAGGCTGCCGAGTTACTGATAATCATAGCTGTTGCGAGCCGAACAGCCTCATCGCTCATGCCTCCCTTGAAGTTGCGGAGGCGCTGACCATTGCGTTTGTTGGTCGATTTCTTCATTTGATTATGAATTTATGGTTAAGGAGGCCAGCGGAGTTGCTGGTTTGTTCCTGAAATCGACCGCAAATTTACATGGACCATATATCCTTGCAAGGACTATAAAAAAGAACTGGAGCATGGAGAAGAACCATGCTGATAGTCCGCTGAATCTCAGTGAATTATGCAGTAGAAAAATTTTCAACAACAAGACTGGGACGATGGTCGGTTCATTTCAGTTCATGTATCGACCCACTTTCAGTTCATCTACAGTTCACATTACAAGAATGAAACTCAATCTCAATATTCCCGATTTTGAACAATACACAGGCGACCAGCAGTTTGTGAATGTGGTTGCGGCTCTGGAGAAGCTGGAGACGCAGAAGGGTGGACTTCCGGTAGAGACCATCTGGGGGATGGCATGGCAGATTGTGGAAAAGTTGCGCAAAGCCCTGCGTCCAGATGTTATTGTCAAAAGACTGCCCACTCTCATCTCATCACAGCTGAACAAGGATGTCACTGCTGACCCCATACACTCCACCCATTGCATCATGTTCTGCGTCAACTACCTGCTGTGCGCCAATGACGAGGAACCCGACCCTAACCAAGATATCATCGACAGCATCAGCGAACAGCTCAGCCGGATGCCCGACATCGTGGAGCTATTTGAGGCAGTTGAGAAGGTGGAAGACCTGGAGGAAGCCAAGGGAAATGTGGTGGAGGGGCGCAATGTGATGAAGGAGGGCGAGCTGCCATCCTCAGGACTGATGCACCAGATGCAGAGGGGCGACCAGCTGATACTCAGCCGACTGGAGGCTTTGATCGGCAAGGGCGAATGGCAGGGACTTTCGCATGACGATGTGAAGAACGGTCTGTGGATGGCATTGGGATGCGGCACGCTGGGGCTGAATGCAGAGGAGAGCCGGCTGAGCGAAAAACTCTGGACATTGCTCCGACAGCGAAGAGGACAGAATACAGAAGGCAGTGTGCGCATCACATGGCTCAACATGGTGGGCTATTTCGTGAATCGAAAGATGCTGGACGGAGCTTCGCCCAGCCTGTGCAGAACGTTCTTCCCCCACTTGCATGGTGATGAATACAAGGCCATCGACAAAGGCAGAAACAAGGATATAAGGGGATTTGAGGAAATCACACCCCTACTGGACACATATGTAAAACCTAAGGAAAAGTAAAGATTGTATGTCAGATTTTGTATTGTATAGCTATCAGTGTAACCCAATACACGTTGAGATTGACCCTAAGGAAATAACGACCATCCCTATTGATTATGACGAGGAAGAGAACAGGAGGGCTGACGAAAACATGGCTCGCCATCAGGAACTCTTCCAAGAATTTTTCGACACCGAGGAGGTCTGCGACCACAAGCACAACGGCAACATCTATCTGCTGCACGATGGCAGCTACTACAAAACTAAGATACTGATGAGCCGGGGCGGTATCATCATGCTGCGGTTGCAGAAGGACAAATTTCACGAATACGAGTCGGACTTTAATATGCGGGTCCAGAAGGAGCAGCCTTCGAGTATGATCATCATTGACAACCGATTCGAACAGCAACGCATCATCATTGAGCGAAAGAAGGATACCTTTGCGCCATCGACCATCGCCAAGATGCTTGAGAAGAACATCGGAGCATGGATGACGAAGAATTATCGGGTGGGAGTGCGCGTACCGCTCATCTACCGCAAGGACGAATTCTGGTCGGTGGTGAATGATTACAAGAACGGCATCAAGAAACTGGTGTTCGACTTCCCATATCCCAACATGGCTCGCCCCATGAACAAGCTGGGCAAGAGTCTTAAACAGTTCGGAGTGGACCTGAAGGGCAAGGTGAGAGTGACAACCTGTTCGCAGCCTGGAGATTTCCTCATCATCGACCCAAAAGAGAGAAACGAGGACTTGGACGAAATCGTCAGCTACCTCTTCGAGGTGGGTTCGCCTGTGGATGTGTATCTCGTATCGGGCAGAAGGGTGAAATGTTTCAGCAAAGATAATCCAATCGTGGTGCCAGTGCCAGAGAAGATTGCCGAGTTTAGAGGTCAGAAGGAAGATAACCTCTTCCCGGATGGATTCTTTGAAGGTGTGGCTGAGATGCTGAACGGACTGAAGGGTATCAACTATGCTCAAGCCGATGCCTGATTCCTTATATATGCCTGTCATTAGCCCCGATTCCTTACAGTCTTACAGTTGTCAGTTTGCCAAACTTGAGACTGTCATCGGCCACAAAGAAATAAATATATAATTATATATTTAAATTTTTGACCCCCGTCTTAGGGGCAAAATCCTGTCATCTGTAAACTG
>SAMEA3663036__coassemble_1434_pt1 | contig 8928 bp, 7 predicted proteins | sample SAMEA3663036__metabat2_high_PE_014 | metagenome-assembled genome bin SAMEA3663036 (sample SAMEA3663036) | pig gut metagenome | biome: pig gut; feature: pig-associated habitat; material: faeces | place: France | collected 2012
AACTGCAAAAAGAACAACTGCAAAAAGAACAACTGCAAAAAGAACAACTGCAGAAAGAACAACTGCAGAAAGAACAACTGCAGAAAAAGCCACTTCAAAAATAAAACCGACAACATCCTCAAAGGAATAGACAGATGTGCGTAGGCACACTTATTTACTTCACTCAATCTTTTATAACTGACTAAACACAAAGGGTAACCTGGCTCGAAGAAGAAACCCTCAGCCGGTTACCCTTTTTTCATTTGCTGTTTTTTTTATTTCTGACTATAAAGAAATTTGAACACCTGCCTTTATCCATCTTCCCGGTTGGCGTACAATACTATAATCGTAATATTCCTTATCGAAGATATTTGAACAGTCTACATATAAAGACCACGGAATCCTGCCCTTTGAATCCCATAACAGCTTGCCGTCAAGAAGACCGTAAGGCTTGTTGCCATTTCCTGTTCTCTCCTGCCAACGCCAAGAGAGAGAGAAAGAAAGATTCTTCCAAATTCTTCCATCAGCCTGAAGAACAACCTTATGGCGCAGGTACTCTTGAGCATATTTTGAGAGAGTGACCTCCCTCGTATGCTCCAAGTCTTCTGAAATCCAGGAATATGCCACCGACAATCTTCTTAGGAAAGAGTCGGAGAACAATTCCCTTGGCAGGAATGCCACCTGAGTTTCCACTCCCACATTGTCCATTGTGAAGTTTCCAGAGCGGTAAATCCATGTTGAAGAATCGGTTGGCTTACCGTCTGCATCAACGGTTTCGTCAGTGAACACCACCCAGTCTATCATATCCGACTTGTGTGAGTAGAACGCCTGAACGTTTGCCTCCCAAGCCACTCTTCTGAATTTCACACCGAGCGAAGTATCGTTTGTCTTCTCTGGCATAAGGTTCTGTGAGCCCTCGATATTCTTTCCTGAGTAATAAAGGTCTGTATAGGTAGGCATTCTCAATGCCATGTTCCATGATGCGTAAACAGTGACCTCTTTAGTAGGGCGATAGCTTATATCTACTCCAGGATAGAATCGCCAACGGTTGTCAAGTCCGCTATTTCTATTTGCGAGACATCCAACAGAGAAAGTCCAATCGCTTAAGAGAATATCATGCTCAAGGAATGCAGAATAGTTTGTGCGTTTATCGTGACATGTGTATTTCCTCTCTTCGATTGCATCATGACCAACGATATCTTTGTAGTCGCTTTCTGGAAGTTTCTTGCCAAGGTTTGTAGACCAGATTCCCTCAGAACGTATTTCAACTCCGAACGAAGTCTTTCCCAATGCCGTTTGAATCCAAGAGTTCAGTCCCCCTCCAACAACATCTACGAGATGGAAATTCTCTCCTGCTGGTGAAACATCCTTATGCCATTGGTAGTGGTCAAGCCATCTATTCCAGAACACCTGTGGCAGAATATTCAGCTTTCCTATTTTAACCTCTCCCTTCAAAGCCGCTAAAAATTTTTCCGTGCTCTCCCATTGGTCTGTTGAGGAAAGTCCATAGAATGTGTTTGCACCATACGGCTTATAACTATAGCCTGCCTGTGCTTCTACTTTTACATTCTTAGCTCTTAGGGAACCTTGATAAAAGAAATGAGTGTTACTAAAAAAAGCATTCTCCGTAGCTCCGTCACTACGTGAATAACCTCCAGACAGTGCGTGTGTCATGACACTGCCATTAGAAAAACTGGTGGCTGACGAAAGGCGGAGATCACCTCCTCCGTAGCCATATGCGCCTCCTTTAAGATGTAGGTCGGCAGCCAGCGACTTCTGCTCATCAACGCTCTTTGTAACGATATTCACCACTCCGGTGAATGCAGACGTTCCAAAGACTCGTGCCGCTGGACCTTCAAGCACCTCTACTCGCTGTATATCATCGACAGAGAAAGGGAAGTCGAATGTAAGATGGCCGGTGTGAGGAGAAGAGACATTCACTCCATTTACAAGAAGAGTGAGTTGGTCGAAAGTACCGCCACGGACAGAAACATCCGTCTGCACTCCCATCTCTCCGCGCTGTCTCACATCAATGCCAACAGCATATTCTAAGAGGTCGTTAATACTATGCACCGCTGCCGAGGCAATATCCTCTGCTCGCAGTACGGTAACCATTCGCGCCGACTGACTTTCCATCAGTGGGATGCGTGTGCCGACAACATTCACGTCGGCCAATGCGATTGCTAACGAGTCTGACAGTTCTTCGCTCTCTCCCCTCATGGCAGAAGGAATGCCATCAGAAGTTGAGCATGAGAAGCCGTTCGTCTTCGCCATTACGCCTGCACTCTGAAGAATCGTTGCGGAGAGCACTCCAACCAGAACCTCCTTATGCAGCGTATTGAAAACCGCATACGATTTGCGCGAGAAGCGCTTCCATTTGATTGTTGAATTGTTTGACATTTTGGTTAATTGAAAAAAATTGTAGCAGGTGCGCACCTGCCTTTTGCATTCGATTGTCGAAATCAAATCGCAAAGTTAGTAATTTTTCTCAAAATATCGAAATGTGTAAGAAAAAAAGAGCAATAAAAAGAAGAAAAAGAGTAAAAAAATTTGCAAAAGAAGGAAAAAGATTGTAAATTTGCAGTCAAGTATAAAACCTTTTAAACTATTAGTTTATGAAAATCTTCAACTTTTGCAATGCTTCGAACATGAAGAGAGTATTGTTCGCAGTTTCCTTGATGGCAGCAACGTCTACTACCATGGCACAGAATGATAGTTTTGAATACGGAACATTCAACCATCTCAGCTTGGGTGTATCTGCAGGTACCGAGGGTTTCGGCATAGACGTTGGCACAAACCTGAATAAATATCTTTCCATTCGTGCAGGTGTAGATATCATGCCTTCATTTAATATAAATACAGACGTAGATGTAGAAGGCAATTTGGCAAATCAAAACTACAGTGGAACAATGGAGGTAGAAGGCTCTCTCTCGCGCACAAGCGTAAACGTAAAGCTTGACTGCTTCCCATTTGGAGATAAGAGTTCATTCTTTGTTACTGCTGGTGCATCGTTTGCGGGCGATAAGATTGTGAAGGTAAAAGGTCACAGTGAAGAACTCAAGAACATAATCTCTCAGGGCAGCGACCTCGCAATCAATATTGGTGAATACCAAATTCCGGTAGACAAGAACGGTGATGTTGCTGGAGGTGTTACGGTGAGTGGATTCCGCCCTTACGTAGGAGTTGGTTTCGGTCGTCTTGTTCCTAAGAAGCGTGTTGCTGTGCGCGTGGAATTAGGAACTCAGATTCACGGAACTCCAAAGGTATATGCCGATGGTAAGGGTGATCTCGATAAGGTTCTTAAAGATGCTGGCGACGACGATATTTCAAAGCTTATAGACAAACTCACCTTCTACCCTGTCTTGAAGGTGACATTGAGAGGACGTATCTTCTAACTTGTATTCATCTCAAAAAAAATAGGCATACACACCTACATAATAATTCTTTTTCACACGAGAAACAGGATGCATCAAACAAATTGTTTTGGTGCATCCTGCTTTTATTCTGCTTTACATAAACTTCACCATACCTCGAGTCATGTGTCTTAGACAGCTAAGAATTTGCTGCGACTCCTGAATAATGCTGAGGAATACGGTTGCAGAAGCAATATTCACGTTCTGCTGCTGTATGGAGTCAATAATCTGCTTGCGGTATTCAGAGAGACTCACTTGCACCATCTCTGCACGCTCTCTCAAGGCAGCTGCTTTCACTGGTTCAATTGACGGAGACTCCATCATCAGAGATACCTGCTCCATAATCTCCACAACAGACTGCTGATACTTAATGTAAGAGTTGGTGTACTCATAGTCAACAGGAGAGAAATTGTTTCCCACATGCTCACGACATGAGTCGTTAATGCGCTTCAGTGAGTAAATCAACTGTTCTATTGCGTTGTTTGAAAGGAAATACCAGGTATTCTTTTCTACAGCAAGAATATGGTCTATCTTTCTCAATCCGATAATCTCACGCCTCCTCTGCCGTTTCAACTGCTTCATAGCGGTTTCTATCTTATGGGTGTAGAGTCGGAGTGTACGGTAGTCTTCGTGAAGGAAGGCGTCTGTGATTTTCTCGTAACACTCAGAGGCAAACTGCAACTTCTCTGCATTTCCGAGTCCTACATGCTGCTTCAGCAACTGCCAGTTTTTTTCCTTGTCTCGTGAGACTACAAGTTGCTTGAAAACAACGTCAACCTGCGCATCTTGCTTTGCCATTTTGTACTTCATATTGCTGCGCAGGAGAATGAAGATGGCAAGGGTGATAGCTATTGCCATTGCTACGAAAGAGCCATAGACCATTGCGTTAGTAACGAGGTAGCAAACAATGAAGGCTGCTCCTGCGGTTATGAACCATCCACCAATGACACTCAGCACACCCGTGATACGGAACACGGCACTCTCCCTGCTCCATGCTCTGTCTGCAAGACTAGTACCCATAGCCACCATAAACGTTACATACGTTGTGGAGAGAGGGAGTTTCATGCTTGTACCGAAAGCTACAAGGATTCCGGCAAGAACAAGATTCACAGCAGCACGGATATGGTCGAAAGCAGCTCCTTCGGCGAGAACGGCACACTCTGGGTTGAAACGCTTATCAATCCATTGCCCCACTGGTTTTGGAATAAACTCAGAAACGGTATTGGCAATCTTCTGACTGTTTCTTACCAACACTCTTGCCACAGCACTTGAGCCAAACATCTCGTCGCCCTCATCTTGTCGTGAAAGGTCAACAGATGTCTTCACCACGTTTTGCGCTTTCTTTGAGAACACAAGAGAGAGCACCATCACAAGTCCTGCTATGGCGAGGAAAGCGGTTGGTGTCTGTGCACTTCCCATGAGCGATTTCATGTAGAACATTGTGGAGTCACCGTTTCCGTTTGTCATGAAATCGTTATAGGCATCGTAACCAGTGAGCGGTACACCGATAAAGTTCACAAGGTCATTGCCTGCAAATGCCATAGCAAGGGCAAATGTTCCTAAGAGCACAACAAACTTCAGCACTGGAAGTTTCAAGGCACTCAGAATAGTCATGATGACAGAGAATATAAGAAGTCCGCCACCAAGTATCAGCCAGGTGTTCTCGTTGATGGCAGCCTTTAATTCTGGTGTCATAAAACTAGAGCCTTTCAAACCATTGATAAGAAGAAACCAGATAATTCCTGTTACGGCAATACCTGCAAAGACTCCTATCTTCAGTGAAGAACTGAGAAGGTTATGCGTCTGCTCACTTCTGAGTTTATCAATGCTTGTTGTGGTTCCGTTAACACGGTATGTGAAGGTAAAAACCATACGTGCTATCCACTGCACTAATGTTCCCAAGACGAAAGCAATTGCAACACTGAGGAAGATACCAATAATGACACTCAGTGCCTTCTCTGTATTGAGCAGGTCTCCAAGCGTAAGAGCAACACCGTTGTCGTCTGTCGCTCCAGACATAATCTTTATCAACGCAATGGCAAAAGCACCTCCAAGAAGTTCGAACACCATGCTCACCGTTGTGGAGGTAGGCATGCCAAGAGTGTTGAAGATATCGAGCAGGATAACGTCGGTTATCATCACTGCCAGAAAAACACACATAACATCATAGAAGGAGAAATACTCAGGCATCATGATTCCATGGCGAGCAACGTCCATCATTCCGTTGCTCATAGCGGCACCAGCAAAGACACCTACAGCCGCCACCATTACTATGACCTTGAAACTAGCCACCTTTGCGCCGATGGCGGAATTAAGAAAGTTCACAGCGTCGTTGCTCACTCCCACCACGAGGTCAAACAGTGCCAGCAGTATAAGGAATACAACGATAATAAGAAAGAATGTATTCATTTTGATGTGTATTAAAAAAATAATTTCGGCTGCAAAATTACTCAAGAGTTATTGCCCACTTGTTACACACATGTTACAAATATGTTACATTTACCAAGAGTCGTATTTGCTCATCTAATAAATGTAGCTCCAAAGTACCTCCCTTCGACCTCATATCTTTGTCCGATAAAAAATGGGACTTACTTGGGACTCACTTGGGACTTACATATGACTTACATATGACCTACATATGACCTACATATGACTTACATATGACCTACATATGACTTACATACTCCTCGGGCTATATGAAATTATGTCGCCCCTACTTTGATTGGGTTGGGTATCCGATTGAATCCTGGACTATGTCACCCTTACTTTATTCATTCATACCCCATGCTTGGGCAACATAATTGAGGAGCGAGCCCCGCAGGGGCGACATAGCTTAGGATAGGGCATAAGCCCTATCTAACATGGTTTCCCCCCAATTAGATCCCTATAAGTGCGGGATAATTTCATATTACTTCCACCACTCTTCGCCTATCGAAAAAGGCGATTAGTAAGCGAACAGTAAGCGAACAGTAAGACAACAACCATCATTTTTTGCAATAGGAGGCGAGACATCTATCCTCGTCCCCAACGGATGATGCATCGGTAATTGCGGGTCACCTGTCCCCTAACCCTACAGAAGTATTCCTCGGCTCCATCCATCTTATCGGCTATGCGCTTGCGAATCTTTTCGCACAGTTCTCCTGTAAACTTCCTTCGGTCATTGTATTGACGTCGGGAAATGAGGTTAGGCATCTCGGCATAATAATCCTTAAGCCTATCGAAGAGAAGGTTTTCGCTGTCGATACTCATGTATTCTGCGGTTAAACTCAGTGATATGACTTCAAGGTCTGAGAAACGCGGAACAACACCCCTTCGAGGTAAATTTCCACGTTCATTGACTAAATCTTTGGAGAAATCCTTGCATATCTCAAGAATTTTTACGAAATTTGCATACAAGTTGTGCATAACGAGTGATAAGGAACTATGTTTTTGAGCACTACAAAGTTACTAAAAATCAACGAGATGCACAACTTTTTAAGCATGATATTAATCAATTATTTAGGCGATTTTCAATTCCGCCAACAGGTATTTATTAGATTTTCTTCGCTTATCTCAAAAAAAGGGAATAACTTTGCCCTAAAATTTAATTGATTTATTATGGAAGGTAAAGACATAAACAGGCTAAAGCTGGTTCTGGTCGAGAAGAAGAGAACGGCAAAATGGTTGTCTGGAGAACTCGGAATCTCTCCTGTAACGCTGTCTAAATGGTGCAGCAATACCACACAACCGTCTCTCAAAATCCTCGATAAGATAGCGGACATCTTGGAGATTGATATACGAGAATTGCTGAATGGAAGAAACAAACAATAACGCACAATGGATAAAGGACAAATCATATTATACCAAACGCCCGATGGAGAATCGAGGATAGAGGTCAGGCTGGAGAACGACACCGTGTGGCTCTCGGCAGACCAAATGGCGGAACTTTTTCAGAGAAACAAATCCACCATATCCAGACATATAAAGAATGTGTTGGAGGATGGTGAGTTGGATTCAGAAGAGGTCGTTGCGTTTTTTGCAACAACCACTCAACACGGAGCCATGGAAGGTAAGACCCAAGAACACAAAGTTGCCTTCTACAACCTCGACATGATTATCAGCGTTGGCTACCGTGTTCACTCTTATCGTGGTGTACAGTTCAGGATATGGGCAACCAAGGTGCTGAAAGAATATATCGTGAAGGGTTTTGCACTGAACGATGATTTGCTGAAACGTGCTGGTGGTGGGAATTACTTCGACGAACTGCTTGCCCGTATCAGAGACATTCGTTCAAGCGAGAAGGTATTCTACCGCAAGGTGCTTGAAATATATGCCCTCAGTATCGACTATGACCCACGAGTGGAAATGACACAGCAGTTCTTCAAGACAGTGCAGAACAAGATGCACTACTCAGTCCATGGTCACACAGCAGCCGAAATCATCTACGAGCGAGCTGATTCACAAAAGGACTTCATGGGACTAACTACATGGTCTGGAGCTATGCCAACTAAGCCCGAAGCTGAGGTTGCAAAGAACTATCTGACGAAAGAAGAGATAACATCCTTGAACCGCATCGTAAGCCTCTATCTCGATTTTGCAGAAATGCAGGCTGAAGAGCATCGTCCTATGTATATGAAGGACTGGATAAACATCCTTGATGACTTCCTCCGTATCTCCCGAAAAGACATCCTTACCCATGCTGGCAAGATTTCTGCAAAGTTGGCAAAGGAAAAGGCTGACAATGAATACGACAAGTTCAAGGAGCGTACCAAGAACGAACTTTCCCCAGTAGAAATACACTTCCTTGAAAACTTTGAACGAGAGCAGAAGAGACTTTTGGGTGGAAAGGGTTCTAAACAATAACTTCTTCATATAGCAGGGTCACGGACCTATCCCCTGACCCTGCTGAATCCTTTTGAATAAGTTTCTGCAAAAGAAAGATCTTTATTACCCGTTGGCGGAATTAACTTAGCGCATATTTAACTCTGCCTATTGGGCGTTCATTAATAGAATTGATGTATTGCAGAACGGTAAAGGCGCTAATCTTCCCGATGATTCGAGTAAACAGTCCTGCTATTTGTTTTGCATAGTTGCGGAAAACGCGGAACAACACCCCTTCGAGGTAAATTTACACGTTCATTGACTAAATTTTTGGAGAAATCCTTGCATATCTCAAGAATTTTTACGAAATTTGCATACAAGTTGTGCATAACGAGTGATAAGGAACTATGTTTTTGAGCACTACAAAGTTACTAAAAATCAACGAGATGCACAACTTTTTAAGCATAATATTAATCAATTATTTAGGCGATTTTCAATTCCGCCAACAGGTTTTAATAATGTAAATATTATTAACCTTCTATATATATTAGACTTTGCGAATATATACACACGTGGGGTAACCGGGGTAACCGGAGTAACCTTGTGTAATTGTCGAGGGCGGTTACCTCGGTTACCCCGGTTACCTCTCATGTTTTTGTAGTCTGAAAGCTTTTAATAATATAAATATTATTAACCTTCTATATATATTAGACTTTGCGAATATATACACACGTGG
>SAMEA3663036__coassemble_1492_pt1 | contig 8701 bp, 4 predicted proteins | sample SAMEA3663036__metabat2_high_PE_014 | metagenome-assembled genome bin SAMEA3663036 (sample SAMEA3663036) | pig gut metagenome | biome: pig gut; feature: pig-associated habitat; material: faeces | place: France | collected 2012
CCTTCCGGTTTCACCGACAAGGTTGCTTCGGTCAATGAGTCCTTTGGACGAATTTTCAAGTGCAAACTTGTCCGTAGGATTCGCACGAAGGAAATAGGGCTTGTCATTTTTGTCCGGAGCTCTTCGGACGGAAACAGTGCCCGTCTCCGATTTTCAAGTGCAAACTTGTCCGTAGGATTCGCACGAAGGAAATAGGGCTTGTCGTTTTTGTCCGGAGCTCTTCGGACGGAAACGGTGCCCGTCTCCGATTTTCAAGTGCAAACTTGTCCGTAGGACTCGCACGAAGGAAATAGGGCTTGTCGTTTTTGTCCGGAGCTCTTCGGACGGAAACGGTGCACGTCTCCGATTTTCAAGTGCAAAGTTACTCATTTTTTCTCATAAGGCAATGGCTTGTCCTGAAAGTTGGTTGCTTCTGTCCTGAATGTTGATTTTTTAGAGACGATACAGATTATTGAATGTGGATAGAGACAAACTGTATGCAAAGGTGTGCTTTTACGTATTTGAGATTTGAGACAATTGAGACAAATGAGGAGATAATTGAGATTTGAGACAATTGAGACAAATACATAACTTTTCACCTTAACTGTGGACAATTGAGGTACAGGTTTCCAGTCATCTGTTTTTGCAATTTTTAACTTATCTGAGGACTTCGTCGCTGATTACTCAGAGTGCAGGCTCCCAGTCAAAACCTTAGCTCCCACGGTTAGGGTATAGCTGCCCATAAGGTTTGTTGGTCACGCCACTATATTCTAACATAAAAATTATAACACCTTATCGTAAAAATACGAAAGTAAAAATGGAGTAAATGAGAAGAAAAATAGAGTCTTTCTCGTTAGATTCTCAAAAAATGCAATTGCATCATTTTTATAGGCAAAATGTATGTATATCATTCTGTATTACAACTCTTTATGTGAAATTTTTAACAAAGAGAAGCGTTCTCTAATTTAACTTTTGTAAACAAAATGATGCATGCTTATTATAGGCTATTTCGCCGTTATTTCGCCGTTATTTCGCCGTTTGTTAGCCGCTTTTATTGCGTAATCAACAAATTATATATCGAGAAATTGTCGAAGGTTATCGTATATTTCCGAATGAATAGGGTCGAGTAGAGCGAGGGAGTTTCACCCTCACCCTTCACACAAATAAGTCGTCGAGGGTGACTTCAGAATGAACAGGGGACAGACTCCGTTCATTTCTCCCCTGTTTTATACAGAAGGCATTCGAACAGACTCACAGTATTTAACCAGTCCAACTTCTTGGGTTCACTTCAAGTTCTTTAAGTAAGAATGCAGAATCACTGAAAATTCACAAGAATCTTGCAGATGCTATATTATATAAGGTGTAGAGATTTTATTTGTTTTTATGTTAACGATAACACAATATTTTCTCGTTTCTTCGTTTAAAAAAATATGCAAAAAGTTTTGTAGTGTAGGTTAAAATTTATAATTTTGCATTAGGTTTAATTGTAAATCTATAAGAAAATGAGAGATACAACATCCACATCAGGAAAGAAAAAGGTGAAGGTGATTGCAGGAGCCTTGTTGCTTGCATGTGGATGTGTGATTTATCTGCTGTTCCGCAGTACTTCCATAGCCCTCTACAGATTTTCGTGCGCCATCGGACTCCAGAATCTTTTGGAGCAGGCAAGGGGAGCGGTTAGCGACTGGCAAGTGCCTGATTTCGTGAGGTTCTGCATTCCTGACGGACTCTACTGCTTGTCGTATGTCATACTCATTGATGCCCTATGGTCTGGAAAAGGAGTGTCGAAAAAGATTGCTGTTTCCGTAATCCCAGTGGCGGCAATCGTTCATGAGACTCTTCAAGGCTTTGGCATTGTTCGCGGAACATTTGACACCCTTGACTTGTTGTGCTATTTAGTGCCTTGGGCACTGTACCTAATACAAGATAATACTATTTACTCACTTTTAAAAATTAGAAAATTATGAGAAAGTATTTTTTCCCTTATCTTCTGATGGCATTGTTTGCTATCGGATTCGCAGCTTCCGATGAGATTGAGCTGCCTGGTGGAAGTGATCCTGGAACACCTCCTACACAAGAAAGTATAATTGAGAGTGCCGAAGGTATCATTGAGATTAATGAAGGCATTGAAGATTGGTCGAAGGCATTCTTGACAAAGTATGGATATTTCTGCTACAAGAACGACATTACTCTGAATGAAGACCCAACAGAATATCGTTCCATTACATACATGTCGGCAAATGGTACAGAGTATGCCAGCCTCATCTCTACAAAGAATGGCAACATTCCTACTCAGTTGGTGACAACAGGTGGTGTTGTTTACTTCAGCTTCCCTAACGATACAATTCTCGAGCTTCTCTATGACGATGGAAGTGCTATTACTATGCTTGACAGTATCGCATATAACAAGAAAGATCTTCTGAACCTTTCTACTGGCGACCCATTTGTCTCTACTCTTACCACAGCCGCTTCCCTTATGAACAAGAACAAGGGTGCTGTTGAGAATATTGCCAATACACTTATTAAAAAGTTGGGCGATGTGTTCAACAAGGCAAGCAAAGAGAATTACTATGAAGATGGAGAACTTGTCAACAAGGTTGCGAGAAATGCTGACGGAAACTTCACGTTCGCAAAGAATATCTTCGACTGGTACTGGGATAATGTTAACAAGAAGATTATCAACAGACTGAATATCTGGACAGGAAAAGCAACTTATAAGGTTGGTGGCTCTTCTTGTACACTGAGTGGTACAATCTGGTGTCCATCAGGCAATTACAACAAGTATGGCACTTATGGAATTATCTGCGACAAGGACCCTGCTAAGTTGAACGTACAAGAAGCAGAATACAACGACAATGGATATCAGTCAGAGCAAGACCTAAGCTACAGTGTAGACTTCAGAGGCCTCGCTCCTAACTCTACCTACTACTACAGAGCATTCTACAAGTTCAATGATGCTGACCACGGAGACATCGTTCCTAACCACGGAAGTCCTTCCGACCAGATTATCTACGACGAAAACATCAAGTCATTCAAAACAGGTGACAACGTTCTTACCGTTGACGTAGTGATGTGTATCGATGTAACTGGAAGTATGTCTGGCATTATCAACACTGTAAAGAAGAACGCAATGGACTTCTACGACCTCTTCAAGCAGTCTTGCGATGATGAAGGCATAATCCTTTCTGGACTGAACTCACAGGTGGTTGCCTTCAGAGATAAGAATGTGGACGGCAGCTCATGGATAAGCACAAGTCCTACATATTTCCTCCCAGACCAGAAAGAGGAATACAACACATTCGTGAGCGGTCTCTATGCATCTGGTGGTGGAGATACTCCTGAGAGTGGTCTCGAGGCTTTGAATATCGCATTCGACAAGTCCGACTGGGGTATTGACGATGGTTTCCACCGTCAGGTTGTTATCCTTTGGACAGACGCTCCATTCCTCGCCCATACAAGCTACACAGACCTTTCTGTAAGTTATATCAAGGAGAAATGGGATGCAATGCCTTCTGGTCGCCGTCTCATCCTCTTTGCTCCTAACGGCAACGGCTATAGCAATGGTGGCGACTGGAGAGAACTGGATTCATGGAAGAACGTGATTCACGAAACAGACTTGGAAAGTGGTTTCAATAATTTCAGCTACATCCTCAAGTCTATTATTGGTGAGCTCACAGGTAAGTCAAAAGCCCAAAGAAAGCCATCTGTTTCTACAGAGCCATATTTCTTCCTGCCAAACAACTAATTGTGGCTGAAGAAATGAAATAAATTAAGGGGACAGGCACCTTTCACGAACAATGTTCGGTGGATGGTAGCCTGTCCCCAATGTTTAAGTAGGTGTGTTTATAATCCTTACACTCCTATTTTGCGCATGTATCAAGAATAGCAGAGCCGCTTGTTTCGTCTATCTCCACATCTTGATATTTATGCTTCTTGCCGTATGTGAAACGGTAGCTAACTCTCATGGAGAACATGCTATAGTCGTTACGAGGATTGTATGAGTCGGAAATGCTTGTGTAGCCATGACGGAAGAGCTCATTCCTTTGAGACACTTTTATTCCTGGGTTCTTCGCATTGAAGAGGAACGACCAACTTCCAGAGGTATATCCGCAAGAGATAGTGAACTGCTGCGGGTATTTTATAATACTTCCATCAATGTCGAGACCTTTTCGTGGAGACACATATCTCATTATGCACTGCCATCCTTTGTCATAGTAAGTCAGGTCAGCAGTATTTATCCATACTTCAGTAGTGTTCAGATAGCCTATTCGCTGCTTTATATGCTTATACTGTGAGGCATACAGGAATTTTAACTTATTGGGAATGATGTTCAAGTTAATGCTTCCGACTATATCGAATTTTTCAAATGTTCCTCCATTTAGGAACTGATGGACATATAGTTTCCGTTTTTCGTCAAGGTATATATCCTCGTAGATTTCCTTCTGATTGTTCTCATAGCGCATGAAGAGCTGAAAGCCACCCCATTTGTAATGCCCATTGAAAGCATGCTCTGTAGCAAATAGCCTTCCCATCTTCTGTTCGCTGCTTCCCGCTAACACCTGATATTCATCTATTCTTCTTTCCCCGCTGTTGTAGTATTTCATCTCTGGACTGGTTACACCACTATATGCCGTTCCGAAGAGCGAGAGGTTCTTTGACGGAGAGAGATTATAGTAGACACTTGGAGTGAGATAAGCCTTTGTATACGCCCCTAATCCAGTGTCTATTGTCTGTATTCTCTCCATAAATTGTGTTCCAATCCGGAATTTCTTCGGCACAATCTGCATGGATGCCCCCTCTATGAAGAGTGCCTGTCCTTCAGAAAGGTTGTTTTCAGTAGGGAGACCATTTTCGATATATGTATTGTTAGAATGACGATAGTGATAGGTGGCAGAAAAATACGACCCTATCCTGCTATTTGGTTTGTAGTTCACCGTGATTGTCGGGTTAACGTAATAATAGTCTTCCTTTGAGTTGGTCAGGTATTTCTCTATCGCCATATAGTCCCGCCACTGGTTTGTATGGTTATAGTTAGCATTTATTTTTGCCTCAAGAGATAGCTTTTTGCTAAACATATTTTTATAGTATAGTGTAAAGGCAGGAGAAATATTGTCGTTGTGACGTAGGTCTTTTGACTCTATTGTTCCAAAGCCAGTTATTGTTTGTTCCTGCAGAGTACCTTTGGCACTGTGGTTGTTTCGCAAAGATGCCGCAATATGCAGTTTGCTCTTTTTGCCGTTGTAGAGATATGCCAGCTTCACGCCAATATTGTTGGCATGAATAGCAGACGGCTTTGTTGAAATGCTTTTCTCAATGTTCCCATCTGGAAATGGCATAAGAGTGTAAGACTCCGTTCCGCGACTTGGAGTGAAATGGTTGTATTTCCCTGTCAGCTGAATATTGAACTGAGATTTTTTATTGAAAAATTTCCAGTCTGCAAGGTCATTTCCAGAAGCCTTATTGAGGTTTTGGTTAGCCTGAGCCATAACCATGCCACCACTCTCCCTAATCTTTACAATGAAGTCGATGACTGATTTTGCCATAGGATGATTAGGATCGTGCTGCTGGTAATAGTCTATGCGTATGATATCCTTTGGGAACAAAGTCTTTATCTCGTCTTTCGACACCTCACGCCCATTTATACATAGCATGGTAGCCTCTCCATTAGTGCTGACTGTCTCTTCGATAGGGTCAATACTTAATCCCGGAATAGAGAGCAAGGAAAGAGCAGAATAGCCATCAAAGGATTGTTTCTTTATCTTATTGCTAAGATAAATGAGCAACTTGTCGTCTTTCACAACAATCTCCCTGCCCTTTACAACAACTTCAGGAATATCCTTTCCCTGAAGGGTGGTATCGTTTTTTATCTCATTGCCCGCTTTTGCTGAGCAGAGACTGAAGGGTATTGTCAAGGAGACGAACACCCCTAATGCCCTTTCCTTTTTCAATATTTCATGAAAGAGCTTCACAGAAATTCTCTTAGTGTAATTCATTAGATTTTTGGAATTAAGGTGGGTTCTATTAATTCCCACCGTCAAAAAGTTTATAATAATAAGGTGACGTTTTGTCATCTTTTGGTTTCTTTTCGGTCTAAAACGTAAGTCTCATTGGTCACGTAGCCCGCTACGCTCCCTCTTCAACTTATAATTTATCCTCGAAAATAATCCCAAAATCTGACAAAGCGAATTAATAGAACCCACCTTAAGTGATTTATAAAGATTCATTTTTCGGGGGTGTTCAGATATATAGACCTTACACACCTACTGTTTTTCACTCCGTCTTTATGCTCTCAATAGGATTTGCTGTTGCCACACGCCAGCTCTGCACAACAACCGTAAGAAGAACGATGGCGCTGACGAAGAAGAACGAGAGAGGGAAAATCCACCAGTGAATGGGAGTGTGCTCAGCAAAGTTCTGCAACCATTTTTCGCAGAGGAAGAATCCTGCTGGAGCCGCTATGGCAAACGAGATAAGGAGAGGGACAGTATATCGGATGGCGAAGAGCGAGAGCACCTCATTCACACTGCTTCCCATCACCTTTCTGATGCCTATCTCTTTTCTGCGGTATTCCGTTTCGAACATGGTAAGGCAGAAAACACCTATGAGCGTGATGAAGAACGCAAGTGAAGTGCTTGCCTCCATCTGCACCTTGAACCTCAACTCGTCATGGTATGCCTCCTCCATGCATTCATCGAGGAACTTCAGTTCTGGAGGAGTGCCATCAGTGGCAAACGGTTCTATTACCTTGTTTATCTTCCTTCTTATCTCCATCTTGTTGGTGTTCGCTCCAATACGGGTGTACAAAACCCTGACATCAGAAACCCAATAGTTTTCACGGTCGTAACCATAACAGATGAAAGCAACGGGGAGATTATTATTGTCGATACGAGTGGTGAAGGCACGGAAGTTCTGGCAGATGCCCACGAGTGGAGCATCTCCATCGTTCAACGGCTTTTCCAGTTCTATGTCTGGGTATTTCTTTTTGAACGCCTCGTTGACGATATACACTGTTTTATCAGAATCTTTGAAATCCCTTCCCTCAACAACTTCTATTCCCAATGTGCGCAGCAGTTTCCAGTCTGCAGGAAAACTGCTAAAGCTATGTTCCACATCGTCATTTCTCCGCTTCCACGTCATAGAACTGTCCCAAATGCCGAAGGGATTGCTTGAGAACGAAACAGCCTCCACACCGTTTATCTTTTCCAGTTCACTGCGTAAAGCCTCTTTCTTCTCTGACGGAATACCTTTTAAGTTTCCAAAGAGCAGAGCGTCTTTCCGGTATCCATAGTCAGAGGAGTTTATGTAAGACGTCTGGCAATAGATTGCGCTTATGAAGATTACGAGCATGAACGACAATGCCAACTGCAAGCCAATTAGGAATTGCCTCAAGGACTTTCCGTGAGGCGAGAGTCCAGCACTTCCCCTCAGTGCCAAAGCAGGTTGGAAGGAAGTGATATATCTCGCACTATAGAAAGAAGCGAAGATGCCGACAGTGACGCTTATGACAAAAAGCAAAAGCACAACACCCACATTGTCGCAGAGGCTGATAGAGCCAAGGACGTAGTTCCCTATTTCTCCCCATAGCGACAGACAATATACCACCAAAAGAGAAGCTATGAAAGCAATGAAGCAGACAGTAACGCCCTCACCAATAAGTTGCAGACGAAGAGCCATTATGCTCTCACCCATCACCCTCCGTGTGTTGATTCCTCGGAGACGAGTAGGAGCCTGAGCCATAGTGAAATTGGTGAAGTTTATGAGCACAATAATCAGCAGTAGTGCCACAGCAAATTTCTGCAGGAAGAAAGTTGTTTTGTTCCCTTTGTCGGTGATTGGATCATGACCGTTTAGATAGGTCTCGCTGAGAGGAATGAGGTCAAAGCGATATTTTACCTCTGCCTCCTTTATTCCCTTATCTATCTCCGACCTTTGTGCAGCATCTTGCGACTCGTATCCCAAATTTCCACGTAACAGTTTCAGGAATGTTTTCTTAATCGTATTCTCAGTGGTCTTGACATCTGCATCAGGAACAAGACGTACGTAAGCATCATAGTTCCAATTGTTGTAGTTGTCGATATTCATGTCACCGAGTGTGGAATACATGGCATTTTCTATGGAACAGTTTGCTGGGAAATCTTTATAGACGCCAGTAACCGTAATCATCATGCCATTGCTTTTTCTCTTCACCAGCTTTCCTACAGAATAGACAGTTCCAAAATATTTCAGCGAGAGAGAAGCTGGAATAACGCAACTGATGGTAGGTTTCAACGTCAGGTCTCCGTCTATCCTCTCCGCATTGGCAAAGAGCAAGAAATTCTCGCTGGCATTGCAACCCTGGCAGGTTACTATGCTACCCTCTTTCTCAAGTTCTAAATCATTTCCTTTTGCTGCATATCCAGCATTTTCTATCTGCGGACAGTCTTTCAGTTTTTCAATGAAAGGGCGAGGGAGCGTATAACTCCAATCATTGTCTTGAAAAATGCCATAGGGATATATGCGGTATATATTCTCATAGCCCCCTATTCCAGAGTTGAAGCTGCCAATGAAATTTATCTGAGTAAACAGGATATACACACCAATAAATGCGAGTGTGAGTCCTGAGATGTTCAGCAGAGATGCCAGTTTATGGCTTCTGAAAACGTGTATCAAACTTTTAATCATATTCTTTGTTGTACTAATTTCCGCCTGCATCGAAAAAGCTAAAGCCATCCGGCACAGGCAT
>SAMEA3663036__coassemble_1532_pt1 | contig 8565 bp, 9 predicted proteins | sample SAMEA3663036__metabat2_high_PE_014 | metagenome-assembled genome bin SAMEA3663036 (sample SAMEA3663036) | pig gut metagenome | biome: pig gut; feature: pig-associated habitat; material: faeces | place: France | collected 2012
AATGCGCAGTAGGCGATGCAAGGATTATAAAAATAATTTTGCACACCTACTTAATCCGGCAAAACCGATAAACTCAGTGGAGAGTGACTGAAATCCTCTTTCACAACTATCTCATAAACTCTCTTGACAAATGAAAAACCTTGTTCTCTTCTTTTTCTTTCTACCTTTCACCATTCATGCCTCTGAGAGAAGGCAGAGTGAATTCTGCTGGTTTGATGGTGAGCAATACATTAGCTACTCATTGTCAAAGAACGTCTCGCCAGTGGTTATAACTGCCATGGAGATGTTCTCTGAAGATATGCTCGATGTGACTGGTGTTCCTTTGAAAAATGAAGGGGTGAAAGCAAAGGTGCGCATCGTACAGTTAGACAAAGATAGAAGTGCTAATAGATTTCTAATGGTGGCGGGTGTTGATATCGCTTCTTTATCGAAAAGAAAAGATGCTTTCTGCATAAAGGTAACTGGAAACCAACTGCTGGTGGTGGGAAGCAATGCAAGGGGAACGGCATATGGAATTCTTGAACTCTCGCGAATGGCTGGTGTGTCACCATGGAAATGGTGGGCAGATGAGCAGCCTGAGAGACGTAATAGGCTCTCATTGCCACAGGACTTCATAACGATACAGAGTCCATCGGTCGAATACCGTGGCATCTTCCTTAACGACGAAGATTGGTCACTGCTGCCATGGAGCTGGCGCACATTCTCTCCTGCACAACAAGGCCTTCTCACTGCCAATACCTACAAGCAGGTCTTCAAACTCCTCATGCGCCTGCGTGCAAATACCATCTGGCCTGCCATGCACGAATCCACAACACCGTTCTTCTTCGTTCCTGGAGCGAAGGAGGTGGCTGATTCTTGTGGCATCGTCATTGGTACGTCACACTGCGAACCGATGATGCGCAACAACGTTGGGGAATGGCACGTTTGGGCAAAGCGAGGGCAGAAGCACAGTCTTGATTCTATTATATCGAGCCGCAGCCAAAGGTGCATTAATCCTAATGCTAAAGAGAGTGGCGAATATAACTACATCACAAATAAAGAGGGTGTTCAGAACTATTGGATTGAGCGTCTTAAAGAGGCTGGAAGATACGAGAATATCTACACCATTGGCATGCGTGGCATTCACGATGGTGCCATGGAGGGTGTTGGAAAGAATCTCAACGACCAAACTGATGCTCTCCAGCAGGTCATCAACGATCAGCGGACTTTACTTGGGAAGTATGTCAGCAAGCGTATGGAACAGATTCCGCAGCAGTTTGTGCCTTACAAAGAGGTGCTTCAGGTAATGGAGAATGGTCTCTCTGTGCCTGATGACGTCATGTTGACATGGTGTGACGATAACTACGGCTATATGACTCGTCTCAGTGACTCCATACAGCAGAAAAGAAAGGGTGGGGCAGGAGTGTACTACCATCTGAGCTACTGGGGACGGCCACACGACTATTTGTGGCTCTCCACAACACAACCTGGACTTATCTACAACGAGATGCGAGAGGCTTACGACCATAATGCTCGCCGACTCTGGATTGCTAATGTACACGACCTGAAGACTGCTGCATACGATCTGGAACTCTTCCTAGATATGGCATGGAACATCAATTCCGTGCAGCCAAACACCATCTTTGACCATCAACTCCAATGGCTCTGCCGTGAGTTCGGAAAGCAGGCAGGTGAACGCTTATTGCCTGTTATGAAGGAATACTATCGCCTTACTGCCATTCGCAAGCCGGAGTTTATGGGGTGGACGCAGGTGGAGCTCGACAAAAAGAAATATCGCTGGGGTTGGTCTGACGTAACAGATACGGAGTTCAGCCTCACTGCTTTTGGTGGAGAACTAGACCGCTATCTCTCCGATTGGCAACGCATCACCAACTCTCTTAAAGAGATAGAAAAAGAATGCATTCCTAAGAATCGTCACGCAACCTTCTTCTCTCATGTGAAATACCCTGTTTTGTCGGCAGCGGCCATGAGCAGAAAAATGCTGGAGGCACAAAGGGCAAGGGCGATTGCAAAGGCAGGAAATGCTCTTGGCATGCGGGAAAAAGACGAAGCCTTGCTAACGGCTTGCGCAAAGAGTCAGGATGCTTATCAGGAGATTCGTTCTCTCACATCCTACTATAACAACCAGTTGGCAGACGGCAAATGGCGGCATCTCATTTCCTACAATCCTCGTGGGCTTTATGTCTTCTATGCTCCAAAGCTCCCTCTACTACTGACAAACGAGGAGGTGGAAGAATATAAAAACAGAACAGACAATACTGTTGGGGAAATAGTTGATGATGGCACTTTCATCGCTCGCAATGCATGTCAATGGAACAATGCCGACACAGGTACTCTCTGTGTGCAGTCATTAGGACACTCCATGAATGCCGTTCGATTACCAAAGGGAAAAACCGTCTCCTACACCTTCCAATCTCAAAAAGAGGGTAATGCCATTCTCCGGATAGCCCTCATTCCTACTCAGCCAAACGACAAGGGCGACCTGCGCTTCTCAGTAAGCATTGATGGCGATGAGCCACAGACGTTCAGTCTAAAAGAGCCGTTCCGCTCAGAGGGCTGGAAACAGAATGTACTCCGCCAACAGGCACTCCGACAACTCCCCATCTCATTGACAAAAGGAAGCCATACGCTTTCCATAACGGCTTTAGACAACCATATCATCCTCGACCAATGGATGCTCGATTTCAAAACCGATCGGAAAGCATATATGTTCCCAATACTGCCAATGCCTCCAGAATCAATGAATTAATTCGCCCCGTAAACTACGTATGTGTGAATAAACTCACAGGTACAGCCTCACATTTTTGTAACTATTCCGTTCACAAACGTACTTGTAGAGAAGAAGGCATCTGCTACAACGGTATCCGACATATTCAGCAATTCCTTTTGGTAGCGCTTGATAACGCCGATATAGTGATCCACCTGACTCTTATCTCTTAGGTTCAATTCCTTTTGTGATGGAGTCTGATGAGCACGGAGTATTATGCAGTTATTGGAATCCATATCAACAAGACCAATGCCCATTATCTCAAGTCCATGCTTGACTGCCTGGGCGCATCCCGACCAGAACCGTCCAATATGCGGAGTCTTCTTGCCCGCCTTTTGAATGAAACAGGGGTCAATGGCAATAGCCCATTTGCCTTTATTTCCGAAGAAACGCTTGGCAAGTGCAACATTAAGTTTTAGCCAGTTGATTGATTCGAACCGTTTACGTCCGAAAAGGTTACGATAGGTCTGTTCAGTAAACTTACCAAATCGTCCAAACTGGGTAAAATTCTTCTTTCTTGTGATAATCACTGTTAAAAGTATCACATCAAGGAGGACTTTTTGAAAACTTTTTGTTAACTTTGCACCTGAAACATTTATTGCCTCAGTGCAGATATCCGTATATTGGTCAAGTGCGTTTTTTATCATTGCTTTGAAGTCGTGAAATAACTACAAAGTTACTAAAAATCATCGACTTGACCAATTTTATTTAGTTAAGTAATCATAAGCAAATCTTAAATTAAGTTATTGATTTATAGTGAGTTAAATATTAGATTAACGAATCATTGTTATGACACTTAAGGAATTTTTAGATACCAACTGGCATCGCGGTAATGTTGTCAGGTTGAAGAAAGGTAAGGAATACCTTGTAAAGGGAATAAAAGGACATGGCCGTTGGCTGTTGCTCTATTCTTAAGAGTTTGACGCAAAGTTTGTGGCAGACTACAGGATTGTTGATTGTCGTACTTCTGACTATGAAGAACCTGAAGAGGTATATCTTGAGAAGAAACGTAAGCACCAGGAGGAAGCTGCGGATAAACGTGAGGCAGAAAGACAGGAATATCTTCGTGCCAAGGCTGAGCGCAAGCAGAAGAATATAGAGGCACAGGAACGTGCTCATCAGGAGGCTGTAGCAAGAAAGGCTGCTGCCAAGGCTTTGCGTCAGAAGGAACAGGAAGCAAAGAAAGAGACTGTAAAGGTTGCGCCGAAAGCAGAACATGTCAAGGAAGAGAAACCGGTAAAGGCTATTGAGACTCCTAAAGAGGTAAAGGCTGTCAAGGAAGAAGCACCAGCTGAGGAGGCTCCAAAGAAACGTGTTCGTCAGCGTATCAGGATTTCAGCTGCTCCTGTAAGGAAAAAGGTTGAGTTTTTCAAGAAGAAGTAATTTTAATTTGTATATACGAATATGAACAAACTTGTATTTATCACTGGTGCTTCATCTGGTATTGGAGAAGCATGTGCAAGAATATTTGCAAAGAATGGTTGCAGACTTATTCTCAACGCAAGAAATGAAGGGAAGCTGAATGCCCTGAAGGATGAACTTGTGGCAGAGTACAACTCAGATATTCTGTTGCTTCCTTTTGATGTGTGTGAACGTGAGACTGCTGAGTCGGTAATTGCTAATATTCCGGCAGAATACAAGAACATTGATATTCTTGTAAATAATGCAGGTCTTGCTCTCGGAACAGACAAGGAACATGAAGGAAACCTTGATGAGTATTTCCAAATGATAGATACTAACATAAAGGGATTGCTCACCTGCACACGCAGCATCGTGCCAGGAATGGTTGAGCGTCAGTCTGGACATATCATCAACATTGGTTCCATAGCAGGTGATGGTGCATACCCTGGTGGCAGTGTCTATTGTGCAACAAAAGCAGCGGTGAAGGCTCTGTCTGATGGTCTTAGAATGGATCTATATGATACTCCTTTACGTGTAACCAATATAAAACCGGGCTTGGTAGAGACAAACTTCTCAAATGTTCGCTTGCATGGTGACACCGTGGCTGCAAAGAAACTCTATACAGGTGTAGAACCGCTGACAGGTACAGACATTGCTGATGTAGTGTTCTATGCTGCATCTGCTCCTGCACATGTTCAGATTTCAGAGGTAACGATTCACGCAACGAATCAGGCTTCAGCACAGATGGTTTATCGCAAATAGGACTGATATGATTAACGAAACGGAGAGCAAACCACTAACAGAGTACGAAAAATATTGTCGTATGATGGCACAGCAACAAGAGGACGAGATGGATGAAACCATCATGGAAGATGAACTCAAAGAGTATCAGCCAGAAGGCGTTTTCGTTCGTGGACATTAAGTGATGACTAAACAGACAAGAGGTATAATCAACGGTATAGTATCAGGCGTTTCGTTTGGCTTGATACCATTGTTCTCCATTCCTGTTATTGCAGCAGGGATGGGGAATGTCAGCATACTTGTCTATCGCTTTCTGTTTGGCTCCATAGCAATGCTCGGGATGCTGCTATTAAGAAAGACGGATATGAGAATATCTATTTCCGAATTACTCAGAATTATCATATTATCAGCATTTTATATCGGAACGGCCTTAGCAACACTTGAATGCTACCATTACCTTTCTTCAGGAATAGCCACAGCATTGGTTTATACAGATCCTATATGGTGTGCTATCATCGGATTGTTGTTTCTAGGAGATAAGTTCTCGTTGAAACAGACCTTCAGCATTATCCTTGCCACGGTAGGTGTAATGATGATGACAGGTGTATTCACAGAAGACGGTACATTCTCTGCATTGGGACTATTCTGGGGATTGATGTCTGGGTTGTCATACGCCCTATACCTCATCTTCGTACCACGATTGAATCTCAAACGCATTCCAAGTCTGAAGCTCACCTTCTATGTATTCTTCATAGGAATGATACTACTTGCTGCATATAACATCACTACGGAAGGACGCATAGAAACGGTTCCTGACACAGAATGCTGGATTAACATCATACTGCTCGGCTTGATACCTACGGCACTCAGTAACATCTGTGTGACTATGTCGCTTCGTCTCATAGACAGCACCATCGTTGCGATACTCGGTGCATTCGAACCACTTACAGCAATGGTGATAGGCATCCTCGTGTTGGGCGATCCTTGGAGTTTACTTAGCCTTAGCGGTGCAGCACTCATACTGCTCGCTGTTGCTATTCTCACCATTTTGCCAAAATACATAAATCGACTAAGAAAAGAGTTATGAATATAGCAGATTTCATAGATAAATACAAAGAAGCCTTTGGCGATGCAGCACCATTGCCAATAGCATTCGGATATAGTAATACGCCAGCATCCGAGGTTGGTAGTGTGCCAAGATGTATGATAGGAGCCATCTCGAAGGTACGTGATGGTGAATCATTGGCGCTATGTAGAGAAAACGTAAAATGTGGAGGTGGTGGTTTATATACGGCTTTCACACCTATGCCTGAGCGTGTTCCTACATTTGTGAGTCAGATGGAACACTACAAGCAAACGCCCGAACAGGTCACAGAGTATGTCAGTGGGCTTGAAATAGAACTTACAGACAAGAAGTACCTGAACTTCGTAAGGATAGACAAAGTCAACACTCTCGATGAGGTTGAAGGAATCCTGTTCTTTGCCACACCCGATATTCTCTCAGGACTAACCTCATGGGCATTCTATGACAACAATGCGACAGATGCGGTATCAGCACCTTTCGGCTCAGGTTGTTCAAGTATCATTTCCTTTGCCGTAAGAGAGAATCGTATTGGTGGACGCAGATGTTTCCTCGGAATGCTTGATCCGTCAGCTCGTCCTCTTGTTCCAAAGAATGAACTGACATTCGTAATACCTGTATGACGTTTCAAGGAAATGCTCGGCACTATGTGAGACTCTGCACTCTTCCAACATGCTTTCTCCATAGTTAAGAAAAGAATAAACGGAGAGATACAGAAAGACTGAGATTCGATAGATAAAAGTAGAACAACATAACAAGAAAGATATGAAAGTTACAGTAATCGGAGCTGGTAATATGGGCGGTGCTCTTATTAAGGGTTGGGCCAAAAACACAGAAATAGAGCTTACCATCACTGCGAAGACCGATGATACACTCAACCGTTTCGCACAAGAATATCCACAGCTTCACACTTGTAAGGATAATGCAGAAGCAGTAAAGGGAGCAGATGTGATTGTGCTCGCAGTAAAGCCTTGGCTCATAGAACAGGTGTGCAATCAGATTATGGACTCCATCGACTTTGACAATCAGATTATAATATCAATTGCAGCAAATATATTCGCTGACAAACTCCGTGAATACCTTAATTGCGATACAGCAAAGGTGATTTACGTAATGCCTAACATCGGAGCAGAGTTTTCCGAAAGCATGACATTCCTTGCACCAGGTGACGATATTCCGTCAGATGTAGTTGGCAAGATAGAGGCTTTACTTCAGGAAGTCGGTAAGGTGAAGCGATGCACAGAAGAAGGTGTAGCTGGAGGCAATATGCTTGCAGGATGCGGTATAGCATACATCATGCGTTTCATCCATGCGATGATGGAAGGTGGTGTTGAGATGGGACTTTATCCGAGAGACGCACAGATGATAGCCATGCAAGCCATGAAAGGTGCTGTGTCCGTACTTGAGGGAACAGGTATGCATCCAGCTGTTGCTATAGACAAGGTAACTACACCAGGAGGATTAACAATACGTGGCTTGAATGAACTTGATCATGCAGGATTCAACTCTGCAGTAATTCGTTGCCTCAAGGCTGGATTGGTAAAGTAAGGTCTGTTGACCAGAAAACTGTATAAAGCGAGATAGACAAAAGATTATAATCAACATATAAGTGTGAAGGTTTTACTCATAAACGGAAGCCCACGTAAACAGGGCAATACATATACAGCACTCAACGAGATTGCTCAGCAACTCAATAAGCAGGGTGTAGAAAGTGAAATAATATGGATAGGCAATAAGGCGGTACGTGGTTGTATTGCATGTGGTTCTTGTAAGGAGAATGGCGATAAGCCACAGACGTTCAGTCTAAAAGAGCCGTTCCGCTCAGAGGGCTGGAAACAGAATGTACTCCGCCAACAGGCACTCCGACAACTCCCCATCTCATTGACAAAAGGAAGCCATACGCTTTCCATAACGGCTTTAGACAACCATATCATCCTCGACCAATGGATGCTCGATTTCAAAACCGATCGGAAAGCATATATGTTCCCAATACTGCCAATGCTTCCAGAATCAATGAATTAATTCGCCCCGTAAAGTACGTATGTGTGAATTTACTCACAGATACAGTCTCACATTTTTGTAACAGTTACAATGTTACATTTGTGTTGGAATCAAAATTCTTGTTCCTTAGTAGGCACAGCTTAGGCTAAAGGACAGTACCAAGGCTCATTGCTCACTCCTCATTGCTCACAGTTCATCGCAACGGCTCTGGCTGGAAGCCAGTACTTTGAGTAACGTGGGGAAATGCGCCAGCATTTGCCTACGGATGGAAAATCAATGTGAGTTGCGGGTTGCGAGTTGCGCTTCTCCACAAAACATGATAACTGAAAATCAATGTTAGTTGCGGGTTGCGAGTTGCGCTTCTCCACAAAACATGATAACTGAAAATCAATGTCGGTTGCGGGTTGCGAGTTGCGCTTCTCCACAAAACGTGATAACTGAAAATCAATGTGAGTTGCGGGTTGCGAGTTGCGCTTCTCCACAAAACATGGCAACTGAAAATCAATGTGAGTTGCGGGTTGCGAGTTGCGCTTAGCTAAAAGTTTATGCTTCCAGCCTAATCCTTAGCGATGGC